>ENA-ORXM01003364-ORXM01003364.1-marine-metagenome-genome-assembly--contig:-NODE-3364-length-16084-cov-3.881864_pt1 | contig 16084 bp, 10 predicted proteins | sample MGYA00237867_ERZ511480 | MGnify/ENA primary metagenome ERZ511480 (study PRJEB26309, sample SAMN06266103) | marine metagenome | isolation source: Algal blade | place: United Kingdom:Sidmouth, United...
TAAGCGTATTTTTTGCATTGAGCACTTTGTTAAACTGTGCTGAAAAAGAGAGAAGAGCAGGTCTTGAAACTGCAAATCCAGAGAGACCAAACATTATCTTGCTTATGGCAGATGATCAAGGCTGGGGAGATACAGGTTATAATGGGCATTCACATTTAAATACGCCTAATCTAGATAAAATGGCAAGTAATGGAGCTGTTTTTGAACGTTTCTATGCCGCATCAGCCGTGTGTTCTCCAACAAGGGGTAGTGTTATGACTGGTAGGCATCCTTTGCGCTATGGAATATGTCATGCCAATTGCGGTCACATAAAACCGCAAGAGATTACTTTGGGTGAAATGGTAAAAGATGTGGGCTATACTACAGGTCATTTTGGAAAATGGCATTTAGGCACGTTAACACGTGATACGGTAGAGGCAAATAGAGGAGGAAGACCAAAATTTGATGGAGAGTATGCGCCGCCTTGGGATCATGGATTTGACGTTAATTTTGTTACCGAATCTAAAGTACCAACTTGGAATCCTATGATTACACCACCACAATCATCTGGTGATGTTAATGGAGACTTGGTTGAAGGGATGCCTTTTAATACTTCGTACTGGACAGGGCCTGATGAAATAGCAACGGATAATTTAGAAGGAGATGATTCTCGGATAATTATGGATAGGGCTATTCCTTTTATTGAGAATGCTGTAAAAAGCAAAAATCCTTTTTTAAGTATTATTTGGTTTCATACGCCACATTTGCCGGTTATCGCTGGAGATGAAGATCGTAACCTTTATAAAGATCTCTCCGAGGACCAACAACATTACTATGGGGTTATTTCGGCTATGGATAAACAGGTAGGGCGTCTTAGGGCTAAATTAAAAGAGTTAGGTGTAGCAGAGAATACCGTTCTTTTTTATACGAGTGATAACGGCCCTGAGGGAGAATCGGTTTCCGGTAGAACCCAAGGAATAACCAAGCAACTTAAAGGAAGAAAAAGAAGTCTATATGAAGGTGGCATACGTGTGCCGGGAATTATGGAGTGGCAGGGTAAGATAGCACCCGGCACCAAAGTAGAAGTTCCTTGTTTCACCTCAGACTATTTTCCAACTATAGCAAATATACTAAACGTCGATTTAAAGAAAAATGAGCGTCCGTATGATGGAATCGATTTGCTGCCCATTGTACAGGGAAAAGTTAAACAAAGGACTGCTCCTTTAGCTTTTGAGTTTAAAGATCAGGCTGCGTTAATGGACAATGAGTATAAGATTTATAGTAATGATGCGGGAAAACATTTTGAACTTTATAATATTAAGCATGATTCGGGTGAAAAAATAGAACTTTCCAAAGATGAACCTGAAATATTAGAGGCAATGACCTTTGTTTGGAGAGAATGGAAAATTTCTCAGGAGAATAGTGCCCAAGAAAATGATTATTAATCAGGACGGTGTTTTTAAAAACAAGATACTCTTGGTCATTTAAGATTTAAAAGTATATCTTTTATCACGGGCCTTGTAAGCAACATTCATTACTAGACCTGCGATAATCAGAAGTATGCCAACTAAACTCCAGACGGTATATATTTCACCTAACCACATAAATCCAATTAAGCCGGTAAAAAGAACTTCTAAATACTTAAAGGGCGCAACAAGGTTGTTTGAGGCTATTTGAAAAGCTTTGGTCATATATAGTTGACCAACAAACCCAAAAAAACCTAGAGTTGAAAGAAACAACCAGTCCATGCCTTTTGGGTTTTGCCAATAAGGTATCATTAATATGCCTCCAAAAAGAGTTGCGGTAAACATGAAGTAGTTTACAATAACAATGGGGTGGTCGCTTTTTCCTATTTTACTTATAATAATATAAACCAGTCCGCTGAGAACGGCTGCACCAAAAACGAGAATTAGTCCAGTACTGTCCAAATTAGTGTCCAATCCTTTTAATATAAGAACTCCTAGAAAAGAAATTATAAAGAATAGCCATTGAACGGGCTTTACTTTTTCTTTTAAAAGAAATATGGCAAAAATAGCGGAAAAAATAGGAGCTAGATAACGCAATGAGACCGCTGTGCCTGCGGAAAGATATTTTAATGACATAAAGAACAAGGTCATTGAGCTTGTTCCAACAATAGCTCTAAGGATAAGTAATTTCTTGTTGTTTCCCAAAATGGGAACCTTTAATTGTTTAAGGATGGCCATAGTGAGAACGAAAGAGCCAAAACCTCTAAAGAATACAATTTGATAAACGCTGTAGTGTTGTAATTGCTTAACGGCAACATTCATTAATGTAAATGCCAAAGCACTAATAATCATATAAAAGAGCACTTTTTTAATGTTCATAACAGAAGTACAGGGAGTTTACTACGGAAACGTAATGGATAAAAAAATCCAACCCAATTTAATTGGGTTGGATTGTATAAAATCTAGTCTATAAAACTAACCCGGGGCTATACCCGTGGTAAATCTCCTTCGCCTTTTAACGGTAGGGCAGATTCCCCCATAAGGTAAGTGTCCACATGATATGCAGCTTGACGACCTTCCGAAATAGCCCAAACAATTAATGATTGGCCACGTCTTTGATCACCAGCAGCAAAAATTCCAGGTACATTTGTTTTGTAATCAGCTTCGCTAGCTTTGATGTTGGTTCTATCATCTGCTTCAATACCTAACTGCTCTGCAATTGTCATTTCGGAACCGGTAAATCCTAAAGCTAAAAGAGCTAGTTCGCATTTCCATTCTTTCTCGGTACCAGGAACTTCCTTTAGTTGGGGTCGTTGTCCCGGCGTTTTGATCCATTCTACTTCAGAGGTAACTAATCCGGTTAGATTTCCATCCTTGTCTCCTAAGAATTTTTTGGTGGATATGCTGAAAAAACGTTCTGCACCTTCTTTATGGGAAGTACTGGTTTTTAAACGCATGGGCCAGAAAGGCCAAGGTTGTCCTTCGGGTCTTTCTACGGTGGACATTGGCATAATTTCAAAGTTAGAAACTGAGGTTGCACCATGTCTTATTGAAGTTCCTATACAGTCAGAACCCGTATCACCACCGCCAATAACGACAACATCTTTACCAGTAGCCATTATTTCATTTTCAAAGGTTTTAACACCGTCTACCCTGCGGTTGTTTTGTGGTAAGAAATCCATAGCCTGTACAACACCTTTTAGGTCTGCACCTTCAATTGGCAAATTTCTGCGGACAGTAGCTCCTCCTGAAAGTACTACAGCATCAAAATCATTTTTGAGATCCTCACCAGAGATATCTTTTCCCACATGAACGCCACATTTAAACTCAATACCTTCTTCTTCAAGAACCTTAAGTCTACGGTCTATGATATTTTTTTCCATCTTAAAATCAGGAATACCATAACGTAATAACCCACCTGGTTTTTCGTCTCTTTCGAAAACAGTAACATGATGTCCGGCACGGTTCAGTTGTTGTGCGGCGGCAAGTCCTGCAGGTCCAGAACCTACAACAGCTACTTTTTTATCAGTTCTTGTAGCAGGAGGCTCAGCAACCACCCAGCCTTTTGCAAAAGCTGTTTCTACTATATTCTTCTCAATATTTTCTATCGTTACCGGATCTTCGTTAATACCTAGCACACATGCTTCTTCGCAGGGTGCAGGGCAAAGTCTACCGGTAAATTCCGGAAAATTGTTAGTAGAGTGTAAAATTTTGGCAGCCTTATCCCATTTTCCACGGTAAACCGCATCATTAAAATCTGGAATTAAGTTACCTAATGGGCAACCACTATGGCAAAAAGGAATGCCGCAGTCCATACATCTTGCACCTTGATCTTTAAGTTCATTATCCTTTAACGGAACGGTGAACTCATGATAATTTTTAACGCGTTCTTCAACAGGCGCGTACGATTCTACTTTTCTATCGAATTCCAAAAATCCTGTAATCTTTCCCATTTCTCGACTTTAAATAGTTTCTAATTTTTCTCTTTCCATACGTAGTAATGCCTGTTTGTATTCTTCAGGTAAGACCTTAACGAACTTAGGTAGACAATCTTCCCATTTCTCTAAAATACGCTGTGCAAGCGGACTCAATGTAGAGTTGTAATGGCTTTCGATGAGATCCTTTAATTCCTTAATATCATTATCTTCAGTAACCTCTAATAAGTTAAGGTCATCGTTATTACACTTTTTCTTGAAGGTTCCTTTTTGATCGTATATGAAGGCTATACCACCACTCATACCTGCACCAAAGTTTCTTCCTACTTCGCCAAGAATTACGGCAACACCACCTGTCATATATTCACAACCGTGATCGCCAATACCCTCTACTACTGCTTTAGCTCCCGAGTTACGAACACAGAACCGCTCACCCGCTTTTCCGTTTATATAAGCACGACCGGCAGTTGCTCCATAAAGGGTAACATTACCTGTAATTACGTTGTCTTCTGGTACGATGGTAGATTTCTCGGGAACCTTGATTACCAATTTAGCGCCGGATAAACCTTTGCCTAGATAATCATTTGTGTTTCCGTTAACTGTCATGGTCAAACCTCTTGTAGCAAAAGCCCCAAAACTTTGTCCTGCGGAACCTGTAAAGTTGAGTTTTAAAGTGTTGATAGGTAACCCTTGGGCTCCGTATACTTTTGAAATTTCATTACTTATAATTGCTCCAACCGCTCTATCTGTATTTTTAATCGGAAATTCCAATGTTAGTTTTTCCTTTCTAAATAAAGATGGATTCGCTTTTGCGATGATATCAAATTCAATTGACTTATCTACATCGTGCGTTTGTTTTTGTGTGTTATAGAACTTAGTTCCAGCTGGTACATCAACCTGATATAAAATTGGAGTTAAATCTATACCTGCGGATTTGTAATGATCAATAGCTTTCTTACGATCTAGTTTCTGAACCTGACCAACCATTTCATTAATTGTCCTGAAACCTAACTGCGCCATAATCTCACGTAGTTCTTGTGCTACGAAATACATATAGTTTACCACGTGCTCTGGTTTACCGGCAAATTTCTTACGTAGTTCTGGGTTTTGAGTAGCGATACCTACTGGACAGGTATTTAAATGGCAAACACGCATCATGATACAACCTGAAGCAACTAGAGGTGCTGTGGCAAAACCAAATTCTTCAGCACCTAATAAACAGGCAACTGCTACATCCCGACCAGTCTTAAGCTGACCATCACATTCAAGTACGATTCTATTTCTAAGGTCGTTCATGACCAAAGTTTGTTGTGCTTCCGCAACACCAAGTTCCCAAGGTAGACCTGCATGTTTTAAAGATGTTAGGGGAGATGCTCCCGTACCTCCGTCAAATCCTGAGATAAGAACAACATCTGCTTTTGCTTTTGAAACCCCTGCAGCAACAGTGCCTACACCAACTTCAGAAACCAATTTTACGTTAATACGTGCTTCTCGGTTTGCTGATTTTAAATCATATATTAACTGCGATAAATCTTCAATAGAGTAAATATCGTGATGCGGTGGAGGTGAAATTAAACCTACATAAGGTGTAGAATTTCTTGTTTTAGCAATGGAAGGATTCACCTTTGGACCGGGCAGTTGACCACCTTCGCCTGGTTTAGCACCCTGAGCCATTTTAATTTGTATTTCTTTAGCATTGGTCAAATAATCGGAAGTAACTCCAAAACGACCTGATGCAACTTGTTTGATAGCACTGTTTCTCCAGTCACCTGTTGCATTTTTATAAAAACGTTCAGCGTCTTCTCCACCTTCGCCGGAATTACTCTTCCCTCCAATACGGTTCATAGCAATTGCCAAGTTCTCGTGAGCCTCTTTACTGATGGACCCATAAGACATAGCTCCGGTTTTGAAGCGTTTCACGATTTCCGTCCATGGCTCAACTTCTTCCAGTGGAATAGGATCGTAATTAGAGAATTCGAATAAACCACGGATGGTCATCAAATTCTTAGACTGTTCGTTCACCATGGAAGAATACTCCTTATAGGTGTCATTTTCATTACCACGTACAGCTTTTTGAAGTTTAGCTACCGTTAATGGATTAAACATGTGCTTTTCACCATCACGTCTCCAGCGGTATTCTCCGCCTATTTCCAAATCAAGGTTAGCGGCAACCTCTTTTGTGCTAAATGCTTTTTTGTGACGCTTAGCAACTTCTTTTTCTATTTGATATAAACCAATACCTTGAATACGGGTAGGGGTATTAGGGAAATATTTGTCAACTACTTTGCTATTGATACCAATACATTCAAAAAGTTGAGACCCTCGGTATGAGTTCAAGGTAGAAATACCAATTTTGTTCATTACCTTAAGAATACCCTTGCCAACAGCTTTATTATAATTCTTGATGGCTTCTTCCGCAGTAAAGTCCGTTATATTGTTCTCTTCTATTTGCTCCCCAATGATTTCGTTAACCAAATAAGGGTTAATGGCACTAGCTCCAAAACCGAATAATAAACAGAAATGGTGCACCTCTCTAGGTTCGGCAGACTCAATGATAACACTAAGCTTGCTTCTTTTGCCTAAACGCTGAAGCCCACTGTTTACGTAAGAACAAGCTAATAACGCAGGGATTGGTGCCTGAGATTCATTTACATTTCTATCGGAAAGGATAATTATATTCGCACCCTGGTCAATAGCTTTGGATGCTTGGTCTAGAATAGATTCCAAAGCATCTTCCAATCCGTTATGACCTCTGTGTATTTCATAAAGAGTTGGGATAGAAACTACTTTGTAATCAGGACTGGCATCATAGTTTTTTATTTTATCCAAATCTTCTTTGGAAATAACCGGATTCTGAATTTTAAGTTTACGGCAATGCAATTCAGAGTAATCGAATATATTATGGTCACTACCTAGTGTAAGACTAATATCAGTAATCAATTCCTCACGAATACCATCTAAAGGAGGATTCGTTACCTGTGCGAACAACTGTTGGAAATAATTATATATTAGCTGCGGACGCTGAGATAGCACTGCAATAGGAGTATCAGACCCCATAGAACCTATAGGTTCTTTTGCAGTTTTACCCATTGGAAGGATAATCGTGTTGATATCTTCGAGCGTATAACCAAAAACAGATTTACGCTTTTCAAGAGAAGCTTCCCCTAAAAATAATGGACAATCATTATAAGGTATGTTCTTTAAGTGTACCAAGTTTTTGTCTAGCCACTTTTTATAAGGTAGACGACTAGCTATCTCCTCTTTAATTTCTTCATCATTAATGATGCGCCCTGCTTCCATGTTCACCAAGAACATTTTTCCCGGCTCAAGTCTTCCATGAAACTCTACATTCTCTGGTGCAATTTGAACAACACCGGTTTCGGACGACATAATTACATAGTCATCTTTGGTTACCGTGTAACGAGATGGTCTTAAACCGTTACGGTCAAGAACTGCACCAATATAATTTCCATCCGTAAAAGGAACGGATGCAGGACCATCCCATGGCTCCATCATACAAGAGTGATACTCGTAGAAAGCTCTTTTTGCTTCGGACATATCCGGGTTTTTCTCCCATGCTTCAGGTACTAGAATCATCATTACCTCAGGTAAAGACCTTCCTGTCATCAATAATAATTCCACAACCATATCCATAGTAGCAGAATCTGATTTTCCTGGCAGTATTACAGGTAGTATATTTTTTATTTCGTCTCCGAACCAATCACTCTTCAGTAATTCTTCTCGTGAACGCATTCTGGATACGTTACCACGAAGCGTATTTATTTCACCATTATGGCACATATACCTAAAAGGTTGCGCCAAATCCCAAGTAGGGAAAGTGTTGGTAGAGAAACGTTGGTGAACCAATGATAAACGTGTAACCACACGAGGGTCCATTAAGTCTTTATAATATAGGCTAATGTCCTTAGGCATCAAAAGGCCTTTGAATATGATAATTTTTGTAGAAAGGCTAGGGACGTAAAAGAATTTGCTCTCGGAAAGTTTTGATTTGATTACGGCATGCTCCGTAACTTTTCTTGCGATGAACAATTTAAGGTTGAAGTTGAAGTAGTCTTGCTCGGCATTTTCCTTAGCTATGAATATTTGCTTTACAAAAGGCTCAGTTTCCATAGCAACACGACCTGGAATAGATCGGTTTACCGGAACATCTCTCCAGCCTAATAACTTTAGGCCTTGTTTTTTAATATTTTCTTCAAAAGTAGAAATACAGAATTCACGCTGATTCTCCTTTTGCGGTAAGAATATGTTACCTACTGCATATTCACCGGGCTCAGGAAGCTCAAAATCACAAACGGCTTTAAAGAAATCGTGAGGTATATCTATAAGGATACCTGCACCATCACCAGTTTTCCCATCAGAGCTAACCGCTCCACGGTGCTCTAGTTTGTCTAATATCTCCAGTGCTTTATGGATGATATCATTAGATTTTTTTCCTTTAAGGCTGCAGATAAAACCTGCGCCACAGTTGTCATGTTCAAATTCCGGTAGGTACAACCCTTGCTTCTTCAACGTCATAGATTATGGTATTTATCCAAAAATAGCATTTCTACTGAATAATCAGCAGCTATATTTTTCAAATCAAATAAAAATTCAACGTTTTGAATAAAACGTTGAAAAATATTCAGATATGGTTTTTATGTGAGCTAAATTTATCAGAATGGTAAAATTAGCACATTCAATACACCTGTGAAAGGTTTTTTAAGGGGGTATTTGTTATATTTCTTAACTTTTGAAGAAGACCCCCTGTATTTTGGGTGGTATTGTGATATTAAACCCCGTTTTCTGGCTAGATATGTGATAAAAATAACGGGGTTGTAATCATTTTTAAATTTAATCCCTTAATATACTTCTAGAAATCACGATTTTTTGAATCTCTGATGTTCCTTCGTATATCTGTGTTATTTTGGCATCTCTCATAAGCCGCTCTACATGGTAATCCTTTACAAAACCATTGCCTCCGTGAATTTGCACTGCTTCCACAGTGGTGTCCATAGCTACTTGTGAAGCGTATAATTTTGCAATTGCACCAGATAGGTCGTAATTCTTGCCTTGGTCTTTTTCCCATGCGGCCTTATATACAAGGTTACGTGCGGCTTCAATTTGCACGTGCATATCCGCTAATTTGAAGGCAATAGCTTGGTGGTTTGCTATTTCTGTGCCAAACGCTTTTCTTTCTTTTGAATACTTTAGGGCAAGTTCGTAAGCCCCAGCAGCTATACCTAAAGCTTGTGCTGCAATTCCTATACGTCCTCCGGCAAGTGTTTTCATGGCGAACTTAAAACCAAATCCATCATCACCTATCCTGTTTTCTTTTGGAACTTTTACATCATTAAAATTAAGGGAGTGGGTGTCACTACCACGAATACCTAATTTATTTTCTTTTGGTCCTATTTCAAAACCTGGCATTCCTTTTTCTACAATTAAGGCATTAATACCTTTATGCCCTTTTTCTCTGTCCGTTTGGGCAATTACAAGATAGGTGCTTGCAGTCCCTCCATTGGTAATCCAGTTTTTGGTGCCATTTAATATATAATGGTCTCCCTTATCTATGGCTGTAGTTTTTTGAGAAGTAGCGTCGCTGCCTGCTTCTGGCTCGGAAAGGCAAAATGCGCCTATAACCTGTCCCGAAGCTAGGGGAGCTAAGTATTTTTGTTTTTGGTCTTCATTGGCAAAGGCTTCAAGCCCCCAACAGACCAATGAATTGTTCACGGAAACTACTACTGATGCAGATGCATCAACTTTTGATAGTTCCTCCATGGCAATTACGTAAGATAAGGTATCCATACCGCTACCGTTATATTTTGGGTCGGTCATCATTCCTAAAAAACCAAGTTCACCTAGTTTCTTGATTTGTTCTTTGGGGAACTTTTGAGCTTCATCTCTTTCAATAACGCCGGGCAACAATTCGTTTTGAGCAAAATCGCGCGCAGCTTGTCTAATCATTAAATGTTCTTCTGATAATGAGAAATCCATAATTTTTGTGTCTTTTTTTTGAGCTTCTACAAATATAAGCTTCTATAATAAAATCTACACCTAGCTTTGTTCGCTATTTTTTTGAAAAATTAACCATTCATTAGCCGTCAAAAACTTTGGAAACCAAGCCAAATTTTTATATTTGTTGAATTCGTTTTACGAATTGATTTAAACGCAAGATTATGACACAGCAGTAACGCCGTTTTGGCGTAAAGAAAGAGAGGTTTTCGGAAGAGAGTAGTTAGTGTCATTATTTTTTATTTAAATCATCATAAAATGAAAGAGTTATTACAAGCATACGAGAATAAATCACCTGAAATTGTCTTTAATTGGAAAGATAGCGAGACTGAAGCCGAAGGGTGGACGGTTATAAATTCACTTAGGGGAGGAGCAGCAGGCGGTGGAACAAGAATGAGAGAGGGGTTGGATATGAATGAAGTGCTTTCCCTAGCAAAAACCATGGAAGTTAAGTTTACCGTTTCGGGTCCGCCAATAGGTGGAGCAAAATCCGGAATTAACTTCAATCCTAATGATCCAAGAAAAAAGGGAGTGCTTGAACGTTGGTACCATGCGGTATCACCATTATTGAAAAGTTATTACGGTACGGGTGGTGATCTTAACGTAGATGAAATTCACGAAGTTATTCCAATTACGGAAGATGCAGGGGTCTGGCATCCACAAGAAGGAGTCTTTAACGGTCACTTTAAACCTACCGAAGCCGATAAGATTAATAGAATTGGGCAGTTACGCTTAGGGGTGATTAAAGCTTTGGAGAATACAAAGTACTCGCCAGAGGTTTCTAGAAAATATACCGTTGCCGACATGATTACCGGTTTTGGTGTTGCTGAAGCGGTAAAACACTATTATGATATTTACGGAGGTAGTGTTGTTGGTAAAAGGGCGGTGATCCAAGGATTTGGAAATGTTGGTAGTGCTGCAGCGTATTATTTGGCCCAAATGGGAGCTAAAGTAGTAGGTATTATTGATAGGGCCGGAGGTGTAATCAAAGAAGAAGGATTTTCTTTTGACGAGATAAAGACCTTCTTTCTTAATAAAGATGGGAATAATCTAATCGCAAGTGCAGATGAAATGATTCCTTTTAAGGAAATTAATGACCGTATATGGTCTTTGCAAACAGAAATTTTCGCACCTTGTGCTGCGTCTCGGTTAGTGACCAAAGATCAGATAAGTAGATTGATTGATACAGGACTAGAAGTGATTTCCTGCGGGGCGAATGTGCCTTTTGCCGATAAGGAAATTTTCTTTGGGCCAATAATGGAATATACAGACGGTAAGGTTAGTTTAGTTCCGGATTTTATTTCCAATTGTGGTATGGCACGTGTATTTGCCTATTTCATGGAAAAAAGAGTAGGTATTGACGATGAGCTTATATTTAATGACACTTCGGAAACCATCCGGAAAGCCATTTTAAAAATTTTTAAACAAAATCCCTCGAAAGAGAACATCAGCCAAACGGCATTTGAAATTGCATTGAAACAACTAATATAAATAGAACGAGTATGGAGACCATTATTATCATTGTATTCCTCGCAGGTTATCTTGCGATTACCCTAGAACATAACCTTAAAATAGATAAGCTGATTCCGGCTTTGGCCATGATGGCTATTCTTTGGGCTATAATTGCCTTGACCCATATGGATGTTTTTGAGGTGAATACACAGCTAAGGGAGCTTGAACCCACCCATCTTGATGAGATTCTACTGCATCACTTAGGGAAAACGGCAGAAATTCTTGTCTTTTTATTAGGGGCGATGACCATTGTGGAAATCATTGATTATTTTGATGGTTTTGCAACTATAAAAGGTTTCATAAGAACGAAAAGTAAACGTAAGCTATTATGGTTGTTTTCTATATTGGCCTTTGTTCTTTCGGCTATAATCGACAATTTAACCGCAACTATCGTATTGATTACGATTTTACAAAAAGTCATAAAAGATAGGGATACGCGCTTGTGGTTTGCAGGTATGATTATCATCACCGCTAACGCAGGTGGAGCCTGGTCTCCAATTGGTGATGTAACAACAACAATGTTATGGATTGCCAACAAGGTATCTGCGTTACAGTTAGTGGAGCATGTTCTTCTGCCTTCCATAGTTTGTATGGTAGTGCCGGTTTTGATAGCAAGTAGATTCAAAGCCTTTAGTGGTAATCTTGATAGTGATGTGGGGTCTTTGGAAGAGCCTAAATCTAGATATGGAGCAACCATGTTGTATTTGGGATTGAGTGCAATTGTGTTTGTTCCGTTCTTTAAAACAGTTACTCACTTGCCACCATATGTTGGTATGATGCTCTCTTTGGCAGTTGTAGCAACTTTTGCGGAGATTTATAGTAATTCAAAATTCAGTTTGTCAAATGTTGAAGGTGAAGGCGATGATACGGTAGGTCATCACAGCCCTGTACACGCATCGTTATCTAAGATCGAACTTCCTAGTATATTGTTTTTCCTGGGGATATTATTAGCGGTTGCGGCTTTAGAGTCTTTGGGTATGTTGTTCCACTATGCAGAAGCTCTAAACGAAGCTATACCTAATACGGACATTGTTGTAATGTTATTTGGTATTGGTTCTGCCGTTATTGATAACGTTCCTTTAGTGGCGGCTAGTTTAGGAATGTTCTCGGAACCTATGGATAACCCACTATGGCATTTTATTGCATATTCAGCTGGTACAGGTGGTAGTATGCTAATTATTGGATCTGCTGCAGGTGTGGTTGCAATGGGTATGGAGAAGATTGATTTCTTCTGGTATTTAAAGAAAATTTCATGGTTGGCATTGATTGGTTTTGTTTCGGGGGCCTTAACTTTTATTTTCTTGAGAGATTTTCTCTTAAACGCATAATTTAATCGATAAAAGACCGTTATAGAGGCAACTCTAATACCTATAAATTTTATGATGTTATTTCAAGATATGGCTCAAGATCCTGCAACAGGGGATGTTATGTCAGAAGAAAAGACACTTTCCGTTATCGATTTGATATTTAATGGCGGAACAGGTAGTGTGCTTATTATAACGGTACTTTTTATCATGTTGTTTATTGCTCTCTATATATACTTTGAGCGGATATTCGCTATTAAGGCGGCCTCTAAGATAGATAGCAATTTTATGAATCAAATTCGGGACTACGTAACCAGTGGCAAACTGGAAGCGGCAAAACTACTTTGTGCGCAGACTGATTCGCCGGTGGCTAGATTAACCGAAAAAGGGGTTTCCCGAATAGGAAAGCCATTGGACGACATCAACACCGCAATTGAAAATGCAGGCACCTTAGAGGTTTATAAACTGGAGAAGAACGTTAGTATTTTGGCAACCGTAGCCGGTGCTGCGCCAATGATCGGATTTTTGGGAACGGTAATAGGTATGATATTGGCATTCCATGAAATGGCAACTAGTGGAGGTCAAGCGGAAATGGGCTCTCTGGCTTCAGGTATCTATACGGCCATGACAACAACTGTTGCTGGACTTATTGTTGGTATTATAGCCTATATAGGTTACAATCACTTAGTGAACAGAACCGATAAAGTGGTTCATAAAATGGAGGCTAATGCCGTAGAGTTTTTAGACTTGTTGAACGAACCTTTATAATTCACGAAACATGAAATTAAAGGGAAGAAACAAGGTTAGTCCGGATTTTAGCATGTCTTCAATGACAGATATTGTATTTCTGTTATTGATATTCTTTATGCTTACAGCAAACTCTCCAAACGCTTTAGATTTACTATTGCCTAAGGCCAAAGGAAAGTCTACAAATACTCAAAACGTTTCAGTAAGTATAGATAAGAACTTACAGTACTACGTTAACAACGAGAAAATTAACGGAGAATACATAGAAATTGAACTTAAAAAGGCACTAGAAGGGCAGGACAAACCCACTATTATTTTAAGGGCAGAAGAGAGCGTTGCCATCAAAGAGGCGGTTAACGTTATGGATATTGCCAATAGAAATAGTTATAAGGTTATCTTGGCTGTGCGACCCAATTAATGTCATTCCTAGACACGAGACACAAAAAAAAGTCATTTACACTTACTACATTCTTATTAAGTGTACTCCTGCTTGTATTGTTCTATATAGGCCTTACTTATATGGACCCACCTATCGAAAACGGAATTTCTGTTAATTTCGGAACTACGGATTTTGGGAGTGGTACGGTACAGCCAAAAGAAAAGATTCGTTCGGAACCTTTGGAAACACCACCCGTAGAACCTTCAAAACAAGAAGAAGTCGTTGAAGAAATAGAAGAAGTTGCAGAAGAGGTGCCCGAAGAAGTAGTTGCGGAAGAAGCACCAGCGGAAAAGGTATTGACACAGGAGAACGAAGAGTCTATCAAAATTAAAAAAGCAGAAGAAGCCAAAAAGAAAGCTGAAGAAGCTGCAAAGGCCGCTAAGAAAAAGGCTGAAGATGCTCAGAAAAAAGCAAAAGCCGAAGCAGCTAAAAAAGCTCAAGAAAAGAAGGCTGCAGAAGAGAAGGCCCGTAAAGAACAAGAAGCCAAAAAGAAAAAACTTGATGCGCTTATTGGAGGTATAAGTAAATCTGACGGTAATGCTTCAGGTAGTGAAGGTGATGACAACAGAGCAGGTGATAAAGGTCAACCGAATGGAGACCCTTATTCAAAGGTGTACTATGGAGACCCTGGAAGTGGTTCAGGGGGTTCTGGAGGTTATCTTAGCGGAAGATCTTTAGTAAGCAGTGGTAAAGTTGCACAAGATTGTAATGAAGCCGGCAAGGTGGTGGTTAAAATATTAGTAGATCGAAACGGAAAAGTTATTCGAGCTACCCCTGGTGTAAAAGGAACTACAAATAGTAGTCCCTGTTTGCTGGAGCCTGCGCGCAAAACAGCAATGATGCATCGATGGAATACCGATTCTAAGGCACCAAGTGAACACGAGGGTAGGGTTGTTATAGTATTTAAGTTAGGAGAGTGAACTATCAAGAAACTTTAAGTTGGATGTTTGCTCAACTTCCGATGTATCAATCACAAGGTACATCTGCACTTAATGCCAAGCTTGATAAAATCATTGCATTTTCAAGGCATATAGGTAATCCACATAAAAATTTTAAAAGTATACATGTTGCCGGAACCAATGGTAAAGGTTCTAGTAGTCATATGCTGGCTTCGGTTCTTCAAGAAGCGGGTTATAAGGTCGGACTATATACTTCACCGCATTTAAAAGACTTTCGTGAGCGTATTCGAATTAATGGTCAAACAGTAAGCGAACAGTTCGTTGTTGATTTTATCCAAGAAAATAATTCTTTTATTGAGGAGTACACACCGTCTTTTTTTGAAATGACGGTCGCTATGGCTTTTGCAAGTTTTAGCGAAGAAAAAGTTGATATCGCCATAATTGAAGTTGGTCTTGGAGGTCGTTTTGATTCTACGAATATCATTACCCCAGAGGTGTCTTTAATCACTAATATTGGTCTCGATCATACAGATATATTGGGTGATACTCTGGAGAAAATTGCTTTTGAAAAAGCTGGAATTATTAAAAAGAATATTCCAATTATCGTTAGTGAGCGCCAAGAGGAGACTACAACGGTGTTTACTCAAATTGCTCAAGAAAAAAATTCAAAGCTAGTTTTTGCTAGTGATGACAACTACCCAAATTTTGAAACTACCTTATTCGGAAATTATCAGGAAAAAAACATTAAAGGTGTTCAAGCAGTTTTAAAACATTTGAAAGATTTTATAATTGAAGAACAACACATTGCCGACGGATTATCAAAAGTGGCAAATAATACTGGCCTACTGGGTAGATGGCAAGTTATAGGAAAGCACCCGAAGACTGTTTGCGATACAGCACATAACAAAGAAGGCTTAATTTTGGTCTTGAACCAAATAACTAAAGAAGAATTTAATCACCTACATATAGTTTTGGGTTTTGTAAAAGATAAAGATTTGGAGTCGGTTTTGCCTTTATTTCCTGCCGATGCGACCTATTATTTTTGTAAACCGGCTATTCAAAGAGGTTTAGAAGCTAAAATTCTACAACAAAAAGCATTGAAATATAGTTTATCAGGAAAGAGTTATGATTCTGTAAAGGAAGCGCAACAAGCTGCAAATCAGGCTTCTTTGAAAGACGATTTTATTTTTATAGGAGGTAGTAATTTTGTAGTCGCTGAAGTAGTGTAATTTTTCTCATTTTTTCTTTTGGAGTATGCAAAACTATTCTATATTTGCAATCCCTTTTAGGG
>ENA-ORXM01003367-ORXM01003367.1-marine-metagenome-genome-assembly--contig:-NODE-3367-length-16076-cov-5.664729_pt1 | contig 16076 bp, 18 predicted proteins | sample MGYA00237867_ERZ511480 | MGnify/ENA primary metagenome ERZ511480 (study PRJEB26309, sample SAMN06266103) | marine metagenome | isolation source: Algal blade | place: United Kingdom:Sidmouth, United...
TTTTCTTATAATCATATTAACAAAAGCAGCTCATATGAGCTGCTTTTGTTAATATTGGTTTTTATGAATTTAGAATACTTTAAATTGTGTAATAAATTCATTATTGATGTTTTTAAAACTATTTGTACAGTAAATATGATCAATCGTTTCTTTTAACTCATCAAAACCATAATTAAATTGAGCATGTGTTACATATAAAAATACTTTAGAAGCACCTTGCTCTTTAAGAGCCTTAGCAAGAAATTTAAATGTTCTTCCCCCATCCGCTAAATCATCAACAATTAAACATTTTCTCCCTTTTACATCTCCTTGAATGCTTATTACAGGAGCACCGTTTATTCTAACTTTATTAGAAGGCACCAAATCTGCATTTAACTTTTCTGCTATTTCATGCGTTGTCTTATACGCTCCTGCGTCCGGACTTACTAAAATAGTGCTCCCTATAGCTTTAAAGGCTTTTTCTACAAATTTAAAGTGAGTTATTTTTTCGGAATTATTAATTAAAGCTAATGAAATTGGACTATGAGGATGTAAAATAGATACCTTATCAAAGTGCATCAAATTAATAAAATTTGCTATTACTTTTAGATCAAAAGATTCACCTTTATTAAAGCGCCTATCTGACCGTTGACCAATTAAACAGTATATTATTAAGGTTGATGTTGCAGCTTTATTTAAAATGTTTTCTGCATCCCAAGCTTCTTTTATTGTAGCAACAGCAAATAAATCTTCATAGGAATTTCCTCTAATTTTTACGGTAAGGTTACCACTATTTATAATTTTTGCCGTTACCTGTCCATCTTTAAATTTCTTGATTTCGTAATTCATCGTTTTAAGATTTAAAGATTTTTGTTAATTCTATCTCTTATTTCTTGTAGATTGGTTTGATTAACAAATTCACCATTTTCATAGATAACTTGTAAAGCACCTTTATTTTCCTGTTCAGGAGTTACTTGATCTATTAAAACATATTCATCGTTAATAACATCAACTTTGACTAATCCTTTTGCTGATTTTTTAACACCATCATCTGTAATTGGGTCTTTAAAGATCTCTCTTCGTTCCCCGTTCACAACTACAGAAGTTGCTTTCATTGCAAAACCAAAAGTATCTCTGGTGTTAAATTGATAGGTAAATGATCCTATTCCTAAAACAACATTGGTGGTTGCAAAACCTTTATCATGTAATCGTTGACATATATTTTGAGCTCTATCGGTTGTGATACTATCCCCATAAATAGCTCCAATATGTGTGTCTAACACCTTAAAACCTTGTTCATTTACTGTTCCTCCAAAAATGTTCCAAAGTAACTCTACAACACCTTTATCTTTAGGAGTTTCTCCTCCTAGCGCACTTGTTTCTCCACAAATAATAGCTACAGGATCTCCACTATCTGGTCTAATTACTAATTTACCCTCTCTTGCAAGTACTTCTTCTTTTAATTGTGGTAGATAAACAGTTAGTACTTTCCATAAATCCCATGTGTCACTTACTACAGATAATATACCTGATGGATAGGTGTCCATTAATTGTCTAAATGTTCCTATTTCATCGTCTTTAGTTCCAGCACACATTACAGAGTGTTCTGTAGCGTTTACAGAACCTACAACAAAATCTTTAGCATTGTAATACTTGCGTAAAGTACTAATTATTGGCAATGTGTCTGAACCTAAAAAAACCGTTGCATGTCCCATTCCTGAGGAAACAGCACTTTGTAAACCTCCCATTCCTCTCATAGAAAAATCATGTCCTTGAAAATCTATAAAAGCTACATTCTCTTTATCTGTTAGTAGGGCCCAATTTTTAAAAATTCTTTTATATCTAAGTGCTATGGAAGCTGATGTCATGGGTTGCCATAACATTGTAGATAATATGGTCTCTAAGAAATTGGTAATCCAATAAAATTCTTTGTTTGTATTTACCACGGTAACCATGGGAACACGAACAGGCACCTCTACCCCTTCTGGCAAGGATTTCACTTTTATTGGTAAATATTGCAAATCGTGTAACTTTTCATAGTGAGCTACATCATAAGTCGTACCTAAATACATAGATAATTCTTCTTTAATTTCATTACAAACAAGCTCTTTTGGTTTAGAAAAAAAGTTGTCATTAAAATAATCATGTAACTATTTAAAAACATATTGTTGACCAAAAGATACTATTTTATCACAACCCTTCGGTGCATATTTATTACTTCTAGGTGTCCAATTAGAATATACCTCTTCGGTACCTTTTGGGTATTGTTGGTGGTGTCCTGTTTTATACCCATCTGTTAATAATAATCCGTTCATAATAAATGTTTTTGCGTTAATTATACGCAAATATAAAATATATTTAGATACTACTGACTATTTAAACGAATAATTTACAAGTTAATTTCTTCCTTTTTCTTATTATATACAATTTTATCGAAAAAATTCACAGCTTTTTATGAACCTGATCGTTTGTAGGCTTCATTACTATTGACTTTCTTACAGTCAGAATTTAATGTCATGAACTTTTTTCGAAACTAAAAGGTTTCACTCTAAATACTTCATAAATTAGGCTCAACGTAATTTATTTAATATCGAACAAAAAACCTTTTTTCTTTAATTGGAAGTATTGCTTTTGATTAAATTTGAAAAGATTTGCTGGTCTACCTCTACCCTCTGATACTTTTTCATCCAATTCTTCTAAAATATTAAAACTGAGTATTTTTTTTCTAAAATTTCTTCTATCAATATCTTTTTCTAGAATTGTCATATAAAGTTTTTCTAAATCTGAAAACAAAAATTTGTTCTCTAATAAATCAAAACCAATAGGCTCATAAGTTAATTTATTTTGAATCCTATTTTTTGCTCTTTCAAAAATTATTTTATGATCAAAAGCTAATTCAGGTAGTTTATTAATATTACACCAAGCAACATCGTTAGCATCCGTATCGGCCTTAATATTATGATGCTCTGGTTTTACCAACGCAAAATATGCAACGCTAATAACTCTATTTCGTGGGTCTCTACTAGGTTCTCCAAAAGAATATAACTGCTCCATATAATCTACAGTTATATTAGTTTCTTCTTTTAGCTCACGTTCTACTGCATGCTCTAAACTTTCATTTTCTAAAACAAGACCACCTGGTAATGCCCAATAATTTTTAAATGGCTCAATGTCTCTTTTTATTAAAAGTACATTTAAGGATTTCTCTTTATATCCAAAGACAACTGCATCTACTGAAACTTTTATATTTTGGCGTATCATATACGCAAAATTAAGAATTAAGTATAATATAAGTAGTATGTATAAAAATATTTTATAAAGTAATAGTTAATTTTTTACTCCAATTATATTCTTCAATACACATAAAAACCGTCTTTTTATATGCAAAAAGACGGTTTCTGTTTCTACGATAAATACACTGTGTATTAAGGAATCCATTTATTTTTACCAAAATCTGGTTTACGCTTTTCTAAAAAGGCGTTTCTACCCTCTTTAGCTTCCTCTGTCATATACGCCAAACGTGTGGCTTCACCAGCAAAAACTTGCTGACCTACCATACCATCATCTGTTAAGTTCATAGCAAATTTTAGCATTTTTATAGAGGTAGGTGATTTTTGTAATATTTCTTGTGCCCATTCATAAGCGGTATCTTCTAACTTATCGTGTGGAATTACAGCATTAACCATTCCCATTTCATAAGCCTCTTGAGCTGAATAATTTCTTCCTAAAAAGAAAATTTCTCTTGCTTTTTTCTGCCCTACCATTTTTGCTAAATATGCAGAACCATAACCACCATCAAAACTAGTAACATCGGCATCTGTTTGCTTAAATATGGCATGCTCTTTACTTGCGAGTGTTAGATCACAAATTACATGCAAACTATGACCACCACCAACAGCCCAACCTGGAACTACAGCAATTACTACTTTGGTCATAAACCTAATAAGACGTTGTACTTCTAATATGTTTAAGCGGTGCATACCATCTTCCCCAACATATCCTTGATGTCCCCTAGCCTTTTGATCACCGCCACTACAAAAGGAATATACGCCGTCTTTTGTAGAAGGTCCTTCTGCTGATAGTAAAACAACTCCGATTGAGGTATCTTCTTGCGCATCGTAAAATGCTTGATATAACTCACTAGTGGTTTTAGGTCTAAATGCATTACGTACATTAGGACGATTAAAAGCTATCCTAGCAACTCCGTTACATTTTTTATAAGTAATATCTTCAAATTCTTTGACTATCTGCCAATTAATTCCTTCTTGCATTTAAATAATTTTAAAAAAAATAAAGATAGTGTTTCCTTTAGTTTCGGAAAAATATAAGTCAATGATACCTAATAATTAATTAGAGTCACTATTATTTATTTTTTGCTTCAATCCAACGAGATAAATATTTGGTGCTATTCATTGTATGGTGATGTAACATTGCACCTATAAAATTTTTATTTCTATGGGTTTCTATAGCTTTCTCGATGGTATTTATTTTTTCTTTTAATTTTTGACTCAACAACTCTTTATCATACAATGAATTGATGATTTCAACTCCGTTTTGCTGTGCTTTTTTCCATTTTTTTTCATTTTGATAGAGCATAACAGATTCGTTAGCAAAGGTTTGCGCATCATTAGCAATACTACCGTTCCAAGGTAATTTTTTATGCATCCCTTCTACTCCAATTGCCGTAGTCACACTAGGCGTACCTGCTAACATACCGTCTACTAATTTCCCTTTTATTCCTGCTCCAAATGGGAGTGGTGCTAAATTAATTCTAGCGCTTCCAATAGTTTCAATAGCATCTTTAGCTTTTCCTAAAATATGAAAACCCTCTTTTGGCTTATGCATTTGTGTTATGCTTTGCGGTAAATAAGCACCGTAAATATGTAATTCTGCTTTTGGCAGTTGGTTATATATAAGTGGCCATATCTCTTTTTTAAGCCAATATATAGCGGCCATATTTGGAGCATGTTTACCGTTACCAATACATATAAAATTTGTTTTTTCGTGAAATGATAACCAGCTTTCTTTAATGGTTTCATTTATAGGGTCTAACATAAATGGCAAATGCAAGAGTAACGAATCGTCTATATTTAATTCGTTTTGTAAAAGCTGTTTTTCAAAAGAAGAGATTATAAGAGTGAAATCAGACCTGTAAATACTTGCTATTTCTCTTTTTGTTATATCTGCTTTTAACCAATTTGCAACTAAAAACTCATTACCACTTTTAAAAGCTTCATTACGAGTAGCTCTAAGAGAATGTAAATCTTCAGAATTTAGGATTTTGAGCGCATTGGGACTGTTTTTTGCAACTCTCCATCCAAATTGCTCTTCTATCATAAAACGATCAAACAATACAACTTCGGGGTTTAAATCATTCAAGAAAATATCAAAAGAACTATTATTTAATTCTATCTGTTTTTTATCAATACCTAATACACTTAAATTAAATGAGTTACTTGTTTCGGTAGCTGTACTTGTAAACGTAATATGATAGTTTTGTTGCTTAAAAAAATGTATAAGTTGTAGCATTCTACTGCCAGCAGCAGTAGCATTTGGTTCTGGCCATACAAAACCAATGATTAGTATTTTTTTCATACTATTAAATAGGTGCGTTTATTTAAACTACATTTTTTTGGCAAATTTCTGTGAAATTTTTAATCGTAATTTTCGCTCATAATCTTCTTCTAACCACTCTTTATAATTCTTTGTATTATTCATAATACAATATGAATATAAGCGAACACGATATGCTATTTCCTCTTTTAATTTTTTGGCTAAAATACGTGCATCAAATACATCTTCGCTATTTTCTACACATATTTGTGCATGTTGTTCTATGCTACGTTCTAATACTATTTTAGATTTTAATCCTTCTGCAAAAACTTTTTCATATTCTTTTTTTACATTATACGTAATTTCTTTAGAATTCTTAAAGAGCGCCTTTAAATCGTCTGGCATTTCATAGACAAATTCTCTCTCTATATCCTCATCATTGCGAATGTTTTCAAGGAAAAAATCTGGAAAATGAAAAATTTCTTTCCAATCAATTGTCGCATTCCACAAACCAAAACGGGCTATATTATTTCCTAAATCTATAACAGTAAATTCTTTTTTATTGGGTAAAATTCTTGAGCCTCTACCAATCATTTGAAAATATAGTGTTAGAGATTTTGTAGCTCTATTCAAAATAATTGTTTCAACAGATGGTTCATCAAAACCTGTGGTTAGTATACTAACCGATGTTAATATTGCATCTGGTGTTTCTGAAAACCACTTTAATATTTCCCTTCTTTCTGACGTATTATTTTTATTATCCAAATGCCTTATGTTATAACCTGCCTTTTTGAATGTTTCATAGACATACTTTGAGGTATTAATTCCATTATTGAAAATTAAAGTTTTTGTGTCTTTAGCTATATCTTCATAAGAACTCAAAAGCTTTCCTTGCATGCTTATATTGCTATACAACTCTTCTGATGATTTTACAGTATAATCACCGTTAATACCTAATTTTAATGTTTTTAGGCTTACATCTTTATTATATACTTTTGCGCTTGCTAAAAACTGTTTATCTATAAGTGATTGTATAGACTCTCCAACAATAAGTTTCTTATAATTGTCCTTCATTGGAAGTTTAATATTAGAACTTAACGGAGTGGCTGTAACCCCTAATATTATTGAGTCATTAAAATGTTTAAATAGTTTACGGAAAGAGTTGTAATGTGCTTCATCTATAATTACCAGGCCAATATCTTTAATTTCTATTTTACCGTCTTCCAACCTATTATTCAGTGTTTCTACCATGGCTACAAAACACATAAATTCTCCCTGATCTATTACTTCTTTTACGTTACTATTTATAATTTTATTAGTAACTCCAAAACCCGCTAACATTTTGGAAGTTTGCAGACAAAGTTCTATGCGGTGTGTTAAAACAACTACTTTTTTCTTTGTTTCTCTAATATACCTTTTAGCAATTTCTGAAAAAACAACAGTCTTACCACCACCTGTTGGTAATTGATAAAGTAAATTAAAACCAGAAGATGATTCCTCAAAATGCTTAAAAATAGTATTTAAGTCATCTAATTGATAATTATATAAAGTCTTTTTTTTAGTTGTTTTTTTAAATTCCAATGGCTACTTATGTTTTTTTAAATTATAACGCTTGTATTAAAAACATAACGTGTACGCAAAATAAGCTTCTAAAATTAGGTGTTTTTTATACTTAAAAGAAATTTAATACAGATAAATCTTAAATAAATCTCATAAAATTTATTAATTCTGCATTAACTTCTAACTAATTAGAATGTTGATTATAGTATGTAAAAAACTAATTATCAATTGTTCATAGATTCAAAATAGACAAATGCAAATCATTAATCCAATGTATGTTTTTTCTTACCTAATTAAACTTGTTATGATACAATGTCTAAAATTCTGGAAAACGCTTCTTTATTACTCCAATTTTGCTTTTCAACATTGTTATATACTTTTACTATGCGTTCTTTAAAATCGTTTAAAATTCCGTTTATTGATATATAATTAACAGCTTCTAAAAATGAGTTTTGCATGCTTTTATAAAATGAGTCTGTAATATTTTTTTCTTCAGAAAAAGATTGGGCTATTTCTATATTATAAAGCATTATATCTGCTACCAAATAGCAATCAACACCCAACTTAATAAAATGTTTAATATATTTTTGAGCAATAGATCTTCTAGCTCTGGGTCGTTTTCTTCTTATAGGGAAATATTCATTAGAAATTTTAATTTTTGCATCTTGTATTAGTTTGCCTTCTTTAGGGTTAAAAACAAAATCATAATATTCTTTTACAACAGGAAATCGTTGGTACAAATCCAGTAGTTGCTCTTCTATTTCTTCCTTCTTTAAATCAGTTAAATATTTCTTTAAAGCTCTTTTACTCATACTATTTTTCTTGTTCAATTTTAAATGTCTTTGTTAGCTAAAAGTAAGCAATCTTGTCTCAAAACCTTAATTTACCTTAAATTCACCTTAAAAAAACCTAAATTTTTCACAATTGTAGTAAAAATCTTGTTTAATTCAATTTTTAAACGTATTATGATGACCTTCGAACCTAAACACTATATATGAGGCAACTAAAGATAATCAAGCAGGTAACAAACAGAGAATCCAAATCACTAGATAAGTACCTTCAAGATATCAGCAAAATAGAATTAATTACCGCGAATGAAGAAGTTGAATTAGCACAGCGAATACGCGAAGGTGATCAAGTAGCACTTGAAAAATTAACCACGGCAAATTTAAGATTTGTGGTTTCTGTAGCAAAACAATATCAAAATCAAGGTTTAAAATTACCCGATTTAATTAATGAAGGAAATGTAGGTTTAGTAAAAGCTGCAAAACGCTTTGATGAAACTAGAGGGTTTAAATTTATATCCTATGCTGTATGGTGGATTAGACAGGCTATTTTACAAGCTTTGGCAGAACAATCTAGAATTGTACGCTTACCTTTAAATAAAATTGGATCTATCAATAAAATAAAGAAGACATTTTCATATTTGGAACAAGCAAATGAACGTCCTCCTTCTCCTGATGAAATTGCTAAGGAATTAGAGATGTCTGTAGATGAAGTTAAGCAATCTCTTAAAAATTCTGGTAGACACGTATCTATGGACGCTCCTTTGATTGAAGGTGAAAATTCTAATTTATACGATGTTTTAAATTCTGGAGATTCACCAAACCCTGAAGGTGGTCTTATGAAACAGTCTTTAAATACTGAAATTATTAGGGTTTTAGAAACATTATCGCCAAGAGAGTCCGATGTTATAAAACTTTATTATGGTATTGGAGACCAACAATCTATGACCTTAGAGGAGATTGGACAAACTTTTGATTTAACGAGAGAGCGTGTAAGACAAATTAGAGAAAAAGCTATCCGAAAATTAAAGCAAGATTCTAGAAGTAAAATTCTAAAAATGTATTTAGGATAATTACTTCATCATAGCAACTAAAAAAGAGGAGTCCTAAATTAATTTAAACTCCTCTTTTTTGTTTTAACTTATAAAAAAACTACAGATTATTGTAGGCATGTAATTTTTTTATATCTTAAGATTAAACTATCCACTTATGATAAATTTAATTTATTAATATTAATAGAACCTAAAATATCGTTTAAGTCTTTAATAAAATTTTGATAAGCCGCATTTTCTGGATTTTCTCTAGCCATAATATTAGGGTTTAATAATTATATAACGGAAAAAAACTATAAAAAGTCTATTTCACATAATTCATTTAAACTTAAAATTTCGTTTAGATCATGAAGAAAATATAAATACTCTTCGCCGTAGGTTTCGTATAACATAGTAAATAGTATATTAGTTATTGAGATTTAGGATTTCAATTATTAACAACGTAAACATATTTAATCTTTAGAATCTAAACAATTAATTGTGGTGAAATTGCCTTTTTTTGTTGTGAAGAAAATATGAGAATTCCCAGAAAAATTTTTTGTTTTAGATAATACCTTAGAAATAACGAACTGCTTATACATAATATTGATGTAGCTAATTAATTCCTTTGTTGAAGCTCTAATCTAGCCTTTAAGATTCAGTTCTAAACAATAAGATGAAAAAGTGAATGCGCTCCGTACGCATGCATTTTCAAAACGTATGAAGTTCTTTTTTTGTTTATCGGGAGAATTTTCTAGTAATGTTCCTTTCCTTGATGAAAGTATAGAACTATTACCGCCATTCTTAGGGCTCTTGTATTTAGAGAGATGATTCCGCAATTCGGCATTCTCTTTTTCAAGTTAAAAACACATTTTTCTAACTTTTAAAGGCGCACATGTAGTTCTTATATGATTTTGTCCTTGTGGATAAGATAAAGATTCTATTGATTTAACATTTTTCATTTAGAATAAATGAAGTTCTATCTTGAATTAATTAATACAATGAGTATGTATTCTAAAAGTTGGTATTGAATAGCCATCAGTTCTATATCTCGTAATTGTGATTTCATAGTTTGGATGCAAATAATTGAATTTGATTTTCAATCAGTTTTAAACTTTTACTAATTAATCATAATTTTTGACTTATTCAAATTCCAAATTATTTAATAATAGTCCAGAGCCTGGTGCCACAAAAGAAATTTTAACACTATTTTGATTTGTAAGAGATTCTCGTATATCTTCTATAGTTAGTTCCCCCTTTCCCAGTTGAATAAGTGCCCCCATTATCATCCTAACCTGATATCTCATAAAACCCTCCCCTTCAATATGCAATGCATAGCTTTTCTTTGGAAAAAAATTTGCTTCTAAAATTTTATTCTCTTTTATAATACAAGAAACAATTGTTCGTATAGATTTAGTATTTTCTTGTGGCCTAGCAGTATATGCTATAAAGTCATGAAGACCTTCAAATAACCTAGCCCCTTCTTTCATTAAATCAATATTCAAATCATCCATAACATTTGCTAGGTATGGTGCACTAAATGGGTGGTTTTTTTCTCCGTAAGAGAACAAATACACATATTCTTTTAATTTGCTATGATGAATTATATTAAACTTCCCTCCTTTATCAATAATAGATAAAATACGTATATCTGGCGGTAAATTTCTATTGAATAATATTAGAAATTCTTTATAATCATCAATTGGCTGTTCATCCATGAATAACTCAAAAGCTGCATCTAATGCAGATACTTTAGCATCTGTTCTGCCTGCTCCTAAAATTTTATATTTTCTATCTGGTAAAATAAACTTCAAGGTTTTTAAAAGCATTCCTTCTATGGTTTTTTGACCAGGCTGCTTTTGCCAACCACTATATCTAAATCCTAAAAACTGGACTTTAATTAAGTAATAATATCGTTTTTTTTGCATTATTTTAGTTATCAAACAAAAGTAACAAACAAAAGTTAACTACAAATCTTACTGTTCTTTTTATATTTTATCAGTAATTTTTTAAATATTAGTTCACAACACTTTTTTGGGTATACTCAACATTAAAAACATTTCATCGAATAATTTGAAATAAATAAAAAACAAACTCGTTTTTTATTACACTAGTAGTTCCCAAAGCTATGAAACCTACATTATGATTTTTTTTTTTAAAATGATAACTTTTAGCAGAGTATTCACTATATCACTTATAATTTTATTCCTGCTGGATATATTAAGTTTTTATGGTATTTATTCTAATAAATTTTATTTTCTAAAATTGGATAATTATATCTTTCCTTTTCTTACAATTATTCATTTTACATATTTATACCTAGTTAATAAAAGAATTAAAGAGCGAAAAAAAATAACTATTAAAATACAAGGTTTAGAATATACGATGTATTTTATTTTTCTAATTTATATATACAAATTATTTGAAACTTTATATGTATTATTAAGTTATAACTCTATATATTCTTCTTTACTTCCTAAAACTTTTTTGCCTACCGGGATTCTAATCTTAATTTTATACCTACTACTTATAATTAACACGTTTTTGTTATTTGAATTAAGAAGACAACTGCTTAGAACTGTTTATAATAAAACTACAGATAAAGACATTTTTAATAAACTATAAATATTTATTTTAGCAAAAGACACCTATTTTGAGTGACTTTGTATAATTTAACTACTATTACTTCATTTTTATCGATTTTTTTTAATTAACAAAAACTATCTAATGTTCTTTGTAATGTTAAAAAATTCTTAAATCCGAAATTCTATAAAAATGATTATTAACATTCTTTCATGGAAGGTATTATTAAGGCTTTCCCTTATCACATTAGTATTGTTATTATTTTTAAATTTTTACAATCTATATACTAATAAATTTTGTTTTTTTGACTTTAGTTATTATTTATTTCCAACACTAACAATACCCCATTTTATTTATCTCTATGTTGTTTCATTTAAAATTAAAGAAGAAGAATATCCAGACCCAAATATGAGGAATTTAGAATATGCATTGTATGCTATTTTATTGATTTACGCCTATAAATTAGCCTCAGTTATATTTATACTCCTAAATAAATCTGAATTCTCTGATCACGTTATACCAAGCACTTTAACTCCTGTTGGAACCATAATTATAGGCTTATATTCGTTATTATTGATACTTACTGGGCTTACCTTTATTTATAGAAAAGAAAAAATTGGAGATTATATTTTTGACGAATTCTAAAATACTTAAACCTGCATAATACCATAAAATAGAAGTAGGACTGGCTGCAAATTAAATTTTATTGCTTATATTAACCACTATAATTCACAAAATTTATTTGACAAAAACAATAAAGCTCCAATGTTTTATTGGAGCTTTATTGTTGTGTAAAAGAAATCATTAATTACATTAACATTCCTCCGTTTACATTTATTACCTCGCCAGTTACATAACTAGATAAATCTGACGCTAAAAATAAGCATGCATTTGCTATATCTTCTGTTGTACCTCCTCTTTTTAATGGGATACCATCTCTCCAACCTTGCACTACCTTTTCGTCCAGTTTATCTGTCATTTCAGTTTCTATAAATCCAGGAGCAATTGCATTGCAGCGAATATTTCTAGAACCTAATTCAGCAGCAATAGATTTTGTAAAACCAATCATACCTGCTTTTGAAGCGGCATAATTTGCTTGTCCGGCATTACCCTTTACTCCTACAACACTACTCATATTAATAATAGATCCTTTACGCTGCTTTAACATAGTTCGTTGAACTGCTTTTGTCATATTAAAAACAGACTTTAGGTTAATTTCTATAACAGCATCAAAATCAGACTCAGACATACGCATTAGAAGATTATCTTTTGTAATCCCTGCATTATTGATAAGTACATCTATAGCTCCATCAAAATCTTTTAAAACGTTTGCTATTAATGTTTCTGCCTCTTCAAAACTAGCGGCATTACTTTTATATGCTTTTGCTTTAACTCCTTTTGCTATCAACTCTTTTTCTAATGCCAATGCAGGAGCTTCACTAGAGCTATAGGTAAAAGCAATATTGGCTCCGTAATTAGCAAATATTTCTGCTATTCCTTTACCAATACCTCTACTTGCACCAGTAATTATAACGTTTTTTCCTTCTAAAAGATTCATATTTAATTTTTTAGTATTTAACTATTATATTAAAAACATAAATCCTACTTATTCTGAAATTAACTGGTATAAACCAGAACAGAATAAAAAGGATTTATTATTGTATAATTTTCAAAGAATATTTTATTTATCCTAATACTTCTTTTACTTTAAGACCAATCTCTGCTGGAGAATCTACCACATGTATTCCACATTCTCTCATAATTGCTTTCTTTGCTTGTGCAGTATCATCACTACCACCAACAATTGCACCTGCATGCCCCATTGTTCTACCTGCTGGAGCAGTTTCACCAGCAATAAAACCTACAACTGGCTTTTTACTTCCACTTTCCTTATACCATTTGGCTGCATCTGCCTCTAACTGACCTCCTATTTCACCAATCATTACTACACAATTAGTTTCAGGATCGTTAATTAATAATTCTACTGCTTCTTTTGTAGTTGTTCCTATAATTGGATCACCACCAATACCAATTGCTGTTGTAATACCCAATCCTTGACGTACCACTTGATCTGCAGCTTCATAGGTAAGTGTTCCTGATTTAGAAACGATACCTACATTCCCTTTTTTGAAAACAAAACCTGGCATAATACCAACTTTTGCTTCACCTGGAGTAATAACACCTGGGCAATTTGGACCAATTAATCTACAATCAAGATTTTTAATGTAGTTAGATGCTTTTACCATATCCGCTACAGGAATACCTTCGGTAATAGTAATAATAACTTTTATACCCGCATTAGCGGCTTCCATAATTGCATCTGCAGCAAAAGCTGGTGGTACAAATATAATAGTAGTATCTGCTCCAGCAACTTGTACAGCTTCTAAAACAGTATTAAATACTGGTCTTCCTAAATGTTCTTGACCTCCTTTACCTGGAGTAACGCCACCAACAATATTAGTTCCGTATTCAATCATCTGTTCAGCATGGAAAGTACCTTCACTACCTGTAAAACCTTGTACAATTATTTTTGAATCTTTGTTAACTAATACACTCATTATTTCCTGATTTATTTTTTATAAGCAATACAAAAATATGTTATTACCTGTGATATTTAAAGTATTATGATGTCTATTTATTCTCTAATTTTTCTAAAATTGTTGGAATTTTCTTAATATATGCTAATTGCTTTAATTTTTCCCTAGCTTCTTCTACTGGAGAACCAAAATAAGTTTTTCCTCCAGCCAAAGATTTAGATACTCCTGTTTGTGCTAAGATCACCGATTTCTCTCCAATAGTAATACCACTAGTTACTCCTACTTGTCCCCACAAGGTTACTTGGTCTTCCACTATAACACAACCAGCTATTCCTGTTTGCGCAGCTATTAAACATTTCTCGCCAATAACCGTATCATGACCAATATGTACTTGATTATCTATTTTAGTTCCTTTTTTTATAGTGGTATCGCCTGTAACTCCTTTATCTATTGTACATAAAGAACCTATGTCTACGTTATCTTCTACAACAACCCTTCCTCCTGAAACTAATTTATCAAAGCCTTCTGGTCTGTTTTTATAATAAAAAGCATCTCCTCCCAATACAGTACCCGCATGTATTGTTACATTATCACCTATAACAGTATAATCATAAATAGCTACATTAGAATGTATCATACAATTATTTCCAATTGCAACATTATTACCAATAAATGTATTTGGTTGTACAATTGTTCCTTTTCCTATTTTAGCTGAATCAGCAATTGTTTTTTGAGACTTTTCAAATGGCTTAAAAAAATTTGTAAGCGTATTGAAATCTCTAAAAGGGTCATCGGAAATTAGCAAAGCTTTTCCTTCTGGACAGTCAACTTTTTTATTAATTAAAACTATTGTTGCTTTAGACTCTAGTGCTTTATCATAATATTTAGGGTGATCTACAAAAACAATATCTCCTGGCTCTACTACATGTATCTCATTCATTCCCAAAACAGGAAAGTTATCTACACCAACATACGTTGCATTAATAATTATTGCTATTTGTTTTAGAGTATATGTTACGGGAAATTTCATATGAAATTATGAATTTACTACTTTGTTTTTTGTATTAAAATATATGATTGTTTATCATAAATACTCCTGATAAAATTATTCCTTTACACGTTCCATGTAAGCACCTTTTTCTGTATCTACTTTTATCTTATCTCCCTCATTAATAAATAAAGGAACATTTACTTCTGCTCCAGTTTCTACTTTAGCTGGTTTAGTAGCATTTGTAGCCGTATTTCCTTTTACTCCTGGCTCAGTATATGTTATCTCTAAAATAACACTGGCTGGCATTTCTACAGACAAAGGCATGCTATCTTCTGTATTAAAGAGTACTTTTACTATAGTTCCTTCTTTTAAAAGCCCTGGTGCATCTAATAATTTTTCTTCAAGTGTTATTTGGTTGTAATCCTCCGTATTCATAAAATGATACGTGTCTCCTTCTGGATATAAAAACTGATATGTACGCGTTTCTACTCTAACATCTTCAATTTTATGTCCAGCCGAAAACGTGTTATCTACTACTTTACCAGAGGTAACACTTTTTAATTTTGTTCTAACAAACGCTGGACCTTTACCTGGTTTTACATGCAAAAATTCAATTATCTTATATATATCATTGCTATATTTTATACATAACCCTTTTCTAATATCTGATGTAGATGCCATATTTTATAGTTTTGAGTGATAATCTACTCTTATTAATTATTATTTTAAACTTATTTTTTTTCTTTAATTACTAAAATACCCTTTCATGATTCCTCTTTGCGAATCTCTTATAAATTGAAGTATCTCATCTCTTTCTGGAGTTGCTTCCATTTCTGCTTCTATAATTTGAGCTGCCTGAGTATTATTGTAACTTTTCTGATATAATATTCTATATATATTCTGAATTTCTCTGATTTTTTCAGAATCAAATCCTCTTCTTCTTAATCCAACAGAATTAATACCAACATAAGATAAAGGCTCTCTTGCTGCTTTTACAAAAGGAGGCACATCTTTTCTAACCAATGAACCACCAGTAACAAAGGCATGATTACCAACG
>ENA-ORXM01003368-ORXM01003368.1-marine-metagenome-genome-assembly--contig:-NODE-3368-length-16074-cov-3.786960_pt1 | contig 16074 bp, 18 predicted proteins | sample MGYA00237867_ERZ511480 | MGnify/ENA primary metagenome ERZ511480 (study PRJEB26309, sample SAMN06266103) | marine metagenome | isolation source: Algal blade | place: United Kingdom:Sidmouth, United...
CATCAATATCTTCCTCTCATCCACCAAATCAATTATACTTACCCGATCATGGTCTATCCAGTTTTATCTTATATCACAACAATATCTCTACCAGATCACCTTTTTCTTTCACAGGAAAGACTAAAGTTTTTCTGTCGTAATCCTTATGTTTGATAAAATCCATTATTCATGTTTTAGGATAAATCCTGTTTCTTTATCTCTTGCTGTATGATAATCAGATCGGCACAAAAATCAAACTCCTCCTACAATCTAAATCATAAACAACTGCAAACTCAAAGCCATCACCGCCATACCAGCCACGACGCCATACATCGCGATATGATGCTCTCCATACTCCTGAGCTGTAGGCAGTAGCTCATCTAGAGAGATAAACACCATAATCCCCGCTACACCACTAAAGATCAATCCCATCATCTCTGGTGACATCCATTGCAAGATCAGGAAGTATCATATCAGCGCCCCCACTGGCTCTGCTAGTCCTGAGAAGAATGAATATCGAAATGCTTTTTTGCGGCTACCGGTAGCAAAATATATGGGTACTGATGCTGCGATACCTTCTGGGATATTGTGGATAGCTATAGCCACCGCGATAGCCACACCCAGTGTAGGGTCCTCGAGTGCAGCCACAAATGTAGCAAATCACTCTGGGAAATTATGTAGAGCAATAGCCACTGTAGTTACCATTCACATCTTCATCAGCTTCTTTTGTTTTGGAGTCATAGCAGACTTACCATCACTATGCAACTGCTCCACACTACGCGCCTCATGCGGATTCATAAACTTGGGTACCAGATAATCAATCAATGCGATCAACAATATCCCACCAAAAAATCCAGCTAAAGTAAGCCAACCTCACGCCACCGCTCCATATCACTCAGTAAGCCCATCAAATCACTTGGCCAAGATCTCCACAAAGGATACATACAGCATCACTCCAGCAGAAAACCCTAGAGCTCCTGAGAGAAAACGTTCATTGGTTTTTTTGACAGTCAGCGCTATGAGACTTCATAGTCCAGTAGCTAGTCATGCTCATATAGTCAGGAGTAGTGCAAATCGAAATGGTGTCATAAAAAATCATTAGTTATCAATAAAGTCTATCATACAATCTCAAGAGATGGTCATGTCCTGCCTCCTCGCAATGACGGTTGTTGTTTGTTACTTTCTCCCAAAATCCGCTGGAATCTCCCCTCGAGATTTCGTATCTCGTTTTTTTATAGTTATTTTTGGTTTTCTGGTATCTAGTCGGAGCTCTCGTTGCTCTAGAGCGTGCTTGAGTGGAGCATTTCTATTGGTTCGATTGAGCATACTGTTGTGCTTGCCTTTGGCGATCCGTGCCATAGCTGTACGGGAGTCGCTATAGATGACTCGGTGAGACTTGTCATTGTCTATGAGTCGTTTCATCCCTCTCAGCAGAGCCAGATACTCTCATATATTGACCGTCCCCTCGTGATATAGGAGCGAGCGAAACAGCTCCTTTTGATCACTGGTACGGACGCATCTCCATTCGAGATCTCCAGGATTGCCTTTGCAGGCAGCATCTACGCATATACTATCCTTGATGATGACTTCCGTCCTGATGAGCTCCTGTATGTAGAGCTTGTTGGAGACTCACTGCACATATCCCAGCTCATATGCCTTGTCTGCATCCTCTTTGCTCGTAAAAGACTTGAATCTAGCTGTAGCAAAACCTCTCACCTGAGCTTGGCACTGCTTCCAGCTGGTATATACGCCAGGTTTCTTACCTTTTCGTACGACATATCGTTTTACTTTTTTGGTGGACATCTATTATCTAAATTTCACAAAAATGTAAGCAAAAATTCATATCACCACGAGAGCTAATACAATCATGATAATTTTGAGTAGCCCTGCTATGTCCATCCAAGTACTTTTTTTCATTGAAAAGTTTTAGATAAAATTATTCTCAAGTATTTTTGTTTGGTAAATTTGGTTCAATTATATCTTCTATATTTGATTTAATCTTTTCTTCAAAATAATTTTTACCCATAAAAGAAGTATCTAATTTTAAGTTCTCTAAAACATGTGTTAATTCTCTCTCAACATCATTTATTGCATGAGTTGCATTATTTGTATGCACATCACTGATAGATTCAGCTCATCATGTATCGGGCATCATACATAAAAAAATAAAACCTATCAAAGAATATCTCCAAAATCGTACTCATAGATCTTCATATCCATCTGATCCTCTACTATTTTTACTCCCTCTTTTTTTAGCAATTTGATCTGTCTGAGTCATTTCTCTCCTAGTTTGAGGCTGGTGACGACTCATTTTTTATTTACCACTCTCCATCGAGGAAGCTGATCTCGTGCAGACTCTGGGAGTCCAGAGAGCAGTCGTCATATGACCTGAGCGGTGATCATCCTACTGCTCAATATGCCTACTACCTGTGCCACGCGACCATATGACGCTACCTGACCCGGAGGGATCAGATTTACCACTTCTATCATTTTTGATTGTACAGGTCCCGCCATATATGATAAAATCTAAATTATTCCCAGTCTACATCCTTCACTCACCATCTCCATTTTAGAGAACCTTTGAGACGGGGTCTTATAGATAAGATCGGTAGTATAGCAACTACTGACACAAAAACAAAAAATCAAATCACTCTCCATATCTCAGGATCTGGCTCTGATCACAAGATCACTGGAGCTCATCATACAGTCAGTATCACAAGTATCAAAGTGTATACCCAGCCCTCTCGAGAGATCGGAACCACTCCTCGACCATACACCTTCGGTGCAAATCGATATTTTTTGTGATTTTTAGACATTGTGATTAGTTAGCTTCCAAAACTTCATTTCGATTATTATTTTCTTGATTTTGGTCCATGCGTGCCTCTACATCTATACTAAACTCTACATCATTGTTGCCACGATTATTGATAGTGACTGTCTCAGTGATGACACAAGAGTCTCAACTTTCCAGCTGTATATTTCCATCCAAAAAGTCTTCTTCACTTATTCAATCTCAAGCACATACTGCATTGGTTACTACACGGTCGACTTGCTCATCACCTCCATATCGAGGTCCATCAGACAGTGGATATGCCCATATATTGGATCTAATACCTGCTATTTGTTGAGTTCATTCGTTAGTCAATACATACTCTAGTTGCACCAAAGTTTGTTCTGATTGTTGGGTGACTGTATGATTGCTCACTTCTAGAGAGATATCATATGACATATTATCATCTAATTTTTCAAATCAAAAATCTTGAAAGTCAGCTATGTACTGTCCATCTCTATCAGGATTAAATTGTTCTCCATCACAATAATAACACAAAAGATACAACGTCACATTGCTCACGTCTGGTACTTTGCCTCACATTCTGTATGAGTCTTGATCTCCATCAAACTTCCAGATCTTGCTGGAGACATCATACTGAGCATATCTCATATCTTCTCGATCTATAAAGTATGATCATTTTTTGCCAAAATACGCCAATACTTCATATCACTGCTGTGGCGTGACTGGACGACCACTATCAAACTGCGCATCTATCTCTAGACCGAATCTATTGTTACTAGACGTGATGAGATCTCATTGTATACGAGTCATGTCTCCTGGCGCTTCTGATATACCTACGATTTTTCAGTTATTTTGGAGATTTGTGATTGCATCTCAGAGTCGACTATCTATATCTTCCACATCTTCTTCGTACAGATATTCTTGGAGTGCTATCCACACAAATGAAATGGTGAACTTGGACTTTTCTGTAGAGACAGAATAAAATTTTTGTTCTATGATATCTCTGATCATCCATTTGATGTCTTCTTGTTTATCTTCATCAAACTTTGTTTGTATGATATTTGCAAGTTCTTGGATCTTGGGATCTAGTCTCTGGACAACATCTGCATATCTACTGCAGGTATAGTTTTCGCTACTAGACTCACAAAACTGATAAAAATACATATCCATCTCACTGCCACCATACCCAAAATCAGGGTACACAGGTATTGGTTCAATAAAACTTGAAAGCATCGCAGGGCTTGGTGGTGGGATCATTGTTGGCTTGACCAATGGGTATGGCTCAGTTGGATATATCTCTACAGCATCGTTTGGCACCAGTAGCGCATCTGGCAGAGGTACTGGAGTGATGGTCAGCATTGGTGCTTCATCTACGCCATTGACTACTTGTACATCTCATCACACAGGTACATACGTATCCACTGTCACAGCAGTAGGAAAATTAAACCCCATAACTGTACTGCAAAAAAGTGATGCCACTCATAACAAAAAGAATTTTTTCATCATATATAAACTATAAAATAAAGACTATACTACTCACCAAAACCATCTTGTTGTATCTTGTCTGCTATATCTTTGCCTCATTGATGCACTACAGCTCCATCTTGGAGTACAAATACCTCATCTATCTCTAGATACTCTAGTATAGTAAAATAATGCGTAATAACCACAAAAGTATTATCTTCACTATCAATCTGCTGCAACAGTTGTGCTACAGACCTAAACGCATCCACATCCAGTCCACTATCTACTTCATCCAAAAAGATATATGTCGGTTCTAGTAATTTCAACTGAAGTATCTCTATCTTTCTTCTTTCTCATCCACTAAATCATACATTGAGATCTCTCCAGAGAAATTCTTTGTCGATACTTAGCTCCTCCAGATGCGGAAGGATCAATCTTTTAAATGAAACGAAGGATTCTTTCTTTTCCCAACGAGCATTGTATATCGTGCGGAGAAACTCAAACAACTTCACACCTTTGACCTCTGGTATGGATTGAAATGCAAGGAAGATACCCGCCTTGGATCTCTCGTCAGGCTCCATCTCAAGCACGTCCTCTCCATCCAGCAGTATCTTGCCATCTATGATCTCATAACTAGGATGGCCCATCACCGTCATAGCCAGCGATGATTTGCCTGATCCATTCTTACCCAAGATACAATAATTTTTTCACTTGGCAAATTTCATACTCACTCATTGTAGTACTTCTTTTTCTTCTACTCATATCTTAAGATCCTGTATATCCAACATCAAACACAAAAGTTACCTGCTAAAACGTCTTTATTCTACTCATATACACCACACTATCAACGATAACTAACAACAAAAAACGAAAATAACAATCTCAAAATTTGACAGATGAGTTTAGTTTTTTTATACTTTAGTTACATTTAGTTTTTGAAATTAAAAATGTCAAAAAAAGAAATTATTAATGAGCATTGGATAGATATTGATGTTGTGGAAAAACATCTAAAAGAAAGAAAGAAAAATACAGAAGAAATTGCAGATCTCTTTAAGCCATGAATGAGCATTGAAGATATTGAAATCACCCAACAAGAACTAGAAATGCAATGAGTCTATGATGATAATCAAACTGCTAAAGAAATATTATTTGAAGACTATCTTCAAGAAGACGATCAATCTGATTCAGATGTAATGGCGGCTTAGACTACAACAAATCCTCATATCCTTCTATTACATTATCACCTAACCACTGGTGTATAGCATTTCTGGTTGCGAGAAGTGCAGTCACACCTGATCTACGACGTCTCGGGCTCAGCTCAAGTCAGAGATGTTTGATATACTGATAGTCTCGTGTGAGTATGGTTTGTATATCCTCTCATTGGATCACCTCTCACAACATACTTGCTGCTGCAGTGGTCTGCATCTCGATCGAGCCATCTCGTGATCGCTCGACTATTTTTCATTTTTTGATTTTGAGATAGACAGTCACTTCATCACCACATACGGTATTGGACTGTGTCTGCGATATATCAAAAACCTCCATCGCATACTTAGCGATCGGATCTTTGCTATATGCCATTAGTAGATCAGAAGTCGAGTAATCGAGTCACGGGTCACGGGTCATTATTGCACACTAAGAGTTGAAATGAGTTTTCAGATCATACGGATGATAGACTCATATTCTCCAACTATGTTAGAAATTTCATCTTCATTCATATATCAAATATTTACTGCAATTTGAAGTTGCACTAAAACTTCTGCGCAAGATCATTTTGCATAGTAGAGAAATTTCTTGAACTCAGCATCGCTAGATCTATCATTTCATTCTGCAATATTTGATGGTATAGAGACTGCAGATCTTCTAATTTGATCTTTCAATCATCGATCTTTTTCGAGAAGTCAGGAGTTAGAAATCTTATAAATCTCAGTGACTAGATTCATCGATTTTTGCCAAACACGAAGATTTTTATATGATCATTTCATAGTATATAGTTTGGTTGGATATGAGGTTCCTCACTCGCATACTCGATACTCGCTCTACTCGCTTACCGATTAGTTTTCGATCGCTATCTTTGCACTTACGATCTCAGATATCTCTTGGGTGATCGCTCACTGACGCGCTTTGTTGAAGGTCAGCTTGAGTGATTTTGCAAATTCTGTTGCGTTGTCTTTGGCGTTTTTCATCGCTATCATACGAGCTGCGTGTTCACCGGTTTTGTTTTGGACTAGAGCTGATGAAATCACGAAGTTTCTGATCTGTCTCCTGAGCTCTACCATATATTCTGATACTGTCGGCTCTATCATTAGATCCTTGTTGCCTATCACGGGAGGGGTGATCTCCACATCTATATCAGCCAAGAATGCTTCAAATGATGTTTGCCTAAACGGATATAACTCCATACTGGTTGGTATCTGCATAATACTGTTTTTGAAGTAGTTGAAGTACAGCTTGACTTCTCCGTACTCACCAGACGCCAATGACGTATCAAAAAACGTAAACAACGGCAAAAGATCTTCTTCTGAAAAGTTATCCCCTATGTGCAACGATCATACGATATTTGCTCCTACTCTTTTGAAATATTCTAGTCACTTTTTCCCAATCACAAAATACTCCACCTCTTTATCTTTGGATTCTGCTGTCACTTTTCTATGAAGTTTAGAATTTAACCCTCCACACAGACCTCTCTCTGAGGTAAAGATCACTACGAGAGATTTGTTGCTCCCAGTACTTTTTTTGTCTTCAAAGATCGCGTGATACTGCCCTACCGTACTCACGATAGTCATCAGATCCACCAGATATCACTTGAGTGCATCTGCCTGACTCTTGAGTTTTTGAAGCTTAACCGTAGATACGACTTCCAGTGCTCTCGTGATCTTCTTGAGATTTGAGACTGATTTTATCTTCGTCTTGATCGTTTTTAGATTTGCCATAGTTACTATAAAATACTAAATTAATCAATTTTCTCTGCAGGAACAAATCATCATTTCTTAGAATCATTCTCGACTACATTTGATTTTCGTTTATACTTCTTTTGACATTCATTATTTTGTAGCACACATTCCTTAGAAACAATTCAACACTCGTCTGAGAGTAATTTTTCACAAGCAAGGAACAGTCAATATAATTTTTTCTTTATACTAAGATTATCATGCTGTTCAACCTGATTGATCTGACTGTGTATCCACAGCTGAAATTTTATACTTAAATTATATAGTACGCTATCCGATCTCTTTATGTACTTATAAATATCAAGATTTTTATAGTCATTCTTTGCTGCTATTCATATACTTGATGGACATAGACCATGAAACTGTTCTCAATAAATTAAATATATTCATCATTTTTCTAATGCTCTCTCGCTGTAAAATAATAATTTAGATGTATATTTCGATTTATACAATCAACTAGTTTTTTCTCATTTTAGATTCTTAAGCACCTCAATATCATATTCAACTTTTGTTGTTATTATTCAATTCACCTCATTTTCAGATATAATATTTTTTCAATTAATATTTGCTATATAAATCTCATCAGATCAATCATGTAAACTTTCTATATCCTGTGGATTGCATGCATAATCAAAAGAGTATGATATTCAAGAACCCAGCATAATTATAGAAATCAGTACGGCAAAAGCTCTATTTCTTTTCATTTAGAAATTAATAATTAAATCAAAAAGACTTACCTCCCCAACATATCTATACAAAAATCCTGAATCTGCTCATCTCCTATATACTCACTTGTCACGCCTGCTCCGTCTGTATAGCTCACTGTAGCTCAATCAAATGATGCGGTGCCGAAGTTGTCTGATTTTTGTGCTACGATCTTACTATCTGGTCCAGCGATATTTGCTAGGAATGTGTCTGTGGTCATAAATACACCAAAACTCAATGCAGCCAATCAGACTCACAATCACAACAAAACGATATTCCAAAATCAATTACTACCCCACATGTCAAGCCAATAAATTGATAAAACTTCAACTTTTCGATACTATATGTATATACACCATAAGTACAATAGATTTTGGCAAAAAATAGAGAGCAAAAGCAATATTTCACTTAATAAAAAACATATGGAACAAACACCAGAAATCATAGAAAAAATTGCGATCCGAGATCTGGATGGTGAGGTCAAATCTCACATCGCTCAGACGATGATCGATGATGTAGAGACTACTCTGGAGTACTGGAGTCAGATGTTTTTGGCTGTAGTGGTAGCTACACTATGACTCCTCATAGATGCTACTCCCGTGGTGATATGAGCCATGCTGATAGCGCCCATCATGAGACCGATCCAGTGAGTGGCTTTTGCCATAGCTACGGGAAATCAAAAATTATTTATAAAATCGTTGAGATTACTGCTTCTGAGTATAGGATGAGGTGTGGCGATTGGGTTTTTGTTGACACGACTGATACCGCTCACTCAAGTCACCAATGAGATCGCCTCTAGGACGCAGCCCACACTGATAGATCTAGGGATTGCGTTTGCATCTGGGCTGATTGCTTTTTTGGCTCTAGGATACAAAAAAATGTCAGCAGGACTTGCTGGAGTCGCTATGGCAGCATCATTGGTGCCGCCTCTAGGAGTGATAGGTATTGGGATCGCATTTGGGAGCTGGAGTATCGGATGGGGAAGTACTGTTTTGTTCCTTACCAACTTGATAGCTATTATCATCGCTGGTATCATTATTTTTTATGTGTTTGGTTTTTATCCAAATCAAGCAGAAGATCTCAAAAGATCAATGAAGAATATTTGATTTGTGTGAGCGATGCTTGCGCTGCTCACTATACCACTAGGGAGTTCACTGATCAGTATCACGAGAGATATCCGTACCCAGACAACTATCAATACAACAACCCAGGATTTTGTGCAAAATATAGACAAAAAAATCTCTATAGAAAATCTCAGCTATGATACCATAGAATGAGTGAGAAATATCTCTCTATCACTCAAAGTGCCTCAAGCAACTCTCTCAGACATCACTGATGATACCAAGCAAGATCTGAGTAAAGAGCTAGCAAGCAAGTTGAATAAAGATGTAGCTCTAGATGTATCCATCATCCCCGTCACCACCGTGACCAAAAAAGAAGCTCAACAACTCTCTCCAGAACAAAAAATCCGTCAAGTCACCCAACAATATCTAGATGTGCTATACCAGAGCAAGATTGATCTCGTGAGTGTAGACTACTACACTGACACCAAGAGATTTGCCGTATTCAATCTCTATACAGAGCTGCAAATCAAAGACAAAAATGATTTTAGAGCAAAACTATATGATCACCTCCAGGATAGTGAGGACCTTATCGACATCATCCTCATCGACTGGGTAGAAAACTACACAGAACCAGAAAAAGTCAGACAACAAAAAGATGAAGATCTCGATATGATCAAACAATCCTTCACTACTAATTTTACCAAAGAAACAACTATCAACAACAGTGATATCGTGTATGTCACTGACAATGATAATCCTACCAGAAGACCAAAAATATTAGCAGCGCTAAATATCACAACCACTGCCTCATCAGCACAACTATCAGAAAAATTAGAAGTACGAAAATGACTCCTACAGCAAGAGCTCGGTACTCAAGTAGAATTGGAGGTGATAGTCGAGTATTTAGATACTTTGAGTTTTTAGTTGATATACGTATATAGATACATAAGGTATGTATGTGTAAGTTTTGGTTACTGTTTTTGGGATAAAAAAGATAGCTCACACCATAGTGAGCTATCTTCAAAAATTTTAAGTGGCACATACTTGTACATCCACCAATCGATCAGAATTACTGTTTTTGGGATGGGGTCAGCTAATTGCTTTTTGCAGTTAGCCGCTTTTTTTTTAGAATCAAAACTTCAACTCCTGCAACGGCTGCTTCACTTTGATCTGATGTTTGGCTCTGAGGTACATAGCTCACTTGATCACTTTCCTGACCTGTGCTATCTCATCTGAGAGTTCTTGATTTACATACTTATCAGAATATATCGGTCGATGCTCGAGATGGATAGAGCCATTAGCTGACAGCTGTCAGTTGTCAGCAAATTGTTTCATCTCCTGCCATACCCACTCAGTCACAAATGGTGCAAACGGTGCGGCTAGCTTGAGGTAGATACTCAGTACTTCTCGTAGCGTCCAGTATACGGCCTGCTTATCATCATCCATACCTTCTGCTCGAAATCTCCTCCTCGATCTTCTCAACCATCGATTGGTGAGTTTTTCCATAAATCACATCAGGAGCTTAGTAGCTGGCTCGAGATTGTATCACGCTAGCTGTGTATCAAGCTCTCACATCATCGTATACAGCTCTGAGAGAATTCGTTGGTCTAATTCATTGTGGATTTTGGTTGTTGGGAGTTTTGCTGCTTCGATAGCTCACATACCATATACTCCACTATCGTCTCAGTGTTTATGGTCTGTCCCAAATAACGAATTCCATAGATAGGTAAATCTCCATCTATGACTGACGATCAATATCCTTTTTCATTCAAATTCTTGGATCAAGTCTTGATATATGTCACCACTTGTATCTTGATCAAATCAATCCACTAGATTATCTCTTTGAATCACTTCAATCTCAGTTCATATATACTTCTTGATGACTGTTTGAGCTCATTTAGCTGTCTGTATGGCCCTCAGACGATTTGTTGTTATGATGATTTCTGGATTTATTTTCAATACTCTTTCTACAAATTCTTGGCTTTTTATTTGTTCAAATCATTGCTTGCTCAAAGGAGTTTCTCTATTTTCAATTATCTCATCTTCTCATGTCTCAAGTCTCGTATCTCAAGTCTGTTTTTCTGCATGTCTCATAAAATACACTTCCGTCCCACTATCTTTCCAATAATCTACACTGGCATATGTCTTAAAGAAGTTCCAGACGTTTTGGAGTGGTATCACAAAATCCTTAAGGACCTGTTTTACGTCCTCCTCAATAAATCTTAGAGGTTCTCACTTCATCACTGGTGAACCAAGCATATACAATCTAAAAGCATCGGCTCAATATGATTCAAATAATCATCTTGGATCAGGATAATTTTTCAATGATTTTGACATCTTCTTACCATCTTCTGCCAATATCAATCATGTGCATACTACATTTTTGTAGACTATATTGTACGTATATGCTGTACCTAGGACATGCAATGCACGAAACCATCCTCTCGTCTGATCTATGGCCTCTGCGATGAAGTCAGCTGAGAAATCAGAGTTTTGATCTAAAGCTTCAACATCCATCAACTTAAACTCTATTAGTGTGACCTTTTCGTCATCTTCAATATCTTGATCGTAGTATGACTTCCACTTTGATTTCTTATCACTTATAGAGTCATAAGTATGATGTCATTCTGCATCCAATGGAACATCTCAAAATAACATTTCGTTTAATGAGAGTATCTTGATTTTTCATATATTTTCTCACGTTTGAGTGTTCTCTATTGCGATAATATCTCATATATTTCGTCTACTTATATATTTTTGTCATAATCTATATGTTTTATTGTATTTTCCAGAAAAAATTCAATCTATCAGAGATTCATTAAATCAAAGAACATTATTAAATCAATTTAGTGTAGTTTTTTCTATTAAATCTACTTGTTCAAAATTGAAATGACCATATCAAGTTACTGAAATAAATTTTGCACTAGTTATTTCCACAATTTTTTTAACTCACTCAACTCTAGATACCGTATCATCATCGGATGCTACAATAATTACTTCATCCACATAAGTATGTATGGTTGATATATCATGTTTTAAATCGCTATAAAAATCATTTACTTCAGTTGTTGTACTGACTAATCATGGAGCAACGAGCACTAATCTCTTGAGAGATACTTTGTGCTCAATAATGTATTCCATAGATGCTCTACAGCCTAGTGAGTGACAAACCCATGTATCATATTGCTTCGCATTTATCTCATTCAATTTTCTTTCCCAGTTGGTGTAAGATATATCTGATCACTCTTCAAAAACTGGTGTTATTATATCAATTCATGAATTACTAAAATTTTCATTCATTTTTGCAAAGAAATCAATAACTTTCTCTGGATTTCTTTTAAAGCCATGTATACCCAAAATACGTTCTGGCTTCTGTTTATTTTTCATAAAATGCTCCTGCCCATATGGCATACTCCCTGACTCAAATCGGCAATCCAGCACCTCAGGTATCCTATACATAGTCTGACCACAACTACACGGTATAGTGATCTCGTCGATATATGGTCTATGGAGATCAGTGACTTCCTGACCACTCGCCTCAGCTATATCTTTGATACTACCATAGACCTGTCTCTCCTCACAGTCCTGCGACTCACACTCCCATACAGGTAGCGGAGCTCATCGAAATCTCGACCTAGAGATGTTCCAGTCTGGAGCTGATTCAAGCCCATTGGTAAATCTCTTTTTGATCTCAGATGGGACGAAGTTGATCTCATCTGCGAGTGGGAGTGACTTAGCAGTCAGTTCTTTTTCTTTGACAAATCGGCTCTCCATCGCACGATATATAATCGGATTTTTGGTACGAGGACAGTGAGGGTAGCTATGGTTGATGGTTTCTTGCTTGACGACCAATCCTCTCTCCTTTAGGTTTTTGATCACGTCCTTGTTGGTCTCGATCACATTTCTCCCCACAAAATCTGGTACTTCACCAGTAAACTCCCCATGGTCATTTACTGGATTGAACAATCGCTCATTTGCTTTTTCAGCTGGAAACATCTTCTTCTGACTTCCTTTTATTTCTTCTGAGTGCTCAGCTTGGAGTGATACGACAAGAGAATAATCATCTTCACCAAATGCAGGTGCTTCATGAGCTATACCAGTCCCACTCTCTTCAGTCACAAAATCTGCATGCAGTATTTTGTGTACTTTGCTATGATACTTAGGATCTATATCTTGAGCTTTGTAGTAGTAGTCAAAGAGTGGCTCATATTTTATATTCAAAAAATCTTCTCAAGTTACTTCAAACACTAATATATAATCTGCATCATCTTTATAATATTTGTCTAACAATGATTTGGCTAGTACATAGTATTCTTTCTCACTTCTATCATATACTATCACATAATTTACAGTTCTATTTACTGCCCCAAACATATTACTTGGAAGTGTCCAAGGTGTAGTAGTTCGAGCCAAAAAACTGATTGATCATGTCTCCATTCAATTCATATCATCTGGTTTTGTTTTTTGCAAAAAACTTATATCAGAAAATTCTGATTGAAGTTTATCTGGAGAATCAATTATCATATCATCAACTCTAATAGCTCGTCATAGTTCGTTATCAGATTCTATAATCTCAACCCAGGCAACTTTTGAGTGTTTATTAGGTTCTTTATTTTCTATTTCTCAGCTAGTTTCACATTCATAGTAATATGATTGATACAATTCTCAACATGCAAGATTTTTCGTTTTCACTATGAGTTTTCTTGTAGCTATCATTTTGCTCGATTCTGATTTTAATCATACTTCTTCAAGTAGTTCTCTTGCTAACGCATCGTCGATGGATTCTCATTCATCTACTCTCCCACCAGGAAATACCCAATGTCAAAATTTGTTTTGAAACAACATCAAAAATCTTCATTTTTCATCTTTTACTATCGCTCTAGAAACCTTCACAAATCCATCATCAGTCTTTTCAAATTCACCAGGATTATGTTCAGTCTCATAACTTTTCATTCGATCATTCAGCCATCTTCAGCTCACTTTTAGCTTCACCGTCACCGCAGGATCCTGCCTATCCATATATCACTCTGCGATCTCAGAGTTTGACAATGCTGTCCCTAGAGCTCGAGAATATCCTAGTACTTTAAATCATTTGTAGATCAGATTGTTGTGATATAGATCAGCAAACAAATGTATCACTGACTCCATATAGTCATTGTGCATAGTAAAATATGCATTGTCCATATCCACCCAGCGTCCGAGATGCTCCACAAATCGTCTTCGATTATCATTTACGTCTCAGACCATCGTACGACATTCCTCGACATATTTTTGCAATCCAAATTCTTCTTCCACCTGTTTTTTGGAGGTGATCCCTAGCTTTTTGTTGACGAAATTTTCGGCTGGGATACCGTGACAGTCCCATCATCGCTTGCGCTCTACACGATAGCCACGCATCGTCATCCACCTCGGCACCATATCTTTGACAGTAGACTGCAAGAGATGACCATAGTGCGGATCCCCACTAGTAAAAGGCGGCCCATCATAAAACTTCCACTGCATCTGCTCAGATCTTGTGTCTATAGATTGCTGAAAACAGTTATTTTCTTTTCGATATTGGAGTATCGACTCGGTAAGTTCAAATTGATTCATAACGATATATGCTGATGATAAATGATAGATACCTACTGTATACCAATCTCTCGAGTTACTGCAAAAAGAAATAGCAAAAAAAACTATCCTCTCGGCAAAATTGCTTTAATTAGATTTTTTGAGTATACTTAAGTATTGTATTTTCATCACAACAATGATTCAAAAGATTCTTACTGATATTTGATTTACCCAAAACGAAGCTAGTCTATATTTGGCTTCTCTAGAATTGTGATTGGCTCCAGCAAGTTCTATCGCTAGAAAAGCAGGAAAAAACAGAGTGACCGCTTATGGCATACTTCAAGATCTAGAGAAAAAATGATATGCAACAAGTAAGAAAAAATGAAACGCTACATATTTTCTAGTCATATCACCAGAAGATCTACTCAAAAAACATCAACAGCAAACTAGCACATTGGAGCAAGCTCTTCCAGAGTTTATTGGTCTAATGAATACAGTCTGAAGCAAGCCAAAAATGTTTTGGTATACAGATCTCCAATGACTCAAAGATGTCTACAATAATATACTCCATTCTTTAGAAAATTTTTCAGTGTTTTTGTGAACAAAAGATATTCATCCAGATTTTCATCATTTTTTGGAACATGATTTCTTGCCTAGACGTATCAAGTCACCAATCACCTGTAGAGCAATTGTTTCGAAAAGCGACTCTTTTTATGCAAATTTTAATAGAGAAACTCACGATGCATTAGTTATAGATAGTCCTATTTTCGATATTGCCAATGAAATCATCATTTATGATCATGATAAGGTCGCAATTTGTTTATTTTCTTCTCAAGAGCTTTCAGCAACTGTAGTGCAATCCAAAACATTTCATGATTGCATGTTATGAATTTTTGATTTGATTTTTAAAAAAAGGATTTAACTGTAGAAAATTTCTACTACATTTTATTGACAAATATGTTGTAATATAAATAGTTTATTGTAAGTTGTTGGTGATACAAATTATATAAACAAAAAAATAATATAATGAATTATGATTACTTTATACAAAAAATAAAAGCTAATGAAGAAATTCACTTTTGGTATATTTTTTTTATGAAATTCAAATATCTAAACAAAAAACATCAAAAAAATTATATAAAAATGAAATTAGATGATGCTAGTAAGATATTAGCTAAAACATTTAATGATGATTATGACATTGCATCAATCAAATACCCTTTCTGTGAAAATAGCAAGTCTTTAGTAGTTGATGAGATAAAAAGAAGGAGGAGTTATATACATACTCGTATTAAAATTCTTGAATCACTTCTTGATGCAAGTACTAAAGATCAAGTGAAAAAAATCCTTAGAAGAATGCACGATGAGATGTTTATTGGTAAATTGTATGGTGAAAAGGAAGAAGGAATCTTGTCGCAAGTACATAAGCTTCTACTTAAAAATTTAAAAATACTAAAAGATAAGATTGAAAAATATTGATGATTTCAAAGCAGGGCTGTCCAAGTAAAATTAAGCCGAAAATAAAGAATTCTGTGGGGGTCACGTTTGAGACAAGCACATACTTCTT
>ENA-ORXM01003372-ORXM01003372.1-marine-metagenome-genome-assembly--contig:-NODE-3372-length-16046-cov-4.654080_pt1 | contig 16046 bp, 13 predicted proteins | sample MGYA00237867_ERZ511480 | MGnify/ENA primary metagenome ERZ511480 (study PRJEB26309, sample SAMN06266103) | marine metagenome | isolation source: Algal blade | place: United Kingdom:Sidmouth, United...
ACATAGTGTCCATAGGCTTTACGGCCAAATCCACCTCCCATACGGGGAATGTCCATCTCAATATTTTCTTCGGGAATTCCCAGACTACTGCTAATCGCAGGCACCACCGACGAGGGGATTTGCATAGGCCCTGCTAGCTTCACCTTGTCCCCCTGTACATGGGCAAAAGCGTTCAAGGGTTCCATGGAATTGTGCGCCAAGAAGGGCGCGGAATAACTTCGTTCCAAGACTTTGGCAGCCTTTTGAAACGCCGCTTCCGGATCACCGTCCTTCCGGACCACTTTTCCGGGTTTGGCGGCTAGTTCTGCCATTTGTGCTTTGTGGCTTGAAGTAGATTCCAAGCCTGCGGGGATATATTTTGTTTGCTCGCCCCTAAATCCCTTTATGGTTTCCGTAGAGGCTTCAATCGGCTTCCAGTCAATTTTTAATTGCTTTTTGGCTTGTAGGACCTCCCAAGTGGAGTTGCCGACGATGGCTACTAATTCAGGAAAAGCATTGGTATCAAAACCAGCTTTTTGAAAGTCGTCTTTGTAGCTTTTAATCGTTACCACATCTTTGATGCCCGGCATGGCTTTCGCGGCATCTCCATCTACCGAATCCAAGGTCATACCAAAGGCCGGAGGATGTACGATCATGGCAATCAACATGCCTTCTTTACGGTAATCCATTCCGAACATGGGCTTGCCGGTCACAATGTCCTTAGCATCTACATTTTTATGGGATGTACCGATAATTTTAAAGTCCTTGACCTCCTTCAGCGTCACTTCTTCGGGAACTTCTAAGTTTGCCGCCAAGGCAGCCATGTCACCATAACCTGCTGAGTTTTTAGAGGCAGCATGCTGCAATACCCCGGACTCCGTAGTAATCTCTTCTAGCGGCACGTTCCAAGTTTGTGCCGCAGCTTCACGAAGCATATGTCGAGCTGTTGCCCCAGCGGTTCGAAGCGATTCCCATCGTCTACGGATTCCTTGGCTGCCACCGGTAAACTGAAATCCGAAATTTTCTTTATGATAGGGGGCTTGTTCGACAAGGACGCTTTTCCAATCCACATCCAACTCTTCGGCGACCAACATCGGCATAGAGGTTCTGATATTCTGACCGAATTCAGGGTTCGGGGTATAAATGCTTACCAGACCATTGTCACCAATCTTTAAGTAACTATTGATTTCAAACCATTCCTTTGGCATTTGCATGACCTGTTCGACCGTCTTGTCCTTACAGGAGGCCAACAGATTAAAACCGAGGATGATTCCACCACTGGCAAGACTGGTATTTTTAATAAAGGCACGTCTTCCGAATTTTGTTTTTATGGCTGTCATTGGATTTCTCTTTTCATGCTGAATTGAGTTCAGCATCTGATTGTTATTTACGACTAAGCGCCCGAGGAAACATCAGCTGCTATTTTAACAGCTTTCTTGATTCGTGTATAGGTGCCGCAACGACAAATATTACCGTTCATTGCCGATTCTATTTCTTCGTCCGAAGGATTGGGATTCTTCTTTAACAATGCCGAGGCCGTCATAATCTGACCCGCTTGACAGTAGCCACATTGGGGCACATCGACCTCCAACCAAGCTTGCTGAACAGGGTGGTCTCCTTTTTCCGAAAGTCCCTCAATGGTAGTAATCTTTTGTTCTCCAACAGCGGAAACCGGCAATTGGCACGAGCGTACCGAATTGTCATCAAGATGTACGGTACAGGCTCCACATTGGGCAATACCGCAACCGTATTTGGTGCCGACCAGTTTTACATGATCTCTCAATACCCAAAGCATTGGCGTTGCCGGGTCGACATCAACTTCCTTGATTTTTCCGTTGATTCTTAAATTAAATTTTGCCATGGTCGTAAAGATTTCCTTGAAGTTACGGATTAATGCTCAATTTTATGGGTATCGCGAACCTTGCTGAAGGTCAAGTCCAGCAATTTCCAATCGCCCCCTTCTTTTTTATAGACTTCGGTTACGGTAAATTCATTGGATACATCATCACCGCGAACATGGGCGATGAGTGTTATTCTGTTCCAGAGTACAGCGGTGTCACCTCCAAATACCTCTACGGCGACGTCGTGTACATCGGCATTTTTGTACCAAATACTTCCACTTTCGATAATTTCGAGTTCACGGGCTTTTTTCCAAGAACCGCTCATATGAACAAATTTGGATTGGTCGTGAAACAGCTTGGCAAGTTTATCCACATCCTTATCGGCCATCCATTGCCATTTGGTTTTGGAGAGCTCCTTGATTTCTTCTTTCGTTTCATCTTGGGCAAATGATGGCGAACATATTGCAATTAGAAATAGCCCGATTAATAAAATTCTCATAGTGTACTGTGTTATAATTGTTAGCGATATCTTCAAAAGTACAACGCGTTGAATTCGATTGACTTACCTGAATTACGGATATTCATACCACTATTACTGGTATTCGAAGGATAGTGCGAATATCTGAAAACCAATAGCTTATCTTTAGTCTAAATTGGATTGGACTATGGAAAATGTGTATCGTATCGATTCCGTAAGTGATTACCTCAAATTGCGAGATAAGGAAGTCTTGCACCCCTTGGTAGGTTTGGTCGATTTTAAAACCGTGGATGTAAAAGCGAAGACGGCTCCTAGCCATGATGCACTTCATTTCAATTGTTATGCGATTTTCTTGAAAGACGCAAAGGGATGTAAATTCAGATATGGCGGTAAGGATTACGATTATGATGAGGGCACTTTAGTTTTTGTTGGCCCGAACCAAAAGATACAATTGACCAAAAACGACCCGAATTTTGTTCCGAAAGGATATGCGCTGCTTTTTCATCCGGATGCATTGGTCGGTACAGATTTGAGGCATAAAATTCATACCTACAATTACTTCTCCTATTCCGTAAAAGAGGCCTTGCACATTTCGGCAAAAGAGCGTAAGATGATTTTGAGTTTGTTGGATAAAATCCAGTTTGAGTTAGAGCAGACGATAGACAAGCACAGTAAGAAATTGATTGTTGCCAATATTGAACTTTTTTTGGATTATTGCATGCGCTTCTATGACAGGCAGTTTCTTACTAGGGAAATTGCCAATCAGAGTTCCTTAGAGAAATTCGATGTTTTATTGAACGATTATTTTACATCCGAAAAGCCACAAAAAGAGGGCTTGCCTTCAGTAAGTTATTTTGCCGACCAATTGCATCTGTCTTCCAATTATTTTGGAGACCTGATCAAAAAAGAAACCGGAAAATCCGCCCAAGAATATATTCAAAACAAACTCATTGCTGTTGCGAAAGAACGAGTTTTCGACCCTAACAAATCGGTAAGTGAAATTGCCTATGAGCTAGGTTTTAAGTATCCACAACATTTTAGTCGCTTGTTCAAACGTCAAGTAGGGCATTCGCCAAGTGAGTTTCGAATGCTGAATTGAATGTTGAAATTTATGGTTTTTCTGGCAAAGTGCCCCATTCGTGGTCTCTTTTAGTAGTTTCGTAAATTCACTTTTTATAGGACTAAAATTTTCCGAAAAATCAACGTGGACTTTGCTTTAGAATCTAGCACCCTACGGGTGCTTTTTGTGGATAGGGAGAGAAAAGGGATGGTGTACCGAGCCAAGGTCAGTTTGCGCCCTACGGAGTTTCTTCTTTACGCTTATCTGCCGGAACGCTAAAGAAACTCCGCAGGATCCACGCGCAGGTTAGTCATGGTAAGATTTGGGGGGAATAGGCAAGGAGATAGCGGGTTCGACAATCAACCAACCATATTCATTAAGCTTTTAACTTCGTTATTTGTTTTACCTATGTTTTACCCAATCAATAAAAAAAGGCTTCCGAGAGATCGGAAGCCTTTTATTTACTAGTAGCGGGGACTGGACTCGAACCAGCGACCTTCGGGTTATGAGCCCGACGAGCTACCTACTGCTCTACCCCGCGATGTATTTTTAATGTGTCTCAGAGACACTTAATTTTAACTTTTTTGCCCGTTGAGTAGGTACTTTACCGGAGCGCAATCGAAGGGTGCTGCTCTACCCCGCGATGTGGACGGCAAAGATACAACTGTTTTTTAGTATAATCAAAACTTGAAAGGAGAATCTTTTTAAAGTGATGCCCCAGAAAAATCCTTAAAATCCATACCTTCGGGGCTTGCACAGTTTTATGGAAGTAATCAACGATTTTATCGCAAGTGCGTTACCTTTTACCGAATGGCCCATGTTTCTTTTACTCATTGGAGGCGGGCTTTTTTTGGTAGTGTATTCCAAATTTTTGCCGTATCGCTTTTTTGGCCATGCCATTGCAATTACAGCGGGAAAATATGATGACAAAAACGCCGAAGGTGACGTAAGTTCCTTCCAAGCCCTTTCGGCCGCGGTGGCGGCAACCGTCGGTTTGGGAAATATTTCTGGTGTGGCGATTGCCATCCATGACGGAGGCCCCGGCGTTGTTTTTTGGATTTGGATGACCGCCTTGATCGGTATGTGCATCAAATTCTATTCCTGCAGCCTCGCCATTATGTTTCGCAGTACGGATAAGGACGGGAAATTACAGGGCGGCCCGATGTACTACATCACAAAGGGGCTCGGAGAAAAGGCACGGCCCTTAGCCATTTTCTTCGCAGTCTGTGGTTTGTTCGGTTTTTTAGGCGTTTTTACCGCAAATCAGTTTACAGAGACGTTTATGAGCGTGGTCGAACCTGCGAGTACCATCTTTGAGATGAGCGAGATGAACTGGAAATGGACCGTCGGTATCCTTTTGGCAGTAATTACTTCCTTTGTAATTTTTGGTGGCTTGACTAAAATCGCCAAGGTCGCCTCGGCCTTGGTTCCTTTTATGGTGGCTGTTTACCTCATTGCCGTGATTGTCGTTATGGTTCTGAATGCTTCTCAAATACTTCCATCATTAAAAATGATAGTTACCGAAGCCTGGGACTTTAAGACGGTCGTTACCGGAGGATTTTGGGGCTTGGTCATTATCGGCATACGACGGGCCATGTTCTCCAACGAAGCGGGTCTGGGTAGTGCTCCAATGTACCATGGGCAATCGAAGACCGATAATCCCATCAAAGAGGGGCTTGTGGCCATGTTGGGGCCTTTTATCGATACGATTCTTGTGTGTACCTTTACCGCTGTGGTCATTATTTTGAGCGGGGCCTATTTAGAAGACTCCAGTGGAATCGTAATGACCCTATCGGCCTTTGAAACCACGCTTTTTGGTTTTGGCGACGACCTTTTAATGATTATTGTTTCCGCTTTTGCACTTTCGACACTTTTTACTTACTCATATTACGGAGTAAAATGCCTCTCGTTTTTGACGAACGCAAAAATCGGAAAATTTTACAACTGGTATTTCGTAATCATGATCGTTTTTGCTGCAGTGGCTTCGCTTGAACTGGTGAAAAATTTGATTGACCTGTCGTATGCACTCATGGTCATTCCGAATATGATAGCGGTTTTATTGTTGGCACCTAAAGTCAACGCAGCCGCAAAAGATTATTTTAAAAAACTGAAGGATGCAAAAGCATAAAGCCGGGTTTGTAAATATCATTGGAAATCCCAATGTAGGAAAGTCTACTTTGATGAATGCTTTTGTTGGGGAAAAACTTTCCATTATCACTTCAAAGGCACAAACGACAAGACACCGTATTTTAGGTATTGTCAATGGCGATGATTTTCAGGTAATTCTTTCAGATACACCGGGCATCATAAAACCGGCTTACGAACTACAATCTTCAATGATGAATTTTGTGAAATCGGCCTTTGAGGATGCAGATGTGTTACTTTATATGGTAGAGATTGGAGAGAGGGCATTGAAAGACGAGGCTTTTTTCGAGAAAATAAAAAACAGCAAGATCCCCGTGCTATTATTGCTGAACAAAGTAGATACGGCCACACAAGAATTACTCGAGGAACAGGTGCAGTACTGGCAAGAAAAACTTCCTACCGTCGAATTGCATCCGATTTCAGCGCTGACGAATTTTAACATCAAGAACGTTTTCGAGCGGATTGTAGGATTGCTTCCGGAATCTCCTCCCTATTACCCAAAAGACCAGCTGACCGATAGGCCCGAACGCTTTTTTGTCAATGAGACCATTCGCGAGAAAATATTGATGCACTACAAAAAAGAGATTCCCTATTCCGTGGAAATCGATACCGAAGAATTTTTTGAAGATGACGATATCATCCGCATGCGCTCGGTAATTATGGTCGAGCGCGATTCTCAAAAGGGAATCATCATCGGTCATAAGGGCAGCGCTTTGAAAAGAGTAGGGGTTGAGGCGCGAAAAGATCTCGAAAAGTTTTTCGGAAAGCAAGTGCATATTGAGCTCTATGTAAAAGTAAACAAGAATTGGCGTAGCGATTCGCGACAATTGAAACGTTTTGGTTACAATAACTAAACGCACTTAACTTTTTTATAGCGTTCCACTAATTTTTCGTTGTTCTTCAACTAACCTTAAGTTTACATTATGGGGTCACCTTTATGTTATAAAACCGACTCCCATGAAAAAAGTACTTACAAGCATTCTATTCGTTTCCATTTTTCTTTCTTCCTGTGAATATCTTGACGATTTTCTTGTATATCCTGATGAAGATTCCGATGGTAATACAGGAGCACTTACCTTTACAAAAATCGGCACTTTGACAAATGGTTCCGGTGACGAGGGTTTTGCCGAAATCAGTGCCTATGACCCGAAGACTAAAAAGCTCTTTATCGTAAATCCTACCGAAAACGAAGTTTCCGTTTGGGATATTTCCGATCCGTCATCGAATAAAAAACTCACTTCGATTACTGACTTTGGCACCACAGGGGCTATTCCTAATAGTGTTGATGTATACGACGGATTATTGGCCGTTGCTCTTGAAAACGCTGATAAACAGGCTCTTGGAAATATCAATATTTACGATACCGGAACACAGCTATTAAAGACCTCATATCTGGCCGGTTCTTTGCCTGACATGGTGGCTTTCAGCCCTGACGGCAAATACCTCATATCGGCCAATGAAGGCGAACCTAGTGATGATTATAAAAATGACCCCGAAGGTTCTATTACGGTTATCGATCTGAAAAACATCAGAAGTACCACGTTGTCGTTCACTGCGTATAACGGTACCGATATCGGTAACGGATTTCGCGTATTTGGTCCCGATGCGACCTTTGCGCAAGATGTAGAACCCGAATACGTTGCCGTATCCGATGATAGCAAATTTGCCTACGTGGCCTTACAGGAAAATAATGGAATTGCAGTTGTCGACCTAGATGCCTTGAGTATTATTGACATATTCGGTCTCGGCACGAAAGACCATCTATTGCCCCAGAACAAGTTGGATGCCAGTAATAGAGATGGTATGGCGGGTAACTTTAAGAACTGGCCCGTTCTCGGTCTTTACCAGCCTGATGCGATTACTTACGTGGAAGTTCATGGTAGAGGGTATCTTGTTTCCGCCAATGAGGGTGACGCACGTGATTATGACGGCTATTCCGAAGAAGTAAGGGTCGAAGACCTGATTTTGGATGAAACAGCTTTCCCGAATGCGACAGAATTACAATTGGAAGAGAACTTGGGTCGATTAAAAACGACAACGGCGAACGGTGATATCGATGGGGATGGCGATTTTGACGAAATATATGCCTACGGGGCCAGATCGTTCACGATTTGGGATACCCATGGTAACCAAATTTACGATAGCGGCGACGAAATCGGAAGAAGAACGTTTGAAATCAATCCCGGTCTATTCAATAATGATGAGGGTGAAGTTGACGACCGAAGTGACGATAAAGGTGCGGAGCCCGAAGCGGTCACTACCTTGAAAATAGGGGATTCGACAATATTGTTCGTAGGATTGGAAAGAACAGGCGGCGCTTTAGTATACGATATCACCAACCCCACCGCACCTGAATTTTTGGAATGGATTTTTGATGCGCAGGATGTGGCCACTGAAGGTCTTTTGAGCATACCTGCCGAGGAGAGCCCAACGGGCGAAAACTTATTGATTATAACCAACGAGGTTTCCAATACGGTTTCTATTTATGAAATAAAATAGAGTGGATATTTAAAAGTATTGATACTCCCTGGACCGAATTCGGTTTGGGGTTTTTTATACATTAGAATTCACGATAAAATGAATAGGATTGCCCTTCGATGCGTCAATAGTAGTATTTTTGCATGAAATTCAAGAACCATGAGCGCTATCGTAGCCATTGTAGGAAGGCCGAATGTTGGAAAATCCACCTTTTTCAACCGTTTGATCCAACGCCGTGAGGCCATTGTCGATGCCGTTAGTGGGGTAACGCGCGACCGGCATTATGGCAAAAGCGATTGGAACGGAAAGGAATTCTCGCTTATCGATACCGGAGGTTACGTTCAGGGCAGTGACGACATCTTCGAACAAGAAATCGACAAACAGGTAGAGCTGGCCATCGATGAGGCCGATGCTATCATTTTTATGGTCGACGTTGAAACGGGCGTTACGGGTATGGACGAAGATGTGGCCAAGCTGTTGCGGAGGGTAGACAAACCTGTTTTTTTGGCGATAAACAAGGTCGATAATGCCAAACGTGCCGAAGATGCCGTCGAATTCTATGCCTTGGGATTAGGGGAATATTTCACACTCTCCAGTATAAACGGCAGTGGTACAGGCGAGCTTTTGGATGCCTTGGTCGAGGTACTTCCCGAAAATGAACAGGAGGTAAGTGAGCTTCCCAGATTTGCGGTGGTCGGAAGGCCGAATGCCGGAAAATCCTCCTTTATAAATGCGCTCATCGGCGAAGAACGTTATATCGTTACCGACATTGCCGGCACGACGAGAGACAGTATTGATACCAAATACAATCGTTTTGGTTTTGAATTCAATTTGGTCGATACGGCCGGAATACGACGGAAGGCCAAGGTGAAAGAAGATTTGGAGTTCTATTCCGTGATGCGTTCGGTTAGGGCTATCGAACATAGTGATGTGTGTCTTTTACTGTTCGACGCCACACGTGGGTTTGACGGGCAGGTAGAAAACATTTTTTGGCTGGCACAGCGCAATAATAAAGGCGTCGTAGTACTGGTGAATAAGTGGGATTTGGTCGAGGATAAAGCGACTAACACGATGAAACAGTATACCCAACGCATTAAAAAAGCAATGGAACCCTTTGTCGACGTACCAGTTCTCTTCATCTCGGCATTGACAAAGCAACGTATTTTTAAGGCCATTGAAACTGCGGTAGAAGTTTACCAAAATCGCTCGAAAAAAATCAAGACAAGAAAATTGAACGATGTCATGCTGCCCATCATTCAGCATACACCCCCACCTGCCTATAAGGATAAATATGTAAAAATCAAATTTGTCACGCAGCTGCCTACCGGGTATCCGCAATTTGCTTTTTTCTGTAACCTGCCCCAATACGTAAGGGAGCCCTATAAGCGATTTCTGGAGAACAAATTACGCGAGAATTTCGACTTTACCGGTGTACCGGTTACTATTTATATGCGCAAGAAATAGTTTTGTTAAAGCTGGTTCGGCCACCAAACCTACAAAGTGGTTTAGAATGTTTTGAGGTCAAGGGTTCTATTATCTTTTCCTTAGTAGGCATTCAAAAGCTATCAATCGGTTTACGTATGAATAGTTCAATTAATATAGATAATCGGTAAATAGATAGAATTTTCTAGATTATGTTCAACGCCATTTATTTGTAAATCATCCAAATATATGCCTAGACAACAGCCGGAAGTATTTTCGGTGGCATTCAATACCATATCAAACTCAAGATTGTTTTTTACTCTAAAATTATATTTGTTTTCCCCAGGTTTAAAATCATCATATATGACAATAAAATGGCTTCTAAAACGTAGGTCGGAGTCTTGCAATTCTATTTCCTGTAGTTCTTTTTCCACGATGGTATTGTCAATGTCGGTTACTACAATATCATCAAATGTCAATGCCCCCGAAACAAAACTGTTTTCGTCGGTTTCTTTATCTACAAAATAAACGCTGATGCCGGTAAAAGTTATAGGTGCTGCACAAACGACTGTGTCACAACTGTCATTTGAATCACAGGAGAACAAAAGAATAGTCAGCAAGAACAGGATTTTCTTTCCCATAATTCCTAGATGAAAATATTAAAAAAGGTTGCGTTCGAATTTTTGGAGTCTATTTTTAAACATGAGAGTTAGGCTTTTCCGATGGTTTTGATAGAATCCTACTTTAAAACTGCCACCGCATGCTGCTATTGCTAACTGATCTCACCACCCACCAGAGGCACCGCCCCCACCGAAGCCTCCACCACCGAAGCCACCGCCAAAACCTCCTCCAAATCCGCCACCGGAACCACCTCCGAAGCCACCTCGGCCAAAGCCTCCCGAACCGCTGCTGCGCCCCATATTACTGAGAATAATCATATCCCAGATATCGAAACCACCCTGGCGTCGACCACCGCTTCCCCCGCCGCCTCTGCGGTTCCGCCGTGATAGTATAATTAGAATAACTAAGAAGATTAGTATAGGCATTAAAGCATCAAAAGGAAAACCACCGCTATCATCGAATGACCGTTCTTCTTTGAATTCCCCGTTCAATGCCCGAAATATAGCATCAGCTCCATCGTTAAGTCCGCCGTAATAATTATCCTGTTTGAATTGGGGTACGATAACCGTTTCAATGATTCTACGTGACAGAGCATCGGTCAAGTTGCCCTCAACACCATCGCCTGTATTGATGGCGATGCGTCGGTCATCCTTAGCCAAAAGCACCAAAACGCCATTATCTTTTTCGGCTTGGCCGATACCCCATCTTTCGCCCCATTGTGCGCCCAAATAAGTGATGTTCTCTCCTCCGGTAGACTTGATAATGGCCACAACAATTTGGGTAGAGGTACTATCGGAATACCGAATCAGCTTTTGTTCCAAGGCCTTTTCCTGTCCTTCCGGTAATAAATCGATATAGTCGTAGACGCTGGTCTGCTCCGTGGGCTTTTCAGGAATCTGGAACTGAGCGAGAACGCTTCCGCAGAAAAGTAAGGATAATAGGGTAAGACTAACCTTTAGATACCTCATTGCTCAGTTCGTTTTCATCTCCGTGCTGCCATGGAAAATGGGCTTCCAGTTCTTTTCCGGCCTCCAGGATACCATCAATAATACCTTGTTTAAAATGCTGTTCTTTGAATTGGGTCTGAATGGCATTTCGAGTGGAATTCCAAAAACCTGCAGGTACAACTTTATCGATACCGCGGTCACCGCAGATAGCGAATTTTTTATCGTTTACGGCCACATAGATCAGTACACCGTTCTCGTCTTTGGTATTGTCCATTTTTAGTAAATGGAATACTTCTTTCGCCCTTTCCATAGGGTCGAGCCGGGTATGTGCTTCAATATGTACGCGGATTTCACCTGAAGTATTCTTCTCGGCCATCAAAATGGCCTTAACAATCTCCTGCTCCTCTTCCGCCGTTAGAAATGCTTCGACCTTTGACATCTTATTCGAAGTCGAAATCTACGTCTGGCGCATTTTCAGAACCCGGGTCGGCCTTATAGCGTGCCATTTCATCAAAACCGAAGAGACCTGCCAAAAGTTTCCCCGGGAATTTTGTCGTATGAATATCGTAAACATTGACCTTCTCGTTGAAACGGTCACGGGCCACGTTGATACGGTTTTCGGTACCCTCCAATTGCGATTGCAGCTCGATAAAATTCTGGTTCGCCTTGAGGTCGGGGTAGCGTTCGACTACGACCATTAATTTGCTCAATGCACCTGTAAGTCCGCTTTGGGCTTCTTGGAAAGCGGCCATGTTCTGTGGGTTAAGGTTGTTCGCATCGATATTCGTTGCGGTAGCTTTTGCACGGGCCTCAATGACATCTGTCAAAGTACCTCGTTCGAAATCTGCAGCACCTTGAACGGTCTTGACCAGATTTCCGATAAGGTCGTTACGCCGTTGATATGAACTTTCGACATTCGACCAAGCCGTTTTGGCATTGGCTTCCAATTCAACGGCCGTATTATTAAAACCGACGGCCCATTGATAAAGCCCGAATGCGATGACGCCCAGTACGATGAGTACGATTAATCCTTTTTTCATTTTCTTATTTTTAATTTATTGGATTAGTAGTAAAATTTTCGAAAAGTAGGGCTTTCGATACTTTTGCCTTACTCGAATACAAAAAAACTTGTGCTTTTTCCTATTAATAGGTAGACTATACGAGTTTATTGTTACAGAACAAACCCTTTTTCGTAGACCTTACCTTTCAATCAAGGCTTCAAGATTGTTACAACTGTTCCTTGATTTTGATCAGTTCGGTCTTGATACGTTCCAGTTTATCGATAATCTCAAAATTATCAAGTGTTTTTTGTCGGTTTTCCCTGAGGTGTGTTTTGGCACCTTCTAGCGTAAAACCACGCTCCTTGACCAAGTGGTAGATAAGCTTCAGGTTGCTGATGTCTTGCGGAGTAAATTTTCGGTTGCCCTTGGCATTCTTTTTGGGCTTTAAGGCATCGAACTCTTTTTCCCAAAAGCGTATCAAAGAGGTGTTTACGTCAAAGGCTTTGGCGACCTCGCCAATACCGTAATATCTTTTTTCTGGGAGTTCTACTTGCATTATTAATCCAAAGATTGATTTTCCTGTGCGGCGAATTTCAGCATATTCTCGAATTCTTCAGGGGTAAGACTTCCATAATAGAAGTTGATAGGGTTGATACGTTCTCCGTCTTTCCAGACCTCGTAATGCAAATGGGGAGCCTCGGATCGGCCAGTGTTGCCTACAAAACCGATGAGGTCGCCACGCTTTACCTTCTGTCCTCTTTTTACATTGTATTTACTGAGATGGCCATAGAGGGTCTTGTAACCATACCCATGATTGATGCGGATATGTTTTCCATAACCCGAAGAACCATTATCCGCCCGTATGACCTTACCATCGCCTGGTGCATAGATAGGCGTGCCTTTTGCTGCGGAGAAATCCATACCCCGGTGCATTTTTCGGGCTTTGGTAAACGGATCCGAACGCCAACCGTAACCTGAGGCCATATGGCGCAGGTTTTCGTTGTTGATGGGTTGAATCGCAGGAATTGCCATAAGTAGCTTTTCCTTTTCCTCTGCAAGTTTGGTAATCTCGTCCAATGATTTGGACTGAATGGCCATTTGTTTTTTAATGATATCTAGACGTTTGGTCGTTGCAATGACCATTTCGGAGTTGTTAAAGCCCTCCAAAGATTTATAGCGGTTGATGCCCCCAAAACCGGCGCGGCGCTGCTCTTCAGGAATCGGATTGGCCTCGAAATAAAGACGATAGATATTATTGTCGCGATCTTCGATATTGGCCAGCACCTCTTCGATTTGGCCCATTTTGCGGTTCAATAGGTCGAACTGCAGTTCGTAGTTTTTAACCTCGCGCTGCAAGGAGAGTTCTTTGGGGGTATTGATAAGGTTGGTATTCATCAAAAGAATGAGCGATAAAAGCCCGAACAGGAAAGAGCCCAGTATAAAAAATGCAATATTACGGTACCGTCGAGATTTCTTCGGCTCTATCTTACGATACGAGAGCGTATCGGGATCGTAATAGTACTTTACCTTAGACATGAATGTAATTTATCCTATTTTTGTGGCGTTTTGACGAATTGAACAAATATAAAAATTGTTTCTTTTAAAACGTTAGAATTTACAAAACCTTATAAATTTCAATGAACTCCAGAGATATTCGAAATAAATTCTTGAATTTTTTTAAGGAAAAAGGCCACAAAATTGTTCCTTCTGCACCGATGGTCATTAAAGATGACCCTACTTTATTGTTCACCAATGCGGGCATGAACCAGTTCAAGGAATTCTTTCTTGGGAATAGTATTGCCAAGCACCCCCGTGTCGTGGATACCCAAAAATGTCTTCGTGTTAGTGGGAAGCATAATGACCTCGAAGAAGTCGGCAAGGACACCTACCACCACACCATGTTCGAAATGCTGGGCAATTGGAGTTTTGGGGACTACTTTAAGCAAGAGGCGATCAATTGGGCTTGGGAATTGCTGACCGAAGTCTTGAAAATCGATAAAGACAGCCTATATGTTTCTGTCTTTGAAGGAAGTGAGGATGCCGATAAGCTTGAAATGGACAAAGAAGCTTTTGACCTTTGGAAGGCTATCGTACCCGAAGACCGTATTATTCTTGGTGATAAAAAGGATAATTTTTGGGAGATGGGCGATCAAGGTCCCTGTGGGCCATGCTCCGAAATACATGTCGACATCAGGTCAGCGGAGGAAAAAGCTAAAGTTTCCGGTGCGTCTTTGGTGAATCAAGATCATCCTCTTGTCGTAGAAATCTGGAACCTTGTTTTCATGCAGTACAACCGGAAGGCCAATGGAAAACTAGAGGTGCTCCCGGCAAAACATGTCGATACAGGTATGGGTTTTGAGCGTCTTTGCATGGTCCTGCAGCAAGTAAAATCGAATTATGATACCGATGTCTTTCGGCCTATTATCCGAGAAATAGAAACGATTACCAATCATAAATACGGGAAGAAAGAAGAGACCGATATTTCCATTCGGGTAATTGCCGACCATATCAGAGCCGTATCCTTTTCGATTGCCGATGGGCAACTGCCCAGCAATACAGGTGCAGGTTATGTTATTCGGCGAATTCTTCGCCGTGCAATCCGTTATGGTTTTACGTTTCTCGATACCAAAGGACCCTTCATGTACCGATTGGTGCCCGTGCTTACCGAAACTATGGGCGATTCCTTTCCCGAATTGAAAGAACAACGACAATTGATCGAGAATGTCATCAAGGAAGAAGAGCATTCCTTTTTGAATACGTTGGAGCAAGGTCTTGTACTTTTAGATCAAGTTATCACCAATACCAAGGGTAAAGAAGTCGATGGCAGAAAAGCCTTTGAACTTTACGATACTTACGGATTCCCCATTGATTTGACCGCTTTAATCCTGTCGGAAAAGGGATACACCTTAGATGAAAAGGGATTTGAAACAGCGATGCAGCAACAGAAAGATCGTTCCAAATCCGCTTCCGAAATTTCCAAGGAAGATTGGGTGATGCTTTCGGATGATGTGGAACAGGAGTTCATAGGGTACGATGCACTGGAAGCTGGTGTAAAGTTGGTCAAGTACCGAAAAGTGACTTCAAAAAAAGAGGGCGCGCAGTATCAAATGGTCTTCAATTTAACTCCGTTTTACCCTGAGGGGGGTGGGCAAGTAGGGGACAAGGGCTACCTCGAAGTACCCAATGGCGATGTGGTCTATATTTTGGATACTAAAAAGGAGAACAATGAAATCATTCACTTTGCAAAGAACTTACCTAAACACCTAAACGAAACTTTTAAAGCAATAGTCGACGAGAAACAACGACGGCGAACCGAGGCGAACCATACGGCCACACATTTATTGCACCAGGCATTGCGCGAAGTATTAGGTACCCATGTCGAGCAGAAAGGTTCGGCCGTACATTCGAAATACCTGCGTTTCGATTTTTCGCATTTTGCCAAGGTGACCGCAGAGGAGCTTCGAGAGGTAGAGAACTTCGTTAACGCGCGAATAACAGGGCAACTGCCATTTGAAGAAGATCGTAATGTTCCAATGGAGAAAGCTTTGCAACAAGGTGCCATGGCACTTTTCGGCGAGAAATATGGCGATACCGTTCGTACGGTTCGTTTTGGTCAGTCCATTGAATTGTGCGGGGGTACCCATGTCAGTAATACTGCCGATATCTGGCATTTTAAAATAAAATCAGAAGGGGCCGTGGCCGCAGGTATTCGACGTATCGAGGCCATTACTTCCGATGCGGTGAAGGACTTCTATGCCGAAACAGACCGGAAACTGCAGGAAATCAAAGCTGTTCTGAATAATAATCAAGATCCGGTAAGCGCTGTAGAATCGTTACAGCAAGAAAATGCGAGGCTCAGGAAAGAGGTCGATAATTTGTTGAAAGCCAAAGCAAAAAACCTAAAAGGCGAATTGCGTAATGAGCTTAAGGAAATCAACGGAGTCAAGTATTTGGCCAAAAAAATTGACCTTGATGCGGCGGGAATAAAAGACCTTTCTTTTGAAATGGGCAATAATCATAAAGACCTGTTCTTGATTTTCGGAACGGAACAAAATGGCAAGGCGATACTATCTT
>ENA-ORXM01003373-ORXM01003373.1-marine-metagenome-genome-assembly--contig:-NODE-3373-length-16044-cov-4.085176_pt1 | contig 16044 bp, 18 predicted proteins | sample MGYA00237867_ERZ511480 | MGnify/ENA primary metagenome ERZ511480 (study PRJEB26309, sample SAMN06266103) | marine metagenome | isolation source: Algal blade | place: United Kingdom:Sidmouth, United...
TATCAATGTAGATACGAGTGTGGAGTTGGATGTTGCTAGACTTGCGACCATCCCGCACGGTAATTCTGTTTTGGCGGTGGGGACCAGTGAAAAAGTAAAAGGCATGCCAGAAATTCCCAAAATTAACGGCTTGCCCATTGGACGTTTTGAGAACCTAGATTCGGGCGACTATGATTTCAAAACGGATGATTATTTAGAGCCCTATAAGCACTTTATCGACAATCCCTTTTTCGGAACAGTGCCGCCAGGCACACCATGCCCTGGCTCAATCACAGGAAATCTTTTCCCAGGATTTAGCCCCAATGACATGAACGCTATTCTTAGATGCGCTAATGAAGGTGTCGAAATAGCAAGAACGACTGTGCTGTCTGTGGACTCGAGGCGCGTCGATGCGGGTGTTGTCAACCTTCCCTTTGCTGCAAGAGAGGCAGAACCCGTAAGCATGCGTTCGACCTTCTGGATACAGGAGTTAGAGGAGAAATACCCAGACGGCAAGCCAAAACTGCGGCTGCAATATTCGCAAGTCGTGATGCTGAACTTCTTTAGACCGCGTGAAGACCAGTTACCAGGTCGTGCCACCTGGCCTCATGTCAGTATCAATACGCTGGAAAGAGTTTACGAGGGCGATGATTCAGGCTACGAACGCAACAAAAAGAACGATATGCCAAGGTCACCAATTATGCCGGAACCCTCGTCTGGAGGCAAAGGTTAAAGTGTGAATGTGTGTGTCATTCAACTCAAACTTGGTTCGTATCCAGAATGAGTGAGACGTAAAAGAGTGACGCAGCGAGCAAAAACGATTATAGCCTCGAGGTGACAATCAAGCAGCCGAAAAATACCCATATGAGTGTATTCGTGCTATCATATGGGTATGGATATTTTTCGTCCTGACTACAAATCTATACCTTCACGCGTAGAACAAGCCACCCCCAAACGCATTGCAGACGTCGAGGCTGGCTATCCTTTTAAAACATTTACGGCTCTCAGCACTAACCTGGATGTATCCCAAACTCTACTTGCTGACGCCCTCAACATAAACAGCACTACCCTGCAAAGGCGACGCGGCAAACGCTTCACACTGGTAGAGTCAAACCGCATCTATCAATTCGAAAGACTGCTCGAGCTAGCCGAAGAAACCATAGGCGATAAAGAAGACGCCAGACGCTGGCTAACGTCTAACAATGCAACTTTAGGCGACGTGCCTTTAAGTTTAGCGCGCACTGCCCCTGGTTTAGAAGCTGTCAGGCGTTATCTAGAGCAAATCAGACACGGGGTTTATCTCTGAAGGTTTACAGGCTAAGCAGCGAACCCTATCATGCAGCGAAAGACGCTTTTAGTGGATTCGGCGCAGCCAGGTGGGGTGGGCGCTGGAACAGTGTGGGTGTCGCGCTGGTTTATAGCTCGAGTTCTCCTTCGTTAGCGGCGTTAGAGCGCTTGGTACACACCGACTCAGTTAAAGGTTTGAAGGGTTTGTGGGTACATAGCCTAGAGGTGTTGGAGGAAGATAGTCTTTATCTGCCCACTGACGCGCTGCCCCCAGATTGGCGACGCAGACCCGTACCGCCTGACTGGCACGAGCCGCCCTTAAAGACCACACAACTGATCGGAAACGACTGGGTGAACCGGGGCGCTTCTCTGGTTTTAAGGGTGGCGAGCGTCGTGGTAGCGGGTGAGTACAACTATCTGCTAAACCCAGCCCATCCTCGTTTCAAGATGGAGGAAGTTGCAGAGCCACAGCCCTTTTATTTTGAGGAGCGGTTGGAACGGTTGCTATAGGTTAAAAATTTGATGGCATCTTTACGGATTTTAGGCTAGAATAGAAACTAGCTTAAGGTCCGTAATTCATTTAGCCTTTTAACCTTAAAGATGAAGGTGTTTTACCGTCAGGAGAGTCCATTATGAGTAATGAAACCCTCGCACAACGCCGCGCCCAAGCCGTCGCCCCTGCCGCTTACAGCGTTCACCCTTTCTATCCCGAACGCGCCGAGGGGTCTTACGTTTGGGACGCCGACGGTAATAAATACCTCGACTGGTCTGTGGGCATTGCGGTTATGAACATTGGGCACTCACATCCCAAAGTTTTAGAGGCTGTTAAAAAGCAGGTTGACCAGTTTCAACACCTTTGCTTTGCGGTGGGGATGCACGAAAGTTACATTGCACTATCTGAAAAACTGAATGAAATTGCCCCCGGACCCTCGCCTAAGAAATCTTTTCTGATTAATTCGGGGGCCGAGGCAGTTGAGAATGCTGTGAAGATTGCCAGGGCTTACACCGGGCGTCAGGGGATTATTTCATTCACCCACGCTTTTCATGGGCGCACTCACATGGCGCTATCGCTCACGGGCAAGGCTAACCCCTATAAGGCAGGCTTTGCACCTCGAGCCGCCGAAGTCTACCGGGCGCAGTACCCCTATACCTACCGCAACCCCTGGGGCGCTGAAAACGATGTGGAAACGGCTGAGAAAGCTATACAATCCCTGAAAGACCAAGTTAAAACGACTATTGGCGAGAGCGAGGTTGCCGCATTTATCCTCGAGCCCGTAGCCGGTGAAGGTGGTTTCATCCCCGCGCCACCAGCCTTTTTAGAAGCTCTGAGAGATTACTGCGACGAAATTGGCGCACTTTGGATAGATGACGAAGTGCAAGCCGGTATCGGGCGGACCGGAGCCTGGTGGACGGTCGACCATTACGACTTAGAACCCGACTTAGTTACGAGCGCCAAAGCCCTATCATCGGGCTTCCCGATTTCGGCGGTAATTGGCAAGGCTGAGATTATGGACGCAATAGAACCAGGTATGCTCGGCTCGACCTTTGGCGGTAATCCGGCAGCTTGCGCGGCGGCACTTGCGACGCTAAATGTTATTGAGGGTGAGGGGTTACTCGAGCGTGCCCAGGAAATCGGCGCAGTGCTGAAAGACCGTTTAGGCAAGCTCAAAGAAAAGCATGAACGCATTGGTGACGTGCGCGGTTTAGGCGCGATGATTGGTATTGAATTTATTAATGATGAGGCCAAAACGCCTAACAAAGCAGCGGTTGAGGCGATTACGATGCACGCAAGGGAAAACGGCTTGATTCTTCTGCCGACAGGCACTTACGGCAATGTCATTCGCCTGTTGCCCCCAATCAACATGTCAAATGAAGAGTTGAATGAGGGAATGAGTAAGCTCGAGGCGGCGATTGATAATGTTTTGAATGTAGTTACAGCAATTGCATAGCGATTAAAACGATAAACTTACCGCTCATACCAACTAACTGAATCTACGGATTTATTAAAAGAATAAGTAAAATATAGACCTCGAATCTCAGGATTATTCTCCAAGATATAATGTCTTGCTCGGCGAACCAACTTTGCTCGACTATGAATACTTATTGGATTCAGATCAGATGAATGGATCAAGATTGTTGTATCACTATCATATTTCTGAGATTCGACTTTCTTTAAAAACCTCTTAAATAGTAGAGCGATAACACTGCTCTCGCGTTCGGCAATGTTGACGAATTTACCTTCATCAGCAATGATATTGCGACCATCTCGAGTTATCTTTCCAGTTAGTGGAGCGGTTCCCTGTCGTGATAAAGCTTGCCGACGCATTGTTGAATCTTCTGTCTCAGTAGTAGAAACTTCGACTTTAAATTGTTTGTTTTTAAATATTGGGAAATGCTCACTATGTTTAATTTCAAGTTCAGCATCATAGTTGTCGTTTCCCGAATTGAGCTTTACTGAAACCTCGTTATGAGGAGTCGATAAAAACATAGCCAAACGCGAAATTGGCTCGGCTTCCTCAACAAGCTTCTTAACATTTTTTCCTTTACGTTCCCAATAAATGTTATCGAAGCCAATTAACATTTCCATCTCTACAAATTTCTTACCTAGCCAGTCTATGAGTTCAAATGCGGTACGAACCTTTTCGTATTCCTTATCAGATATATCAAATTGTTCCATAGCAGATTAGGAGAGCACCTATATGCGACCCACTATCCTATCCATAACCCACGCCGTATGCAGCGCCGTCTCCCCCGTTGAAGGATGCTGAGTCTCCCCTGTTAAATGCCTCTGCATGTTCTCAACGTGGTAAAGCTGTATATGCTTAGGATGCTCTATAAAAACTTCCTTTTCACCTTGCTCGTTGCTTAGCAGAAGCGGCACCTCGGAAAAAATAGCAAAGTTGATGTGGCCCTTATTGCCATAAATCGTTACGCTTTCCTCTTGGGTAAGCGAACCAAAGTTCCAGCTACCCGTACCCGTTGCGCCGCTTTCATGTAACCACACCGCCGCTACAGCGTCTTTTGCACCGTAATAGCCCTGCTGGTTTACAGCGACGCCCGATACCTCTTTAAACTCTCCGAGCAAATACACAAGCAAGTCCAAACCGTGACTTGCCAGGTCGTCAAAATAGCCGCCGTAAGCTACCGCTGGGTCTGTACGCCAGTTCGCCTCGCCTGATAGGTCAAACTTATTAGGCGGCGAACTCAGGTGCCAGGTAACGTGGCGAACCTCGCCAATTTCGCCACCATCTAGCCACATCTTCACCTGCTCAAATCTAGGGAGAGAACGGCGGTAATAGGCAACGAATAGCGGTAGTTGGCGTTCGCCGAACGCCGCTTGCATAGTGACACATTCTTGATAGCTCGAGGCCATCGGTTTTTCTACACAGCAAGGCTTTCCCGCCGCCGCAACTTTGAGCGCGTAGTGCAGGTGGCTGTCAGGTGGGGTAGCGATGTAAACAGCGTCAACCTCAGGATGGTTGATAAGCTCGTCGGCGTCACCGTAGTAGTTGGGGACGCCGTGGCGCTCGGCGTAATCTTTGGCTTTGGCAACGTCGCGCCGCATCACGGCGCTAAGCTCGAAGCCTTCGGTTTGTGAGTAGGCAGGCCCACTTTTAACTTCGGTGACCTTGCCACAACCGACAATGCCCCAGCGAATAACAGCGTGGTCTGATTTTTTGTTTGAACCTTGATTCATGGTGCGCCTATCATATGCGTTTTTCGAGGTCGCTCGAGGAGGCTCTTGGCAAATTACGAAAAGAATGTGCTTCTCCCACGGATGATAAACTTCGTTATGCATTGGCTGTTGGGGGTAAAGTTGTGATACTTGGCATCATGGTCGGAGGCGCCCTTGGGGCGCTGTGCCGTTACCTGGTGAATACAGCTTTTGTTGGCTCGAGCCTACCCTTTCCCACAGCAACCTTTATCGTCAATATGGCAGGCTCGTTTTTACTTTCACTCCTCTTGTTCAGTAGCCTCCCAAGCCTATCCCCTGAACTCAAAACGGCGATTGGCACAGGCTTTTTAGGCGCACTTACAACCTTCTCAACGTTTGAGGTCGAGACGTTCAAGCTTTTCGACGAGGGTCAATGGTTACTCGGGCTGAGTTACAGCTTGGGCAGTTTTTTAGTCGGCTTAGTCGCTGTGCTACTGGGTCGCTGGGTTGCGCTCTCGCAAAATCTTTAAGGAATTATGTTTTCAAGAAAAAGTTGATGAACCCGGTCGTCACCGCTCAGTTCGGGGTGAAAGACGGTGGCAAGCAGCCTCTCCCCTTTCACCATAATCGGGTCGCCCTGAAACTCTGCCAGGGTCTCGAGCCCTTCTCCCACCCTGGCAATACGCGGAGCGCGAATGAAAAAGGTGCGAAAGGGCGCGTCTAGGCCCTCGACCGGAACATCAACCTCGAACGAATCGACTTGCCGCCCGTAGGCGTTGCGCTCAACATCGATATCCATAATCTCTAAACGCGGTTGCTCAGGGTGTTTGAGAAGGTCTTTGGCTATCACAATCGCCCCGGCGCAGGTACCCCAAATCGCGCCACCCTCCTCAAAGTAGATTTTCAAACCCGTGTCGAGTTCGTAGATTTTCATCAGTTTCGCCATGGTCGTCGATTCGCCACCTGGAATAATCACGCCTTGCAAGCCCGTCAAATCTTGCGGCAACCGGACTTCTGTTACGCTTGCGCCGAGGCGCTCGAGCGCCTGTCTATGTTCACGAAATGCGCCTTGCAGCGCGAGTACACCAACGTTCATAGGGGCTATCATCTCACACCGGAGCAGTCACACAAGTAATATCAGAGTGGTAAGCTCGGGCTCACTTAAGTATCTCCAGGGTTAATTTGCATTCTGCAAATTAACCCGAGCGGATGCGAGTTGTACGAAGTTTGAGCGAAGCGTCCGGACTAACCAACTAAGCATCCTGCAAATTCACTATGGATTAGCTTAGAGTTTCCACCAAGGGAGAATGTTATGAACAAATCAGCGGTATCTACCGACAGGGCGCCCGCCGCCATCGGCCCCTATTCGCAAGCGATTAGCCTTGGCGATTTGCTGTTTACCTCGGGTCAAATCCCCTTAAAGCCCGACGGTTCTATGGAAGAGGGCGACATTACCGCGCAAGCTCACCAGGTACTTAAAAATCTCAAGGCCGTTCTAGAGGCCGGAGGCTCGAGCCTTGACCAGGTCGTAAAATGCACCTGTTTCTTATCAGACATGAATCACTTTGGGGCCATGAACGAGGTTTACGGGACTTACTTTACAGGCACGCCCCCTGCAAGAAGCGCTGTAGAAGTCGCGCGGTTGCCTAAAGATGTACTGCTCGAGATAGAGGCGATTGCGTTAAGGGATAGAGAAAGTAGTTAGTAATTAGTTCTTAGTGATTAGAAAAAGCCTTCAATCTAAAAACTAACGACTAACAACTAATAACTTACCTATAAAATGACTGAAACTCCTACTACCTACACCCTCGAGGGTTGGCTGTCAGTACGCGCGGCGCTTATCAGTGGCAGCCGCGACGTGCATGAAATTCTTATTCTCGAGGGCAAGGATAACTCGAGACTGAGTGGCATAAAAAAACGGGCTAAAGAGCAGAATGTACCGTTTCGTTATGTACCCGAGGAGACTTTGCTTAGGCACACCGAGGGTCAAACGCATGGCGGCATTGTCGCTTTGGTAGGACCGCGCAAGTTCCTTTCGCTTGATGAGGTGGGTCGCGGTCCGCAAGCTGCGTTTCTAGCGATGCTCGACGGCGTCGAAGACCCCTTTAACTTCGGGCAAGCGGTACGTGCACTGCACGCAGCAGGGGCGCACGGTCTCATTCTTCGCCCGCGTAACTGGACTACAGCGGCGGCCACAGTAGGCCGCGCTTCGGCGGGGGCATCTGAATTTATGCCAATGGCACTTGCCGAGTCCGATGACGTGTTGCTCGAGACAGTAAAAAACCGTTCCCTCAACCTAATTTGCACCGATATGAGCCAGAAAACAGTGCCGCTATTCAAGGCAAATTTGAGTCAGCCCTTACTCCTCGTAATAGGCGGCGAACGGCGGGGCGTCAGCAAATCTTTACTACGAGCTGCTAATACGCAAGTACAAATCCCCTACGGACGTAACTTCAAGCAGTCGCTAGGCACGTCAGCCGCCACCGCGGTTATTGCTTTTGAAGTTATGCGGCAACGGCAAACGTTCCGTTAGTAAGACGATTTGAAAACTGAAGATTTAAGATTGAGGATTATCGTGGGTAAGCCATTTTAAACGCATCTTCATACCGTAACGCGTTCCCAGGCTAATAGAAACTTTAGGCTGCACTGCCTGGTCAGGTAGGCGCTCGAGTGCAAGATGGGGCACTAGCGTGGCGAGGACCAATTGACCTATAAGCAGTGCAAGGTTTTGACCGATGCAAACACGCTGCCCAAGACCAAAGGGCATATAGGCTCGCTGTAGCGCCGCGCCCCTAAGAAATCGCTCGGGATAAAAGCTATTGCGTTTAGACCAAAACGCAGGGTGGCGGTGTATAGCGTAAATACTGACGAATATTTTTGTACCTTCTGGCACCGCGTAACCGCCGAGTTCGCAGCTCCTCAGGGCAACACGTGGCGCAGAGGGAATCGTCGGATAAAGCCGCAAGCCCTCTTGAAAAACGGCTTTTGTATAGGGGAGTTGGGCCAAATCTTTGACAGCTGGTGCTCGCTTGGCTAACACATTTCCCAGCTCATCACGTAGCTTCTCAGCTTCATTCGGTGCATTGGCAAGAGCGTACAGGGTCCAGGCGAGGGCGTTCGCCGTCGTTTCGTGTCCGGCGGCGAAAAGCGTAAGCAGTTCATCACGAATCTGCACGTCGCTCATTCCTTTACCTGTATCAGCGTCTTGTGCATTTAACAACAGCTCGAGCACATCCTCAAACTGTTTGCCTCCCTCGCGGTCATGACGCCGACGCTCGATAAGGCTATAAACTTGCTCGTCTAATACTGCGTTCACTTCGCGCAGTTGCTTTGCCGAATTGGTAGCTAAGCTGAGAGGCACATCTATTGTCACGTTACTTGACGGCTCGAGGCTGAACACAATTTGCATCATGATGGTGCGAACCAAACACATCATAGCGTCAGCAATATCAACAACCAGTTGTTCAGAGTCATGCCAGTTATTGATGAGGCTTTCAGTTTTGCGAACACAAAGTTCGCCCCAGCGTGCCACCCTATTTTTGTGAAAGAAGGGTTGCACAATGCGCCGCTGTGCAAACCAAGATTCGGTATCGGTGTTGGTTAAAAGGCCACTGCCGAGGACTCGAGCCAAGCCTGTCTTAGCCTTGCCCGCACCCAACTTAGCAAAGCTGTCCTTGCGCTTAACCAGAACATCATAAGCGAACTCGGGATGGCACACGATATACATTTCAGTGCGCCCGAACTTGAGCCGGAACAGCTTGCCGTAGCGCTCATGACCCCGCCGTACCGCCTCTAAAAAATCTCCCCTTGCACCTTCTAAATCAGCTTCGGGGACAAGAGGTGCTAGGGGAGCAGACTTCATAGGCTCTAGCATAGCCAAAAATATTGACGTACTCTTCAAAGAGATTGGCACACGCTACGGTTAGCTGAGACAGATTGTGCTCTCATCAATGAAACGGCAAACGCCACATGGCTTTACGAATTGCCGATACTCAAACCTGAGTAAGATTGGACTTAATCATGGCAGAAGGTTCAGAAACCGTCGAACGCGGCGCACTATTCGACGACCCACAACACAGCATCATCGCTATCTTCCGAAAGGGTACCCCTCTGGACAAAGCGGTTGAAAAACTGCACACTGAGGGTTTTAGCGAAGACGAAGTTACTCTGCTTGACGACAAAATTGATGAGAGAGCCCTCGAGGAAAGCGAAGACGGACCCCTCGGCGCGGTGCGAAATCTAATCGCCTACGACGAAGTTGACATAGAAAGTAATTACAAAGAGGCGATTCGTCTGGGTCACACCGTTGTCCTCGTTCATTTGAGTGATAATGAGCAAAAAGCCCAAAATCAACGCAACACTGTCAGAGATATTTTTTTTGCGCATGAGGCAGAATATGTCCATTATTTTGGTGAACGCACCTTTGAAGAGGTCATGGTGGACTCAGAGGATAGGTAATAAGAAGAGTTAAAAAATCGAATATCGAATATCAAAAATCGAATAAAGGTTCATCGGCACCTTCACTCTTGTAGGGGCAGCCCCTTGTGGCTGCCCTTCACTGAGCCAAAACTGAACGGGCTAAACGGCTAAAGGAAAAAGAAAATAGAAGCTGAGGGGAAGCCAACGCTTAGTGTCTAACCCACACCTCGAAACTTCTTCTGTACAATGAGTCCTATGAAGTTACTATCGGTCAACCTCAGTGGTCCGAAACCTCACAGCGTTGCAGGGAAACCCGAATCCACAGGTATTTACAAAGAATCGACGCTTGAGCCCGTGCAAATTCACAAACTCGGACTCGAGGGCGATGTGCAAGTGGACAAAAAGAATCACGGCGGACCTGACCAGGCAGTTTATCTCTACAGTGCTGAGGACTACGGGTGGTTTTCTAAAGAGTTGGATAGAAACCTCGAGCCTGGCACCTTTGGCGAAAATCTGACCCTCTCGAGCTTTGGCACTGATACTGTTTTTATAGGCGATCGCTTTCAAATAGGCAAGGTTTTACTCGAGGTCACCGCGCCGCGCATTCCCTGCGGAACGTTCGCCGCTCGCATGGGTGATATGGGATTCGTCAAACGGTTTAAAGAGGCTGAGAGACCAGGAATTTACGCACGGGTCTTGCAAGAGGGCAAGGTTCAGCAGGGCGACAGCGTAACCTACGAACGTGGCGAGAGCGACGTGAGCACCCTCGAGTCTTTCCGATTGTTCTACAAGAAAAAGCTGAGCGTTACCGAGATAAAAAGAATGCTAGCGGCCCCCATCGACGTTCGGAGTCGCAAGGCGTTTGAAGCTGACCTCGCTAAACTAGAGGCTTGATTCACTGGCTTGATTCACTTAGCTGCGCCATGAGGTGCTCGAGTGCCCGGTACCCCGTAATGAGTGAGTCAGGATCCATCCATTCGCTCTGACGGTGAGCGTCGCCACCACGATAAACACCAAAGGAGATGGCAGGTAAGCCCACAGCCATCGCTGCGTTGGCGTCGGTACTACTCGCCGCCGTTCGCACCGTCGCGCCTACTTGTTGCAAGGCGAGTTTCGCCATCGTGACAAGCTTTTTGTTGTCACTTTGCGCCGCAGAGCGGTCACCGACTTGCTTTAGTTTGACCTCGGCTTTGTGAGCTTTGGCGGCGCGTTTAATGCGTTTTAGCGCGTCGTTCTCGAGGTTTGCCAACACCTTGGCATCCAAACTGCGCAAATCCAAATTGAACTGCGCTTCCTGCGCAATGGCGTTGATACTTGTACCGCCGCTCACCTGGCCGACGTTCAAACTGCTACGTGGCTCGCTCGGCACCTTCAGTTTGGTGAGGGCGTGTATAGCTTCGCCCAGAGCGTGTACGGCGCTCGGGCTCGGATAGTCACCCCACGAGTGACCGCCCTTTGCATGAAAGGTCACTTCAAAGCGTTTTGAACCAACCGCCTGGTTGACCACGGTTCCTAAATGCCCGTCTAGCGCAATAAAACCACCAAAGTCCTGGGCACGGTTTTTCATCAATTCGCGTACGCCGTAAAGGTCGCCCAGGCCCTCTTCACCCACCGTCGCTGCCAGGGTTAAACGTGGGCGCGGCATTGTGGGTTTCAAGTTTTGTGCGTAGTGAATCATGACTGCTAAGCTCGAGCTGTTATCGCCGATACCCGGAGCCCGCAAACGGTCGCCATCCTTCTTTACCGTGACATCGGTCTCGAGTGAGAAAACCGTGTCTAGGTGAGCCGCTATGACAATGCGCGGCCCCGTGCCGCCCTCAACCTCGGCGGTTACGTTGCCGACGCCGTCCGTCTCGGGCTCGAGTCCTGCCTTGGCCAAAAGGCGACTCACAAGCTTGCCCCGCTCGCCCTCGTTAAAGGTGGGTGCGGGTGTTTCGCAAATCTTTTTTAAAAGCGTGAGGAGGGTCTCGAGATTCGGCTCGATTCGGTCCACACCAGAAGTTTCAGTGGTCATTACTGCAAGCATACCGTAAGCAGGTAGTGAAGAAAGAAGGAAAAAGAAAGAAGAAAGATAGGTTCGGGCGCTACCGAGTGCGGCGTAGCACTGCGGCTTTACCCTTATATTCAAAGATTTCTACAGATTTCTTGAAATACCTTGAAAGCGATTTATCGAGCCATGTGTCAATGTCTGCTAAAGCTTCACCGTTTTCAACCCCAACCGAGATATTTGACTGTGTGGTTAAGTAATTGCGCAGTTCAGAAGCCGACATTTCTTGTGGGAAAGACAGCGGAATAATATCTTCTAAGCTCAGGTCGAAGTCCCCCTCTACCAAACTGTCTTTCAGAGGTTTTCGGTTACGCTTTGGCGTTGGATACTTAGCAGTGTAGGTGCCGTGATGCCAGTCGTGATAGGTTTCGTTGCCTTTCATAACCCCCGGGAAAACCATGTTGTAAATAACTAAGAGGCCGTCTTTTACTAAGACTCGAGCCGCCTCCTGTAAAAAGGTAGAGGCCCTAAGCCAGTGAAAGGCGAAACCGACGGTGAGTAGATTTACAGAGCCGTCGGGGAACGGTAAAACATCGTTATCGACTTGCTTGAATGTGATAGCTGGATAGGCTTGGCGGGCTTGCTCGAGCATTTCGGCAGATACGTCGCAACCAATCACCTCGTTTGCATAAGCCCTTAGCGGCGCAGCCGAATGACCCGTGCCGCACGCATAATCTACCGCTCTGCCAAAGGGTTCGGACCAAGCTAGATGCTCTGCAACTATGTCAATAATCTTGCCCTGAACTTGCGGTCTGAATTTAGCGTAGCGCTGAGCTATTTCTTCCTGTTCAAAGTGACGCATACGGTGGTAGCACTAAGACCGCTTGGGTAGCGACGCAATGCCCTCTTGCAAGGCGTAGAGCGCGGCTTGCGTGCGGTTGTTGAGGCGCAACTTTGAGAAAATTTCGGATAAACGGTTGCGCACCGTTTTCTCGCTGACCTCTAATGCTTCAGCAATTTCCTGGTTCGACGCGCCCTGCGCGAGTAGCCGCAAAATATCGGCCTCGCGCTCGGTGAGTTCGGAGAGTTTGTGCTCGGGGCTCTCAATGACCTCTTCTTTGACTTTTTTGAACTCATCTAAAATGGATGACGCCATTTCCGCATTTAGCAATGTTTCACCGTCAGCCACGCGTTGTATTGCATCTATGAGTTTGTTGGCGTCGGTATCTTTGAGCAAGTATCCGCGCGCACCTGCCTTGATTGCCTCGAATACGTAGGTATCTTGGCGGTACATCGTCAAGATAATGACGTTGGTATCGGGCTGCTCAGCTAAAATCGTCTTCGTTGCCGCAACCCCGTCGAGTTCGGGCATTTGAATGTCCATAAGAATAACGTCAGGCCGCGTTTCTAGAGCGTACCTGACAGCCTCGCGCCCAGTCGAGGTCTCACCAATAACGCGCAGGTTGTCTTCAGTTTCTAAGATGCTCTTTAGGCCTTGCCGGAACAGCACGTGGTCATCGCAGAGCAGTATCCTTGTCATACTTTAATGGTAACGCAAAAGCTGCGCGTGTTACCGTAAGCTCCATTAGGTGTTTGGCCTTAATTTTACTTGAATACAGTTTCACTTGAATACGCCAGACATAAAAGCTCGAGGAGAAGGTGTGGCCCATCCCAAAGGTGAACTCAATGACCGCTGTCAACAGCACAAACTTAGCAAGCCCGTATTCAGCACGCACAAGAGCGGCGCCGAGCACGAACCCGCCTTTCACTCTGAGGTTAGTGTCGAGGGTGTCGTTATAGGCCAGGGTGACGGACGTCAAAAGCGCGACGCCGAGCGCAACGCCGCCAAAGAAGCGCTTAGCTATCTGGATGAAACGGACAATCGAATCATCGTCGAAGCGGCTGATGAAGCGTTTGAAGGTCCGTGGCCCATCTTCCCCGAGGTTCTTGCCGCCAGCTTGAGCATTGCCAACGCCCGTGTTGACAACCGCGTAAAAGGCGAAGACGCCCTGAGCAAGGTGCGCAGCTTAGCGCTAACTCTTTATAAAGAGACTTTAGAAGACTTAGGTGAGGTCGTTGAGGTGGATGAGTAGAAATAGGTCGGTCTAAAGGCATTACCGAGCCACATTTTCTCATTCTCCAACTTTTATTTTCCACTTTGCTTTAGCTTACATACAACCCTCTCTCAAAGGCGTACAGTCCTAGAGTGCTCCTTCGTCTTAAACCTTACCTGCCCATTTTCAATCAGGTTTGGCGCTTGGCACTTCCGGTTATTTTCACCTTTTTACTGCAAAACCTAGTTCAGGTTGTTGACATTTTTATGGCGGGCCGCCTGGGTCCGATAGAGGTTGCCGCCGTTGGCATGAGCAACACGGTGCGCCTGCTTGTTTTCTTGGGCATCCTGGCGGTTACTTCGGGCGCTATGTCTTTGGCAGCGCAGGCAAAAGGTGCCAGGGACCCCAAGCAGCTCAGCTTTGTAACGCGGCAAGCCCTGTCACTCACGCTTATTATGTCGATTACGCTAAGCGCGCTCGGCTGGTTTGCGGCTGAACCCCTGCTCACCTTTTTAAACAGCGGCGGCGACCCCAAGGCCGTTGCCATCGGCACGAGTTACCTGCAAATCCTCTTTGTAGGTACCGTATTCCTCATGGCGAACTTTTCTATCAACAGTCTTATGCAGGGCGCAGGGGACGCGGTTACACCACTTTATTTGAGTGCCTTCGTCGTGGTGCTCAATATTATCTTCAACTACCTTTTTATCTTTGGACCTGGACCGCTTAAAGCTTACGGTGTTCCGGGAGTCGCGCTAGGTACGATTGCAGCCCGGTTTATCGGCACGGCTATTGGTATTTACATTCTCTATTCGGGTAAAAATGTCATCAAGATTTTACCAGGAACCTACCGCCCTAACTGGCGTATGTTTAAAGATATTTTGTCGATTGGTGTGCCTTCGGGTTTGCAGGGCATCGTTCGCAATACGGCGCAGCTGCTCGTAGTTCGCATCGTCACTTCGACAGCCGCAGGCACCTTCGGCGCGGCGGCGCTGGCGATTGGTTTGCAAATAGAGGCGTTTGCGTTTATGCCGGGTATTGCCATCAGTATTGCGTCGACAAGTTTAGTCGGGCAGGCACTCGGGGCGTGGCAAACCACCGACGCACGCCTGCGCGGTAACGTTGCCCTGGCGCTAGCGGTTGCCATTATGACTGTTACAGCCATTCCTATTTTTATCTTCGCACCGCAAATCGTGCTGCTGTTTGAACCAAGCGCGAATCCGACGGTTATTTCTGCGGGTACATCATATGTGCGTATCAATATTTTGGCGCAACCCGTTTTGGCGGTGGCGATGGTTTTGAACGGAGCACTACGCGGCGCGGGTGACACGCGGCCCGGGCTTATCGGTACAATTATTGGTCGCTGGATTATTATTGTGCCGCTCGCCTATTTTCTAGCCATTCAACAAGAGATGGGCGTTATAGGTGTGTGGTTAGCGCTTGTTACGGGTACGGTGGTCACGGCGATTTATGTCTCAGTCCGCTGGTGGAATCGGCGTTGGTTGGATGTTGCCCTGCACAAAACGCAGATTTACCGCAGCCACTTGAAAGACTTGCCTAAAGCTAGCATGGCAACCTTTTTAGATACGGTTCGCACGCCCACTATGGCGCTGCCTGACGCCACCGAACACGTAAGTGATGACGAGGTTTACTATCAGTTACAAGAGGGACAGATTCACGTGGCTTTTAGCGATGATGATTTTAAAATCATAAAGGGCCTCGAGTTACTACCTAAGGTACAGCCGAAGAAACCGCGGACAACACCGCAGCCTGCCTTTGCGCATGACTGAGGCACTCAGTGAAACTATCAACCGCCCGTCCGGTTGTTTGTAGGGGCGCACGGCCGTGCGCCCCTACGATTTGATGTCGGTATGATGTCCATTCATCTGTGGCAGGGTACAGTTACCTTCTACACCTCATCAGATTTGACATAAAAAAGTCGACATCTAGCTAAGCTTAAGGTGCTCGAGCCTAATCCTCTCCAACAGTTTTTCAGCCGCCACTTCAATCAGTTCTAACACATCCTCAAACCCGCGCCCACCGCCGTAGTAGGGGTCAGGAACGTCAAGACGACCTAACTCGGGTGCGTAGCTGAGCAGAGGTGCGATGGCTGCTTTAGGTGTAGGACAGAGACTCGTGACGCGCTCAAAATTATCTTGATCCATCGTCAAAATGTAGTCGAACGTCCGACAATCCTCAGCTTTCAACTGCCGCGCCCGCTGAGACGAGAGGTCGTAGCCACGTGTCAGCCCTACCTCCTGCGAACGCGCGTCGGGCGGGTTGCCGATGTGAAAGGCGTGGGTTCCCGCCGAGTCAACACTGATTTTATCTGCCAAACCTTGCGCCTCTACCAAGGTCTTAAATACCCCTTCTGCTGTGGGTGAACGGCAAATATTGCCCATACAGACAAACAGAACCGAAATCACAAATTGATCCGCGCACTTTTTAAGCCTGGTTTCATTCTGTACACATCGGTAATATCTGAGATGCGCTGTACATTCTCTTTAATAAATTCAATTTCGTCCTGGTCTTTGACGTCCACACGAAATTGAATGTTGGCCGTTTGTGCGTTTTGTACGTCCGCAGATACCCTCGAGGCCGACTTGTTCATTGCCGCAATCACGTCAAGCACATCTTTTAAGAGACCGGGGCGATCTACAGCGACG
>ENA-ORXM01003375-ORXM01003375.1-marine-metagenome-genome-assembly--contig:-NODE-3375-length-16040-cov-62.276890_pt1 | contig 16040 bp, 10 predicted proteins | sample MGYA00237867_ERZ511480 | MGnify/ENA primary metagenome ERZ511480 (study PRJEB26309, sample SAMN06266103) | marine metagenome | isolation source: Algal blade | place: United Kingdom:Sidmouth, United...
AGGCCAAGCTGCTGCCGCCATTTTTGAAATACGCATGGGTTCACTTTGAGTTTGCGTGGAATGCCGCGCTGGGCGAACGGATATTACGGACGCGGGCAACGGACGAGGCGGGCAACGTTCAGCCCGAGGAGATTCCGTTTAATTTAGAGGGCTACTTGTTCAATCAGGTGATCCCGCATCCGGTTGTGGTGGTGGGATAAATTGATGTTGGTCAATCCGTAGGGGCATGAGGATTTCGGGGGAAATATTTTTGCCACAATCATGCGATCTGCGACCAGCGATTCTCGTGTCCGCACTGACGAAACAACCGTGCCACGAACCAACAACATTCGATAGTGACGAACACGTAGTCAGCGGATGAATTGTTCAGGTCATGGCGATCCCACGGGGCGCTAACCACATGCCCCTACTCAATTGGCTACAGAACCGAATTGTGCAAGGCGTCATCCGATACAAAATGTCCACGCTGCCTAAGAATCGCAATTGCTTGCGCTCTGCGTAATATCGAATGGTGATGTTCCATAAACAATGAACCCTGTTCGTCATGCTCTAACTGATGGATTAATGGCATCCAAAAGCATATCGGTCTTGGCTTGTTCCATTGTGGTAAGCTCATTCACTAAACTTATGCAGATATCATTGACTAACATCGTACGCCATCAAAGAGAGCCATATTCAGATTTCATTTCGTCGTCTTGTTTAGGTTGGTTTTCCATGTTCATACCTATGGTGAACTTTCTGTAGTCGAGCCAGCATTGCTCAATAATAATTCATTTTCAGATGGAAAAGTAAAAGGAGGTGCATACATCAATCCACCCGTAGTTTTTGTTAAATATTCTGAATGTGCGATTGCGTTTGGGCCTCTTTGTGGTATCACTGTGCTTAAGTTATTGTCATAAATTTCATCATAATTTCCGACATGTTTTATTACGTTTTGTACAAATTTGGGGTCAATCCCAAGCTTGAATCCTAAGTATTGATCGTCTTCGATATCTTTATCAGGCAAGCCCAGTAACTGTCTTATTTCCTGATCTTGAGTTCCCAGATAGTCATCCAGATTCTTCCTGTTAATTCCTATTTCAGCGGCTCGCACAGTAGAAAATATACTGTAATCAACCACATTAGACCAGGCTTCGTCACCGTCAATATAGGCCGGTGCTAATGGTTCCTTAGAAAGAGTAGCGTCAAGCACTTGAGTATCCTCTAAAAGAGACGATTGCAGTATGGTTAGCTGAGACTTGTCAGCCGTAATGACATCACACATATTATTTTTACTAAACGCTGTAAACAACTGATCATTTTGCATAATAGCTACTCCATCTCTTGTTTGACCGACAATTACTGCGTTTACATTTTCTCTGTTTAGAGCTACGTTTAGATTGGATTCTGTTGTGGTACCCTGAGTTACGCAAATGGATATTCCATTCAAATCGCTTATTGCATTTATATCTAGATGTTTTGTTAGTAAACCCTGCTCGTCATAAAATATTGTAGGGCCGAAGCGTACTCCGTGCAATAAATCACGCCCTACAGTCCATGTTGTATTCCGCACTAAAACGTCAACAGTACCGTCCTGAATATATCTGAATCTATCATCAGACTTAATGAATCGAATTCTTTCATTGCGATCATCTCCAAAAACTGCGACTGCAATGACGCGGCAAAAATCAGCATCGAATCCAGTTGCCTTTGTATGATAGTTGATCTGAGTTTCTGTATCCATTAGTAATTCGCTATCATTAGAAAAAAGGCTAAAATGATCTAGAGTTCCCTCTACACCGCATCGAAGATACCCTCGATTTCGGACGTTTTCTAGAATACCTTCTTGAGGGGGCCATGATCGCTCGGCTGCTAAGCTAGGAATCTTAATATTTAGATATCCACCTATCAAAGCTCCAGTCAAAAATATCGTTAATGTAGTTGCCAACGCGTAAAACCACTTATTACTAAGTAGCCACAAAACAAATCTACGAAATTCTTGAGAAAATATGAAGCCTAAAACAGAAACAACTCCAGCTATAACCGTTGACCATAACGCTAGTTCATTAAGTGTAATGGATGACATGATGCTTGATCTCCTCGGGTTTCAGGGCATGCGAAATTGCCAATATTGCATTTCTAAAGACAATAAAAATCAAAACATATGGTGTTACTCTACCATACAGCCAACGCAAAAACAAGTGGCTATTTTTGACAACCAAATTGAGACAAAAATAGGTATCGGTGGTGTGATAGTTTATTTAACAAGCTCAACGAAAAAATAGCATTGTTTTTTGAGATGCCGATTCTCATAACGCACATCAACTATTGTCTGACACTACCAGATATTACAAGGACTAACTGAACTAATTCGGAGAACCAAATGGAATCACAAGCAAAAGTAGTCATCATCGGCGGCGGCATGATGGGCGTTGGCCTGCTCTACCACCTGCTCGAAGAAGGCTGGAAAGATTGCGTGCTCATCGAAAAAGGCGCGCTCACATCAGGATCCACATGGCACGCGGCAGGACAATGCCCAAGCTTTGTGGCCAACTATAACATGGCCATGATCCACCAATATTCGAACACACTCTATGCCAACCTCGAAGAGATGACGGGCATGTCGACCGGCTGGCACAACAGCGGTGGGATCCGCCTCGCCACGCGCCCGCAGGATGTCGACTATTTCCACCTAGTCAAGGGGATCGGCGACAACGTTGGCTTCAACATGGAGATCATCGACGTCGACAAGATCCGCGAGATCAACCCCTTTATGGAAAATCTCGATGGCGTGCTCGCTGGCGCATGGACCTTTGACGATGGTCACGTCGATCCATCAAGCTGCTGCAATGCAATGGCCGCGGCTGCACGCAAAATGGGCGGCAAGATCATCCTGCACAACCGCGTGCTGGGCGTCACACATCAGCCCAATGGCGAATTCGAGGTGCAGACCGAGCAAGGTAACATCACCTGTGAGCACCTTGTCAACGCCGCCGGTGGCTATGCGGATCGAGTCGGTGCGTGGCTAGGTGTCGACGTCCCCTACACAAACTTGAAGCATCAATATGTCGTCACCGAAGAGATACCCGAATTCGCGGCCCGCGATGTCGAGCTGCCCGTGATGCGCGATCCGTACCCGTCGGCCTACTATCGCCAAGAACAGAACTCAGGGCTGATCGGCATCTACGAACGCAGCATGACGCGTGAAGCGTGGGCGGGCGTCGGCCAAGATTGGGACGCAGAGAATGAGCTTTTTCCCGCCGAATACGATCCAATCATGCCGTGGCTAGAGCGAGTGATGGAGCGAATGCCGATCTTTGAGTCAGTGGGCATCATGAAAGTGATCAATGGAGCAATTGCGCACACGATTGACTCGAATCCGTTGTTAGGTCCGGCAGCAGGGGTGAAGAATTTTTGGATGTGCGCCGGATCGAGTATCGGCATCGCGCAGGGGGCCGGTTGTGGCAAATACTTGGCGCAGTGGATGGTGCATGGCGCGGCAGACATCAACATGGTGGGCTTTGATCCGCGCCGCTTCGGCTCCTATGCAGACAAGAAATATACCGATGCATGGGCGCACCAAGAATATTGGGACATGTACGATATGATTTTGCCCGGCGAAGAGCGCGTCGGTGGGCGACCGGCTCGCATCACGCCGCTCTACGAAAAACTCAAGGCTAAGGGATGCGTCCACACCGAAGCGTTCGGCTGGGAGCGTCCCAAATGGTTCTCGCTCAACGGCACCGAAGAAGAGACCATCTTCCGCCGCAACAATATTTTCGGCATCATCGCCGAAGAGTGTAAAGCGGTACGCGAGCGCGTCGGCGTGCAAGAGCTGCCCAGCTTCTCCAAATTCGACGTCAGCGGACCCGACGCCGAGGCTTTTCTCAACCGGATTACGGCGAATAAAGTTGCTAAGAGAAAAGGCGGCATTGTTTTAACCCACGCTTTGAACGAGATCGGCCGCATCGAAACCGAGTTCACGATTACACGGCTGGCGGACGACAAGTTTTACCTTCTGTCGGGCGCAGTCGCGTATCAACGAGATCTGGATCTGCTGCACCAAAGTAAGCTCGACAGCGAAGATATGACCATCACCGATGTGACGGACGACTACACGGTGCTGGTTGTGGCTGGCCCGCACGCACGTGACGTGCTCTCGAAGATCACCGACACCGACTTGAGCAACGATTTCTTCAAGTGGCTTACGGGCCAAGAGATTACCATAGCGGGCGTGGATCTACGGGCGCTGCGCGTCAACTACGTGGGCGAGCTAGGCTGGGAACTTCATACGCCAATGGACGGGATTGCCGCGCTCTACGATGCTGTGTGGGCTGCGGGCGAGGAATTTGGCATTGCCGACTACGGCACCTACGCTATGAACAGTCTGCGCATGGAAAAAGCATACGCGGGCTGGGGCGTCGAACTCACAAACGAGATCACGCCGGTCGAAGCCGCGCTGGATCGCTTCGTCAATCTAAGTAAGGAGTTTGTGGGCAAGGATCATGTCGAGCAAGCGCGTGAACTGCTCGGCACGGGCGAGGGGCTAAACATGAAGATCGCCTATGTCGAGATCGACGCCAATGATGCCGATGTCTACGGCGGCGAGCCTGTCTTTGCCAATGGCGAGTGCGTCGGCCTGACCACTTCGGGTGCATATGGTCACACTGTGCAAAAGAGTCTTTCGTTTGTCTACGTAGAGCCAAAATGCGCCGAACCCGGCACGACGCTAGAAATTGAAATTCTAGGCGAACGCTGCAAGTCCACAGTTTTGGCCGAGCCAGCGTATGATCCGCAGAGCGAGCGGTCGCGGATGTAGCATCTTATGGATCTCGCGTCCCCGGCACGGACCTATAGCAGATACGCTATCGAAACTTTTCGTGGTCCGTGCTAAGGACGCGAAGGACGATTACGCTGTCTGCTCAATGATACGCAGTTTAAGCACCTTAAGCGTACGGAAAATATTAAATAGCTCAGGTGTGGTTGCCTCAAACGCTTGACTTATACTGTACTCACGCCCGTTGAGCGTGACAAAGTGCCAGTTACGCCCCACAACATAGCAGCCATATATAAGTTGCGCTTCTTGATTAAGCTGCTGACCAGCCAGCATAGCGGCTAAAACCTGACCAAGCGGATCACCACTGTTGTTAATCTCTTTCTTGTATTCTTAGAAACAGAAAAAGGTTTTTTCTGGCTCAAAGTAACCGGTCGCAATCAACCCATCAGGCTTACCAGAAAGTTTTATATCGTCAATAACGGCTTCAATATAGCGATCTGCAAAGAGGTTGAATTGTTCGGTCGAAAATTTAGCCAAACTAAAGATTGGGCCAATAAAATGCAGCGCTAGCTCTTGCTCGTTCCAGCCTAATATATTGAATTGTAACAGTTCTTAAAGCGCACTAAGATTCTCTTTCTCGTAGGCGGTTGTCTCTGCTGGCTCTGCAAGCCAGCTATCCAGATCTGTACTTTTAAGCAGGCGCTTGAGGCTAAATGTTTTTGAGACATATGCAACAGAAAATTCGTTAAACGATTTTGTATTCATAAATGCAAGTATATCATTAAAATAGCATTTTGTTTGGGTAAAATAATTCTTATCAGGTACTCTATATAATGTCTTTAACTGCTCTACTACTCTTTGCCCTAACAGAATTCTTTCTCTCTCTCAGCCCCGGACCGGCTGTCTTCCTGATCGTCTCGCAGGGGATTCGCGGCGGGTTTCGTTCGAGCGTCGCCGGAACTTTGGGCATTCTTGTTGGGAACGCCATCTACTTTGCGCTTTCGGCGCTTGGCGTCGGCGCGCTGCTGGTGGCATCGCAAACGCTCTTCGTGGTGATCAAGTGGTTCGGCGCGGCGTATCTCATCTTTTTGGGTATACAGTTGCTCTATAACTCGTTTCAAAAAAGCGACGACCAAATGGAAGAGAGCACTCTTACAGTGCCCAAGGCGAAACTATTTTGTCAGGGGCTGCTGATGCAGTTAGCAAATCCGCAGGCGATTCTTTTTTTCGTGGCGCTCTTGCCGCAATTTATGGATGTGCAAGCCGCGCCCGTGCCGCAACTGCTGGCGCTTGGCTTCATCTCCGTCTTTATCGAATTTCCAATTCTGCTAGGCTACGGCTGGCTGGCTGAAAAGGGTGGATCCGTTCTGCGGCGCGGGCGGTTTGCTCAGTGGATCGATCGCGTAGGCGGCACATTCTTGATCGGTGCAGGCGTAAAGCTAGCACTGACCGAACAGAGCTAGGCTAATCCGGAAAAATAATTATACGTATTCGGTCGATTTTCCGGAATAGCTTGCTGCCATACTATATGTTTTATTTTTTGGAATGGTCCTAAATCGTGATTCGCACATGATAAACCTAACAGATGTCACAAAACGACACGGAAAACACGAAGTTATTTCAGACCTAACCCTCAACATCGAATCAGGTCAAACAGTTGGCTTTGTTGGAGCCAATGGTGCAGGCAAAACGACGACGATTCGGCTCATGTTGGGCTTTTTGCGACCCACGGCTGGTTCGGTTCAGCTGCTGAATTGCGACATGAATAATGCGCGACAGGCACAATCGGTTCGGACGCAGATCGGCTTTGTGCCAGACAGCAACGGCTTGGCCCCAACGCTCACAGGAGAGCGATTGCTGGATGAACTGGCTGAGCTACAGGATGCGCCACCAGTTGATCGTGATAAAGTTGTGGATGCGCTTCAACTCGCACAGCGCGACCTCAAGCGGCCGATTGGGCGGCTCTCGCGCGGCACGCGTCAGAAGATCAATCTGATTCAGGGCTTGCAGCACCGCCCCAACCTGCTAATATTGGATGAACCAACCGAAGGACTCGATCCATTTGCCACGCGAGCACTCTTCAGCCTATTAAGCGAAGCAAAGGCACGCGGCACAACAATCTTCTTTTCATCACATATACTCAGCGAGCTAGAGGGAATCTGCGACGAAGTGGCGTTGATTCGGCAGGGGCGGCTTGTGGAACGTTTCAAGCTAAAGAATAATGCAGGCGTGACGCAGCATCAGGTTCGGTTGCGATTAACGCAAGATGCTGGTTCCGGAACAATAAATGGACTAATCAGCCAGCTAAAAGCCGCAACCTGGGTGGGCGCGCTAGCAGTCGCAGATGATTTACTTATCTTTCAGGCAGATGCGCTTTCTCCGTTGCTTGAGACATTGGCAACCCTACCAGTCGCCGAGCTGAGCATTGCGCCACTTTCACTAGAAGAGCGCATCATGCCACATTATGGGCTAAACTGAACGGAAAGAACGATGGGCAAAATTTTCTGGTTTACGCTGCAGCGCAACTGGCTTTCGCTAGCCGCATTTGGCTTTGGCATTGGCTTCTTTCATTGGCTTGTTGTCATCAGCTTTCCGGCCATTGGTGGTTTGAATGCCGTACAGAGCGTCGTTCAAACTTTTCCTGACGGGCTGCGCACGCTCTTGCGGATCGCGCCTAATTTGCAGGGCGGCTTTGGATTGGTTGAATATTTGGCGCTAAGCTGGTTTCATCCATTCTTCCTAGGTTTTGGTTCGGCTTTTGTTGTACAGCGCGCGACCAACGCCGTGGCCGCCGACATCGAAACGGGGGCGATTTACTTGACGCTAAGCCGTCCAATTTCTCGCTGGTCACTGTTGCTGGGTCGAGCGCTTGAACTACTTTTTAGCGCGGGGCTGCTCTGTCTGCTTGGCTGGCTTGGTCAGTGGCTGGGTGCGCAATTGCTGCCCGAAGCTGCCGCCGCAGCTAGCCTACCATTTACTCGCTACGCACTCATCGCGTTTGTCGCTTGGCTGCTTCTAAGCGCGCTCGGATCGGGCGCGCTGATTGTTTCAGCACTCTGTAGCCGAAAGGCCAGCGCAGACGGCATTGGCGCGACGTGGGCAATCGGTACATTTCTGCTCGATCTGGTGCCGTTTGTGGCCGAGTCACCCATCGGCTGGCTCAACCCATGGCACCACTACTTTCCGCAAGAGATTATAACCTCCGGTTCAATCTCGCTCGCAAGTGTCGGTTTATTAATTGGCTGGGTTGTGGTCGGAACAGGCGTTGCTGGCTTTATTTTTGCACGGCGGGATTTGATCTAGTAGATTGTGGTTCAAACAGCAGAGATAACAAGTTGCCACAATTCGGGTATTTGGTATTATACATATACTACTAAGGCGTGCAGAATCCAGAGTAAGGAAATTTAATATGATTACATTAGAGGTTACACCCCAAACTGAAGATCGTGTGAGGAAAATAGCAAATCGCTTTGGCAAACCAATTACAGATTACCTTGTTGATTTAATTGAGCAACATATCGCCACGGTAGAGACAACCACACTAACAGAAGAAGAATTGTTGCAGCAGATCAATCTGGGGCTTTCGGAGGAGGAATGGAAAGAATATTCTGCCTTGCTACAAAAGCAAGATGCTCAAACCCTTGAGCATGAAGAGCATGAACGTATCGCAGAAATTGCTGAATTTTTAGAGCTTTCAAATGCAAGACGCATTCAAGCATTGGTTCAACTCGCTGAGATGCGGAATACAACACTGGACAATCTTATGAGCGAATTTGACATCAGACCGGCTAATTATCAAAATGTCTCGACCTAATTCAGAGCAAAGGAGCCATGTAAAGAACGAGCGAAACACTGCTGTGAATACTGCCTTAGCCAAGAGAAATACTCCCCTGTCACATTTTCTGTTGAACATATCATTCCCATAGTAGAAGGTGGTCACACAGAGCTAAATAATCTTGCCCATTCCTGCCAGCTATGCAATAACAAAAAATATATTCATACTTCCGCTATAGACCCCATTTTAGGACAAATCGCCCCTCTGTATAATCCGCGTCAAGATGATTGGACGGTTCACTTCCAGTGGAGTGAAAGTTTTGCACTAATAATCGGAACATCATCCATTGGGCGTGCAACGGTCATGAAATTGGACCTTAACCGAGAAGGCGTTGTGAATTTACGAAAAGTACTTTCATTACTTGAAAAACACCCCCCTAACTAAGTGAATGCCCCTACTTTGGATAAAAGGAATCTAAAACTGTGAGTAAAAACTTACCATCCCACGCCCAAGTCGTCATCATTGGCGGGGGCATTATTGGCTGTAGTTTAGCCTATCACCTAACCAAAATGGGCACAACTGACGTGCTGCTGCTAGAGCGCAAACAGCTTACCAGCGGCACAACTTGGCACGCGGCTGGTCTCGTTGGTCAACTGCGCGCCACCCAAAATATGACCAAGCTGGCCCAGTACACCTCGAATTTGCTCATGACGCTGGAGAAAGAAACCGGCCAACCTACCGGCTTCTTACAAAATGGCTCCATCTCGATTGCAAACAACGCCGAACGATTCGAAGAGCTCAAGCGAGGGGCGTCCATGGCCCGTGTCTTCGGGTTAGACGTAGAGGTGATCACCCCGCAAGAAGCTGCCGATGCTTGGCCGTTAATGAACGCTGCCGATCTGGTGGGTGCGGTTTGGCTACCGGGCGACGCGCGCACCAACCCGATCGACACCACGCGCGCCTTTGCCAAGGGCGCAACCATGCGTGGGGCCAAAGTTGTCGAGGGCGTAGCCGTGACGGCCATCCACCAGAAAAATGGCAAAGTGACCGGGGTCTCGGCCACACCCGACGGCACGGACGAGGTGATTGAAATTTCGGCAGATGTTGTGGTCAACTGTGGCGGCATGTGGGCGCGCGAGCTCGGTAAATCGGTGGGGGTCAACGTACCGCTGCACGCCGCCGAACACTTTTACGTGATCACTGAACCAGTAGAGGGCGTCCACCGCGATTTGCCCACGCTGCGCGACCCGGGCAGCTACACCTACTATCGCGAAGAAGTAGGCGCAATTCTGGCTGGCTTCTTCGAGCCAAACGCCAAACCGTGGGGCATGACCGGCATCCCCAAAGATTTCGAATTTGGCACGCTGCCCGAAGATTATGAACATCTGGATGACGTCTTTGATAAGGTCATGCACCGAATGCCCGCCTTTGAAAGTGCTGGCATCCACACCTTTTTCAACGGGCCAGAAAGCTTCACGCCCGACGACGCCTATCACCTCGGCGAATCGCCCGAGTTGAAGAATTTCTATGTGGCAGCGGGCTTCAATTCGATTGGCATTCAGTCATCGGGTGGGGCGGGCAAAGTGCTAGCCGAATGGATCGTTAACGGCTATCCGCCCATGGATCTGTGGGATGTAGATATCCGCCGCAACGCACCCTTTCAGGGCAACCACCGCTACCTCTATGACCGCACCACTGAAACGCTCGGTCTACTCTACGAAATGCACTGGCCCTTCAAGCAATTCACCACCGCGCGTGATATACGTAAATCCACGCTGCACGACCGATTGGACGCGGCAGGTGCCTGCTTTGGCACCACAGCAGGTTGGGAGCGCCCCAACTGGTTTGCGCCCAACTGGTCAGATAAGTTTGCAGGCAAGCCCAAGTATGAATATTCTTATGGTCGCCAAAACTGGTTCGATTATTCAGCAGCAGAACATAACGCGGTGCGCGAAAATGTGGGGCTATTCGACCAGACTTCCTTCTCGAAATTTATGATTCAAGGCCGCGATGCGCTGGGCTATCTCAATCGGATCTGCGGCGGGCAGATTGACGTGTCAATCGGTAAGGTGGTCTATACGCAGTTGCTCAACGAGCGTGGTGGCATCGAGGCTGACGTAACGGTCAATCGGCTAGCCGTGGATCAATTTATGCTGCTCGATGCGGCAGGCACGCAGAATCGCACTGGCTCGTGGCTGCAACGTCAGGTCCAGCCGGACGAGTTTGCGGTGGTGACTGATGTTACGTCGAGCTACTGCATGTTGGGGTTGATGGGGCCAAATTCGCGCGCAGTCCTCAGCAAGTTAACTGATGCCGATCTAGGCAACGAAGCGTTCCCCTTTGGCACGTCGCAGCAGATCGATGTGGCCTATGCCATCGCGCAAGCTACTCGCATGACCTATGTGGGCGAGTTGGGTTGGGAGTTGATGGTTCCAACGGAGTTTGCGCAAGGGCTATACGACGCGATTATGGATGTAGGCAAGGATTTTGATATTGCCAATGCTGGCTATCATGCGCTTAACTCGCTGCGCCAAGAGAAGGCGTATCGACATTGGGGCCACGACATTACGGATGAAGAGACGCCAGTGGAGGCGGGTTTGCGCTTTGCTGTGGATTTCAAGAAGGAATCGTTCAATGGCAAGGAACGACTTGTGCAGCAGAAAGCGGATGGCGTGAACAAACGGCTGGTCCAATTTGCGTTGGAAGATGAGAATTACATGCTCTACCACAATGAGCCGGTCTGGCGTGATGATGCCATTGTGGGTTATCTAACCTCGGCCATGTATGGTCACACCGTCGGCGCAGCGTGCGGGATGGGGTACGTAGTGCAGGAGCAGCCAATTTCCGCCGATTTTATCAAATCTGGCATGTACGAGATCGAGGTGGCGACAGTACGAGTTCCGGCACGGGCATCGTTACGTGGGTTTTACGATCCAAAGAGTGAGCGGGTTCGAATGTAGGTAATCAACTCGATAAACAAAAAGGGGTCGCTGTGGAATTATCCACAGCGACCCCTTTTTGTTTATCGAACCATCATTTGTGCTTATAAAATCAGACGCTTACCGCGATTATATCTATTGGATGGCAGCTTGCTCTTTGGTAATAACCGGCAAGTATAGCTCTGGATAATCGTTTATCAGCATCGGCATAAGCGGATCACCAAGATATAAGAATGACATGCGAGCATCTTGACAGCATGAGCCATCTGTAAAGAGTTTTAAATAGGCGTTCTCGACCATCTCTCCACTCAACCCTTGGTATGGCTCACTTTCCCAGAGATATTCGTGTGCGCCGGCTGCTAGCCAATCGTGACCATATGCAACGGTTAAACCGGCTGGGCCAAAGATTCCTACAGCACCACCATCGGCGTGACGCTGGAACCGCTCATCCATAACTGTACCGGTCGATTCCGAAGCAGTCGCTAACGTAAATTGAGACGTATAGCAGGTCAATTCAAAGAGGAAAGGAAGTCGCTCTTTATTTTGTAGAGACAAGATGTCTCCGTATCCCAGCAGCCATGCGGTTGGATTGTTTGTTTTGTCTGTAGAGCCCCACTGATAGTGATTGCTATGGGTGTTTGTCGTGATTAGTCCCGCACCATTTTGGAAGGCAGCAATTGTTTTATCACGTACGGCTATTGCATTTGGTTCTCGCCACGAATCTACGGTTGGTGTGTAATAGTCACATGTTGCAGGGTTGGTCAATGGACGAGGATCATAGTAGATTCGCTGCGTATCAACTGTAGGAGATTGCCAGTGCCTAATAATCTCATCAGCAAATAGCGAGAAATCGCCCGCACTATCTACCACACATTTTGAACTAACATATTCTTCTGAAATATAAACGCTTTTGCCGCGCCATTTATTTGTTATATTTAGATCTCCAGCGGTCTCGTAAGTCAAAATCTTGCTGACAATATCTTTTACATGGGTCTCCGTTTGTGCGGACAGGCGACCCAACCAAATGTCTATCAGCGTACTGGAATCATCATCAAATGGTTCATCGCCATCTAGTTGTGCCATACAAACCTCACAGGCTGTGCGGCCAATCCACGGATCGATATGCTCTAGATATGTGGGGACAATATTTTTATTCTGTTCGCCCTTCATATTGCCATAATAATTACGTGGATCAGACGTTGTGTCGCCAACCAGTACGGCTGCGGCGGGCCCGACAATAGTGGGGTCGTTCACCCATTGGGTGTTTTCCCAATTATTCTTTGCAAATTGTAGTAGCTTGCGGACGGCTTTTGGTGATGCAGCCCCAAAGCTCCATGCGTCGTAGATATCCTCAACATCGACAACTTTTACTGCATACCCCTGTGATTGGCGATGTGCCACCAGTGGTTGAAGCTCGTCGTGAAAGTTTGCTGGCGCAACGTAAATTGTGTCGGCCACTTCATTTGCGTTGAAAATTACGGGCGTATGCATTTCAAGAGATGGTGTAAATAGTGTACCTGTGCTTGCCAACAGATAATCTTTGGCTACAGGGCCATCTTGAAACAAGACGCTAATGCCAGATGGGATGATCAGTTCGACTGGAACCATTGGGTTTGTTACATCGTACAGCTTAGCACCATTAGGAACATTGGACATGTTATAGCGCCAGATACCTGGTATGCCAGAGAATGTTGCACCCTTTGAGCCAAATTTTAGATCAACGGGCTGTTCCCAGTATATTTTGTCATATCGGATGCTGCTCTTGTTAACACCAGGGCGCAGCGTAAGTTTCATTTGGCTTGAATGCGTTGTGCTGGTAATCACTTCTGACCAGTTCTCGTAGTATTGCAGGTTGCTCCAAGAAACTAGCTGTGATGTTCCGCCGATGGCAACGTCCATTTTGTGGGTCGTTACAGTGCGAGAAGATCCCGTCAATTTAAAGGTCGAAAGTAGACTAGTATTTGCTAATGGCAATTTATTGTTCAACTCAATCGAAACAGATGGGTAAAGAGTTGGGTTTCCTAGCATACTGCTATCGGAATTTAGTGCGCCAGCGAACCAATAGTCATTATCAACGCCAGGCATGGTCGATTCGCTTTGGCTGTTGTCTTCCCAAATACCACTTTCCATTGCTGTTGTTCTTATTGATGCGCTACTGCTAAGTGACGGTACGACAGAACGCTCTAACATTTGTAGTCCGCTAGACCCCGCAAATGTTTCAACCGTCAACCAATAGACATCAAAATCATTCCAGTAATCGCCAGCGGTCATGCTATGTTCTTTTGGTATTGCATAGAAGCGGATAGTGTCAGACGAATCGAGCAATCCATTTGCATTTGCATCGTTAATGTCGACTGGAATTTTTGTGCCTTCGTATGCAATATGGAGGTTATTAAGTGGTGTCGCTGTACCGATACCCATGGCGCTTAAGTCTGCGCCAGAAATTTCTTGAATCCCTAAATCTTTAACCGTGATTTTAACTGCATTTTGCGACGCAGCAGGGTTTGTTGGTGCATACAGTGCAGGTGCATTGGGGCCAAATGATGAAGCGGAACGAAGCGGTGCTGTGTTTTGCACATGTGAGGTAATTTCAGATAGGCCACCGGTTATTGCTTTACCATATGGCACTTTTGCCTGCATGTTGTGTGCTACTTTTACTTCGCCATCTACTTCATAAATGGGGCTAAATGCTACAACCACAATTCGCTTGCCCTTGGAGATGCCTTCACGCAATACGAATAATGGCTTGTCTGGTAATTGCATGTCTACTTGAGCTGGCTCATATTCTTCTTCCCAGCCAATTGCGTTTGGTGAAAGCGGCTCGGAAAGGCGAACGGCTGTACGCCACGGCATACTGTCGACTTGTTCAATTTTTGTTTCAGCATCAAAACCATCTGGAACAAGAACCGTCCGCAGTTGCATTGGCAAATCATAGCCACCGTAGCGCATCGTTGGTATACTGTTTACCATTGAATTAATGCTTGCCGCGCTAATTTCCCCTGTGGAGTTTGAGGAGAGATTCCATGTAATTGATACGCCATCGCTCTGCGTTGCAACTTTTAGTTGTGGTGTGGTGGGTGACATGGTGGTGGGTGAACTATTTTGTGCATACGTTGGTGGCACAACGGATGCTAGTAACATGGCTGTAATACTAAGTAATAGTTGAATACGAATTAAAACTTTCTTCATTATTTCCTCTTTTACATAAAAACTAAAACAACAGATAGATACGGTAAACAAGTCTAAACGGTAAGATGATGGCTTAATGTATAACAGACCGTCTGTTACTCGGAAGATGATTAACAGCCACGCGAATTCCTATTACTATTGATCTTCTATTATTATTACCCAAATGTCCATGGGTAATTAGTCCCGTCAAAATAAGCAAATTGTCCTTAACATCTCAGTATGATTAGCCAATTTTACCCAACGATTTATATAGAGATTATTAAGGTCTACTTTTATCAAAAATATAGCCTATTCTTTTCAGAATAGATGTGACATCGCGCTGTCAAATAAAGATAATATATAAAAAATTTTTAGCCCACTCAGATTTATTGCGCAATATTTTTTACGTGTGTTGACGCTTATATAGACGAACTTAAACAAACCGAAGTTACTGTCAAAATACTTTCTGTTAGTGTATCTGTTCAGTAGGATTCATAACAAAAGTATATGATATTGCATAATTCACAGCTTTAATAAACTTAAAAGCAATACAAATGTATGAGTGTTTTTCTTGGTGCAATTGTACCTTCTCAATAAATGGCGGTAAATAATCCGCTTGGTTTCAATTACTACATACCACCGCAGCACTCAACCGGCGCTACCGCTACTCATTGAGAAGATACGTGCAATTCACCAAATATTTGGAGCTCGATAAATGAAGTCAAAAAAAATAGCCAACCACTTGCTGGGCTAGCTGTCTGTAAATAGTATAGGCGAACATATCATTTTTATAGGGGTGTGAGCATCGAAAGGTATACGCAATAGGGCAAGTTGCAGGATGAGCATTCCGCGAATGCGGGTTTCTCCCTTCATATTCGCTCTAGCTACTAGATAATATTTAGGATAGGACGGGAGGGTACTCCCCCCCCTTAAACTCCAAAAGTTAGGCAGCATAGGAAAACCGTAAGCGCAAGCGACAACTGACAAGGCCAGCAACAGCGACAACGCGAGCAGTATGATTTTGGCGATGCTGACGATCAGATTGTACAAGAAATTCAAAACGACGAAGACAACCGAATGGCAGCGCTTGCTTGCGTCCCATTAAAATCCTCAGTTCAAGAAGATGAGCTTTAATGGTATACTACCGACAGTGTAGATTTTCTATTCATTTAGATGCTACAATCCCCTAACATGATCGCAAACGTGACAACAGATCCTGTACAATCAAATGCAGTAGTTTTGGCATAGTACGCACGCTCAAATTCAATTCGTTTCTCTAGCGGTTAGGCTGAGGCTTGGCTAAGCTTTTCGCTCGATTTCACTCCTGTATAATTTTCTTGACTCGTTCGGTATATTCGTGCGGCTCTACATAGCTCTCTATGCGATGGATGGGTACCGGAAA
>ENA-ORXM01003376-ORXM01003376.1-marine-metagenome-genome-assembly--contig:-NODE-3376-length-16039-cov-5.142589_pt1 | contig 16039 bp, 17 predicted proteins | sample MGYA00237867_ERZ511480 | MGnify/ENA primary metagenome ERZ511480 (study PRJEB26309, sample SAMN06266103) | marine metagenome | isolation source: Algal blade | place: United Kingdom:Sidmouth, United...
ACTCTCTAGCATCTAGTATTACTAACTGATTTTTAAGCTCTTCTGATCTAAATTCCTTGATATCAATAACTGGAGCTGAAAATTTATTTGCCATTTTATTTGCCAACTTATCAAAATTATCTTCACTACAAGCTAATGTACAAATGGCAAAACCTCCTAGGACAATATAATTTTTCAAATTACTTAAAAAGCTAATTCTATAACTCCTTGATAGTCGGCATACAGGGTTTGTTGCAACACTTTAAACAGACAATAAAGCCCCAAGAGCACTATATACTGTTAACAAATTCTAAAAATACTTTTTTATGAAGTTCCACGTCCACATCAGGAGACATCGAAACACGCACTATATAATCCTTGTCCCCTTCTTTTGTTGTACCTTGGGTTGATGTTGCCGGTATTGTCCAGTAGCAGCCCTTAAGCTGTCCATAGCTTACACAGTGCTTACTCTCATGCGGAATCTCATCAATCATTAATTTAATTAACTTATGATTGAGCTTGCGCTTATAAGCCTCTTTGTCACTAGCACTATTACCTTTAGTTGGTAAGTCTAATGAAAACACGGAAGGAGTAAAACCTTCGCTAGCTAGCTCTTTTGATACAAAATTTATTTTTGCCTCTGGTAAAGTCTCATTAATATAATTTACGAACTCACGCGTATTTTTATAGGCATCATTTATTCTTTGGTTCATTGACGGCAATTGCTTGGCTAAAATATCTATTTGATAATTAGTGGCCTCATTGTCACAAACTTTTAAATGGGATTCTATTTTATTAATTAAGCCCTCAGCTTTTTTATTAGCGACACAGTAACCAGAAGTACATAGGCCACCACTTGGAAATTTAGAGCCACTGACATAAGAAATTGTTCTCACTGAGGACAATACATCACCCTCCCCTAAAAAATGTACATTGGGGCAAAAGGTTTGATCTAAAATAAAAACGGGGTCAATGGCAATGGCACCACTATTTGTTTTACGCTCTTTACCTAAAACTTCACTTAGCTGTAAAAGTTCTGGCACCTCAACCCTTGGGTTTGTCGGGATTTCAGCAATTATATAAGGAACTGCGTCCTGACTGGCCACCTCAGTTAAAACAAGTTCTGTGCTTTCCACCATGTTTTTACCACTATCCACAGCTAAATCCACAACTTCAACATTATCAAAACAAGCAGCTACTCTTCTTGCTTGATCATTTGTACCACCATAACAGTTTGGTGGAACAATTATCTGAATTTCTTTACCTTTATGTGCTTCCAATGCGTGATGAACCAAACCCATGACAATTGCATACTGCACCGAAAGCCCACTTGAGCCCAATAGTGGTTTTGTGTCAGCACCTGTAATACTTTTTATGGCTTGTAAAACTAGTGTTTTATTATTGCCGCTACTACTTTTTACTTGTGGTTGAACATTATCGATTAAAAAATTTAAAGCTGAAAAAAGCTTTTATTTTAAACACAATTTACTAACGACTTTCCAGCAGCATAAAAAAGCTAAATTTTAGATAGCTTCATAATTCTCGTATTTAATAATAATCCTGCAAGATTTTTTTCTAAGGTATTCTCGCCAGCTTGCCGCAAGAGTATAAAATTTCCCAGCCACATCATCCACACAAAAATTTCTATACCCTTGCTCACTATAAATCTTCGATTCAACATTTTTTAAAACTCAATTTGAAAATCACGATTACAAACAGCTCATAATAAAACTACTTCTCTTCGAGGTATTTATTTAAAAATTGAATGCTTCTGTATCTACTATACTAAATACATTAAAACCTAATGCAGTTTCAAGATAAGGATTAGCACCTTAGGCAATTAGGTTCTTAATAAACTCTTCTTTTTCTTTTATTTGATTTTTGACAATTTCTAATGATGTATTAGTATTGTTTCTTTTATTACTGCCTTTATCTAATCTTCTTCTGTTGTATAAACTGGCTAACCCCATAACTTGTTGGTGTAACATAGTTTCATCTTCTTCATTCTGTCTATTAATATATGTAAATTAACAGAAATTGAAGCATGAGTTTTTTCTGATTATAAACCAAGTACGGAAGGGTATTTTAAATTAATTATTGCATTTAGTTAATATTATTACAATTTAAAAAATCAAATTATAAACTTCTTTTCATATAATAAGCTACCTATCACCGCTTTTTAATTATATTTGTGAAACTAAAATTGGGAATGCAGTTTAAACATCAGGAACTACTTTGGGCTTTACTTTTACTACTAATCCCTATTTTTATTCACTTATTTCAGCTTCGCAAGTTTAAAAAAACACCTTTCACCAACGTAAAATTTTTACAAAAGGTAGTTTCTAAATCCAGAAAAAGTAGTACGCTTAAAAAATGGCTTTTATTAGCCGCTCGTATGTTGTTACTTGCTGCGCTTGTGATTGCTTTTGCTCAGCCTTTCTTTGCTAAAAACAGCGCTCTGAAAGAGAAAGAAACCGTTATCTACTTAGATAACTCTTTTAGTATGCAAGCCAAGAGTAACAAACAAAGCATGCTAAACAATGCTATTCAAGAATTATTAAAGTATATTCCTAAAGAAAGCTCCTTTACCTTTTTTAACAATGACGATGTCTATAGAAACGTTACTATAAAGGATATTCAAAATAATTTATTGACTACTAAGCACAGTGCTAAACAATTAAGCCTAGAAGCTATTGATTTAAAAGCAAAAACACTGTTTAGCAGCCATAAAAACAAAGTAAAGGAACTAATTATAGTATCTGACTTTCAGCAGCAAATGGCATCTGGTACTGCCCCCACTGATAGTACACTGCAAAAGCATCTGGTACAACTACAACCAGACAACTCTAATAATATAGCTATTGATAGTGTTTATATACGCACTAGCTCTCCTGAAACTATAGAATTGGTTGCTCTGCTATCTAGCACCAAAACAATTGAAGACACACCTGTATCACTTTTTAACGATGACCAGTTAATTGCTAAAACGGCTGCTAGTTTCAATGCAAATAAGAAGGCCGAGGTCTTATTTTCTATTCCTAGCAATGCAGCTATTAACGGAAAGCTTCAAATTTCTGATGGTGGTTTAGCATATGATAACGAGTTGTTTTTTAATATCAACCTAAAAGAAAAAATTAAGGTTACTGCCATCTCAGAGGCAAATGATGATTTTCTAAAACAGTTATTTACAGAAGATGAATTTAAACTTGAATTAAATACGCTTAAAAACATAGTATACAGTGAATTAGAATACTCTAATTTGATTATTCTAAACGAATTAAAAAACATTCCTACAGCTTTAATAAATGCCTTAAAAGCATTTAAAAATAACGGTGGTAGCTTACTTATAATTCCGTCTACTACTATAGACATCAACTCATATTACGAACTCACAAGCCGTGTTTATAGTACCGCACTTGGCGTAAAGATAAGAGCTGAAAAGAAAATAACCACCATAGCCTTCTCGCATCCACTATATAAAAATGTATTTCAGAAAAATATTGCCAATTTTCAATATCCAGAAGTAACGGAGCATTACAAAGTAAAAACTATTAAGCCTAGTTTATTATCACTAGAAGACGGGGATTCTTTTTTAGTAGGTATTGATGATTTTTATCTGTTTACGGCATCAATTTCTAATAAAAATTCCAATTTTAAAAACTCACCTTTAATTGTACCTACGCTTTACAATATAGGGATTAATAGCTTAAAAATAGGCGATTTATATAATTTAATAGGAGAAGAAAAAACAATAGAAATAATAGGTAAATTACCAAAAGACAATATTTTAAAAATTAAGAAATTAGAACAAGAATTTATACCTATACAAAAGTCTTTTGCAAATAAAGTAGCCTTAAATTTCACAGAAAACCCCACTGAAAATGGTATTTACAACATTGTAAATGGAGCTACTATTTTAAAAAATATAAGTTTTAATTACACTAAAAACGAAAGCAACCTGAGTTATATAGACATTGCTACCATTAATGCCGCTACCAAACAAAACACAGTAGCTACACTCTTTAATAAAATGAAAAGTGACGCTAGTATTACACAGCTTTGGAAATGGTTTATTATTTTAGCACTACTTTTTTTACTAGTAGAAGTGCTTATCCAAAAATATTAAAAATGAATGTACTTTTAAAATCTGCCAAGATTATTGATGCTACAAATCCTACGCTACATTTAAAAAAGCGAGATATTCTTATTAAAAATGGTGTTATAGATAAAATAGCTGCTAAAATTGAAGTAGATAGCAAAACAAAAGCAGTAGCATTAAAAAACCTACATGTTTCTATTGGTTGGTTTGATAGTAGCGTTTGTTTTGGCGAACCTGGTTATGAGGAGCGAGAAACGATTGCAAATGGACTACTTACTGCTGCTAAGAGCGGTTTTACGGATATTGTTCTGAATCCGAATGGGAATCCTATTCCAGATTCTAGTTCTCATATTGTTTTCTTAAAAAATGCCGCAAAAAACCAAGCTACTAATATTTACCCACTAGGAACCCTAACGGTAAAAGGCGAGGGAGTAGATTTAGCAGAGCTGTATGATATGAAAAACGCTGGTGCTATTGGTTTTTACGACTACAAAAATGCTGTTGATAATGCAAATCTTTTAAAAATTGGCTTACAATATGCACAAAATTTTGACGGACTTATATCTTCTTTCCCTTTAAATAAGCAAATTGCAGGAAAAGGAAAAGTAAACGAAGGGGAGGTTTCTACCAAACTTGGATTAAAAGGAATTCCGTCACTAGCAGAAGATTTGCAGATAACAAGGGATTTATTTATTCTTGAATATACAGGTGGGAAACTCCATATCCCTACTATTTCTACGGCAAATGCTGTAAAATTAATTGCAGATGCCAAGAAAAAAGGATTAGATGTATCATGTAGCGTGTCTATTCATAACTTATTCTACACCGATGCTGTTTTAGAGCAGTATGAGACTTCTTTTAAAGTACTACCACCTTTGCGTACCAATGAAGATATAAAAGCGCTACTAAAAGGTTTAAAAGATGGTATTGTAGATTTCGTAACCACAGACCACTCTCCTATTGATATTGAAGAGAAACGTATTGAATTTGATAATGCTACATACGGAACCATAGGTTTAGAAAGTGCTTTTGGTGCCTTGAATAAATTAGTAGATACCGAAACTGCTATTGCTATACTAACTAAAGGCCGTGAGCGCTACAAAATAGAAACGCCCAAAATAGAAGAGGGTACTACAGCAAACTTAACGCTGTTTAACCCAGAAACTGAATATACTTTTGAGTCCTCTAACATTTCTTCTACTTCTAAAAATAGTATGTTTTTAAACGAAAAATTAAAAGGGAAAGTATACGGTGTTATTAATAACAACCAAACAGTTATTATAAACTAAATTTATGGATATTAATACAATTGAAAAAGGAAAAGTTTTAGCTGCCATTAGCTATTTGTCTATTATAGGGTTAATAGTGACATATTTAGCAAATGGGAGACTTAAAAACGAATTCACTAAGTTTCATTTAGGACAGGCTATTCGTGTGTTTTTTGTTGCCATATTTTTGTTTATAATCTTAGGATTTATAATTAAACTAACGGGTTTAGGTTTTCTTTTTTACCTAAACTTAGCTCCTTTTGTACTTTCTATTTTAGGAATATTAAATGCTATTGACGGAAAAACAACTCCATTACCTATTATTGGTACTTTTGGAGAAAAAAAATAATTATTAAGATATACACCCCTAATGAGTAACACGATTAAAGAAGGAAAAAAAACTGCTATTATTGCTCACTTTACACTTGTAGGAGCCATTATTGCTATTTTTATGAATGCACAACCTAAAAACGATTACGCTCGTTTTTATATCAGACAAGCTTTTGGTCTACACCTTATATTCCATGCATTTGCTTTGTTTTTAAGTCAGAGTTTTAATGAGTATGCTTGGTACGGCCTTTATGTATTTTATTTAGTGCTTTGGGGTTATAGTTTTACTGAAGCAATTGCGGACAAAAAACAAGAAGTACCTTTAGTAGGAACATTTTTCCAAAAATGGTTCACTTTTATCAATTAACAGTAAGCGATTATCGAAAAAACTCAATACTTTTACTCATTACTTAACACTAGATTAAAAATGCAAACCCAGAATCTTTCTTTACACCATATAATTCGTTCTTCAACTATATCCGAAGGTAAAATCCCTGTTTTATTTATGTTTCACGGGTACGGGAGTAATGAAGAAGACTTATTCTCTTTTGCTACTGAATTACCAAATCATCTCTGCATAATCTCCGTACGAGCACCCTACCCTATGCAACCTTATGGTAATGCTTGGTATGCTATTAATTTTGATGCTGAACAAGGAAAATGGAGCGATGAAGACCAGGCCAGTACTTCTAGAGATAAAATTGCTTCTTTTATTGATGAGGCTTGCATTGCCTATAACTTAGATATCAACAATGTTACTTTACTAGGTTTTAGTCAAGGAACTATTTTAAGCTACGCAGTAGCACTCTCTTTCCCAGAAAAAGTGAAGAATGTAATTGCTTTAAGCGGTTATATTAATGAGAATATTCTTTTAGAAGATTATGCCAATAAAAATCATAGTAATTTAAACATCTACGCTTCTCACGGTTCTGTAGACCAAGTAATTCCTCCTGAATGGGCACAAAAAGCGCCTGTATTCTTAAAAAATATGGATATTAATCACGTATATGAAGAATTTTCTGTAGGTCACGGTGTGGCACCAGAAAACTTCCATTCCCTTAAAGAGTGGCTAGAAGGAAAGGTTTAATACTTATTTATGGGGTTTTAAATTATTGATTTAATAATACTTGGCATTTCCGTAGGATTATTTACTTTTTTTTTGTTCTGCCAATTCTAGTTGCCTTTCTAATAATTCTGTCATCCTATTTAATAGCTCTATGTTTTTTGGCGTAGAAACAGTATCATCCTTAGGGTCTTGTGATTTATTACGCAAAGTATTCATTAGTTTTACAACCATAAATATGGTTAATCCAATTATTAAAAAATCTATAGAAGCTTCAAAAAATTTACCATAACCTATCGCTATTTCTTCGGGGTTTATAATACCATTTTTATTAACAGCCTCTCTCAAAATTAATCGTTTGTTAGACCAGTTCATTCCATCTGTTAAATAAGAAAGTGGTGGAAGAAATATTTCTTTTACAAGAACATCTACGACCTTATTAAAAGCAGTTCCTATGATAACTCCTATTGCAATATCAATCATATTGCCCTTAATTGCGAATTCTTTAAATTCTTTTAGTAATTTCATATTGTTTTTTTTCGATGTATCAAAATTAATCATATATTAAAACATAATTACCTCTAGTACACAATAAATAGTATTACAAAGTAAAATCTACATACTTAATTCTTTTTTTAAGTTGTTTTGTTTTAACTCTGCAACCTAAGTTTAAAAAATAACAACTAGAACTCTTCTAAGTTCTTAAAAAAAGACAGTATTTTAAATTTATAGGAGAACCATAGATTTTATTAATAAATCCTTTTTCGCTTAGTAGATTCTCGTTTTATTTGTACCAATAAATTTGTTTTTATTCTATTTATAAACAAACAAGTAACAAAATAAACTATATCCCATTTAGGTCTAAATTTTGTTGTTGAATTAGCATATTTAAAAAATACAAAAAGGAGTAGAATTTTTAAAATTCTACTCCTTTTTGTATGCTTCTTTTGAGTTTTTTGACAACTTCTTTTTAAACGGAAGCTTTATACTTTAACTAGCACAAATACATCATTCTTAATTATTTCTACTATATAGCAAGTGGTCTGTTAAAGTAAAATCTACGCTTAAATCGTCTTTAAGCTCATATTTTACTAATATTTCGCCCCAATATTTACCGTCTGAGAAATCGGCAACTATCCATTTATGGTTTAGGATTTTAATCTTATTAATTTTAAAATCGCTATCCATTCCTTCATAAGGAATTAAAGGGTTATCTCCTTTATTTTCATTGGTTTCTAGTAATTTATCAGAAATATAAAGAGTTGGGTTTTTTATCTTTAAATGGTCGTAATACGCTAAAGCATCATCATTATTTTCTAAAGAAAAATATTGCATATCTAACACCTTTAAATGTAATGATTGTATAGAATCATTCAACTTTTGTGTATTAGCTTCATATTTGTCAAAATTTTCATTGGTAGTTTCTATCATTTTATTTGCACTCACAAACTGCCATAATGCTATTAACGCTGCAAAAACGAATAAGTATAAGAATATGTTTTTTTTCATTTTTAGTATTTTAAAATAAGTCCTAAGTTAATTATTAGTATAAAGTAATAAACCCTAAGTATTAAGAAATTAAATTATATTATTTTTAGTTTCAAATGCAGTTAACTATACATTGTCCATTGCTAATTGTCAATCATCAACTGTAAATTATCATACGCCAAGTGTACGTTTTCTGGCAACCTTGCCTCTACTTCATCATGAAAACCTAACAAATGACTTATATGCGTAAAATAAGCTTTCTCTGGCTTCACTCTTTCCACAAATGCCAAGGCTTCTTCTAAATTAAAATGAGAATGGTGTGGTTCTTCACGCAAAGCATTTACAACCAATACCTTTACGCCTACCAGTTTTTTTAGCTCTTCGTCTGCCACAGTTTTTACATCTGTTAAATACACAAAATCTCTAATTCTAAAACCAAAAACTTTTAATTCGCTGTGATAAGCCTCAATAGGAATTACACTTTCGTCACTAATTTTAAAAGGGATATTATTCTCTATATAATTAATGGCTACAGCAGGTGTACCTGGGTACTTGTTTTCACTTGCAAATATATAATCAAATCGTTTTTTTAAGGAAATTATTACATTTTCATGTGCATAAATAGGAATATCTCCTTGTCTAAAGAAGAAAGGACGAATATCATCCAAGCCAGAAGTATGATCTGCATGCTCGTGTGTAAACAAAATTCCGTCTAAGCTTTTCACCTGATTGGTAAGCATTTGTTGTCTAAAATCTGGTCCACAATCAATTACATAATTATATGTATCCCAAGATATTAAAACAGAAACACGTAATCTTTTATCTTTTAAATTTGTACTAAGGCAAACGGGATGGTTGCTACCAATAACGGGTATTCCTTGTGATGTTCCTGTTCCTAAAAAAGTGATTTTCAACTTATAATCTATTTAATTCAAATTTATAACTTATTTATTTAATTCATAAGCCAATCTTGTTAACTTTGTAGAAAGTAAAATATACAAAATGGCATCAGTTTTAAAGAAAGATTCTGCATTTGAAAATATTCCGTCTATAAAGGCCAAAACCCTAAGAATAAATTTAAACCCAGATATTTACGGCACTTTTGCTGAGATTGGAGCTGGACAAGAAACGGCTAGGCATTTTTTTAGAGCTGGTGGCGCTTCTGGTACTATTGCCAAAGCAATGAGTGCTTATGATAAGGATTTTAGTGATGCAATATATGGCACAGAGGATAAAGGTAGGTATGTATCGCAGCCCAGATTAAAAAAGATGTTAAATCATGAGATGAACCTCATGGAAGAGCGTATTAGTAAAGAGAAAAATCCTGATAAATTATTCTTCTCTTTTGCTAATACTGTTGCAACCATAGATTTTGCTAAAAAATATAAAGGTCATGGTTGGCTGGGAATAAGATACCAGTTAGACCCTAACCAAAAAGAATTAGACGAAATTGTACTACATATTCGTTTTAAACAAAGTGAAGCTAGATTACAGCAAGAAACACTAGGTATTTTAGGAGTAAACCTTATTTATGGTGCTTTTTATAAATACCATAAACCTAGAAAATTACTAAAGTACTTATATGATCATATAGATAAAGATACTGTAGAAATTGATATGGTTAATTTTTCTGGGCCAAATTTTAAAGCTGTAGATAACCGTTTAATGAGTTTACAACTTATTAGAAACGATATGACCGATGCGGTTATGTTTGGTCCTGATGGAAATAACTTGCTTCCTGCTACTGTTCTTTACAAGAAAAACATATTAGCTTTACGTGGTAGCTTTAGACCCGTAACCAAAGTGAATATGGACATGTTTGAAAAATCTCATGATATTTTTATTCGTGACCAATCTGTAGAGCAAGATAATACGATTGTTATTTTTGAAATAACACTATCCAATCTAAAAGCATCTGGTAAAATAGATGAGCAAGATTTTATGGATAGAGCAGAATTACTTTGTTCTTTAGGGCATACTGTAATGATTTCTAAATTTAAAGAATACTACAAGTTAGTAGAATATTTTAATAATTATACCAAAGCAAAAATTGGGTTAACCATGGGTGTTAACAACCTAGTAGATATTTTTGATGAAAAATATTACCGCAATTTAAGTGGTGGTATTCTAGAAGCTTTTGGTAAATTATTCTTTAAAGATTTAAAAGTATACTTATACCCAATGAAGGATGAGAATACTGGACAAATAATGACCAGTAACAACATAAAAGTACATCCAAGAATGAAAGAATTATATAAATTCTTTAAATATAATAGTAAGGTGATGGATATTATTGATTATGATCCAGAGATACTTCATATTTTCTCCAGAGATGTGTTGAAGAAATTAATAAATGATGAAGACGGATGGGAAAATGAACTTCCAGAAGGTATTGCTGAAATTATAAAACAAAAAAATCTTTTTACTAGAAAAATAGCAGGTACCAAAGAAGGAAAATCATAAATACATATTTGTCCGTTTGACTATAGCTACAACCATATTCAAACGGACAATATTGTAATTAATCTAACAACTGAGTTGCGTGATCTTTAGTTTTTACTTTATCTATCACTTTTGTTACAACTCCTTCTTCATTCACAACAAAAGTTTTTCTATGAATACCATCATACTCTCTCCCCATAAATTTTTTAAGCCCCCAAACACCAAAAGCATTAATTACAGTATGGTCTTCATCTGCCAATAAAGGATAAGGAAACTCATGTTTATTTCTAAAATTAGCTTGTCTTTTTTCAGAATCGGCACTCACTCCTAACAACTCATATCCCTGCGCTTGCAATTCAGCATAATTATCTCTTAAATTACATGCTTCTGCCGTACAACCTGGTGTACTTGCTTTTGGATAGAAAAAAACAATTAGTTTTTTACCACTATAATCAGATAAGTTAATTGTATTTCCATCTTGATCTTTAGACGAAAATGCAGGAACCTTATCTCCTTCTTTTAATGTATTCATAGTCAATTTTTAATTAAATTCGTTCTTTGTAATTTTTTTCATAAAACTAAACAAAAAATGACGAAAGCAGAAAAGATAGCTTTTACAATTAATACTTTACAAGAACTTTACCCTACAATACCAGTTCCTTTGGATCATAAAGACCCTTACACGCTATTGGTTGCTGTATTATTATCTGCACAATGTACAGATGTTCGTGTAAACCAAATTACCCCTATCTTATTTGCAAAAGCAGACAACCCGTATGACATGATTAAAATGACGGTAGAAGAAATTAAAGCAATTATTAGACCTTGTGGTCTCTCTCCTATGAAATCTAAAGGTATTTATGGACTTTCTAAGATGTTAGTAGAAAAATATGAAGGTATAGTTCCAAAGGATATTGAGCTATTAAAAGAATTTCCTGCGGTAGGACATAAAACGGCAAGCGTGGTAGTATCACAAGCATTTGGTATTCCTGCATTTCCTGTAGATACACATATACACAGACTTATGTACCGATGGGGGTTTACAAATGGAAAAAATGTGGTACAAACTGAAAAAGATGCAAAGCGTATTTTTCCTAAAGAATTGTGGAACGACTTGCATTTGCAAATTATTTGGTACGGTCGCGAATATTCTCCAGCAAGAGGATGGAATTTAGAAAAAGATATCGTTACTAAAACCATTGGTAGAAAAACAGTTTTAAACGATTATTATAAAACAAAAAAAATCCAATAAGGATTTTTTTTGTTTTCTAATTCAAATTATTTTCAAATTGAATAGTTCTATAATTAATTACCTGTAATGATTTGGAATAATTCAATAAAAATTGAATAGTTCCTAAACTAGTCTTTGCTAGCCTGCATTTGTTTAGATTCTCAGAGTAAATTTTTTCCATATAATAGTTTGTTATGTTAAGATAACGCTATTAAAATAGAAATATTGTTGAAATTGATATATGAATGGATTAATTCGTTAAAACGATATTATTTTTTTCTATAATTTTACGCATATTAATAAGGGCATAACGCATTCTACCTAGTGCAGTATTAATACTAACACCTGTGTTTTCTGAGATTTCTTTAAAACTCATATCCTTGTATATACGCATTACTAATACCTCTTTCTGATCATCTGGCAATTCCTCTACCAAAATTTTTAAATCAGAATCTATTTGATTTTTAATCAGTTGTTTTTCTGCATTTAACTTATCGTCACCAATAACAGAAAAAATATTAAAATCATCGCTGCCTTCAAACATAGGCATTCTTTTGTTTTTTCTAAAGTAATCTATAATTAGGTTGTGTGCTATGCGCATTACCCAAGGTAAAAATTTACCTTCTTCACTATAAGAACCTTTTTTTAGAGTCTTAATCACTTTAATAAATGTATCTTGGAAAATATCCTCAGTAACGTCTCTATTCAATACTTTAGAATAAATAAAACTACTAATTCTTTGATTATGTCTACTAATTAGAATTTCAAGAGCTTTTTCATCTCCTTTAATGTAATTTTTTACTAATACTGAGTCTTCTATTTGTACTTCCATTACAGATTACTTTTTTTCTGGTTAAACTTAGAGTACTAACAGCAACAACAATATACTGCTTGTATATGCACTCAAAAGCTATTCGGTTTAATTATAAAAAGTAATTTTTCTGTATAGGCCTATTCAGTTTTTAATTACACTTCAAATATATATGAAACATAAAGTTTAAAAAAAACATTGTTGTGATATGCAATATTTCTGATGTTAAAGTAGCAATACTAGTTATTAAAAGGTTCATATTGTATCTTTACCTTAATAAATACGAGTATGGCAGGTATATTAGATGTAAATCCAAAAAAAAATATTATCATCAAAGGAGCTAAGTTACACAATCTAAAAAATATAGATGTCGTAATTCCTAGGAATAAATTAGTTGTTATTACAGGATTATCTGGTTCAGGTAAGTCTACTCTAGCCTTTGATACCTTATATGCAGAAGGACAACGCCGTTATGTAGAGAGTCTTTCTTCCTATGCCAGACAGTTTTTAGGGAAACTTCACAAACCTAAAGTAGATTATATAAAAGGTATAGCCCCTGCAATTGCAATTGAACAAAAAGTAAACTCTACCAATCCTAGGTCTACAGTTGGTACTACCACAGAGATATATGATTATTTAAAACTACTATATGCTAGAATAGGAAAAACATTTTCTCCCATATCTAATACCGAAGTAAAAAAACATACGGTAACAGATGTTGTAAACCATATTAAAATATTTGAAGAGGGTACAAAACTACTATTATTAGCCCCTATATATATAAAGGAAGACAAAGACCCTATTAAATCTTTACAATTATTTGGAAAGCAAGGTTATGCCCGAATAAAATATAAAGGTGAAATTTTACGTATTGATGATAGTATTACTGCTATTGATAGAAACTTTGAATTAGTTATAGACAGAATCATTACTAAAAATGATGAAGATTTCTACAACCGTTTAGCGAATGCTATAGATACTACTTTTTTTGAGGGTGATGGTAATTGTATTATCGAAGAACTTTCTGAAGGTAAACAAACCGTTTTTAACAATAAATTTGAATTGGATGGTCTAAAATTTTCAGAACCTAATCTTCACTTTTTCAGTTTTAATAACCCTTATGGAGCGTGTAGTAACTGTGAAGGCTATGGAGAAGTTATAGGAATAGATGAAGATTTAGTAATTCCTAATACTGCATTATCTGTTTTTGAAAACGCAATTTTTCCTTGGCGTGGAGAAAGTATGGGGAAATACAGGGACGATTTGGTAAATGTTGCTTATAAATTTGATTTTCCAATTCACAAACCTTGGTTTGAACTTACCAGTGAACAAAAACAACTAGTTTGGGATGGTAATTCCTATTTTATGGGAATCAGTGCCTTCTTTAAAAAATTAGAAGACAAAAGCTATAAAATACAAAATAGAGTAATGCTTTCTCGCTACCGTGGAAAAACTAAATGTAGTGTTTGTAATGGTAAACGTTTAAGAAAAGAAACAGGTTATGTAAAGATTACAGATAAGTCTATTTCCGATTTAGTAGAACTGCCCATAGAAAACCTTATAAGCTTCTTTGAGAATATAAAGCTATCGGAACACGATACTAAAATTGCCTCTCGTCTATTAATAGAAATTAATAGTAGGTTAGGTTTTTTATATAAAGTAGGTTTAAATTATTTAACCTTAAACCGAAAATCAAATACTTTGTCTGGTGGGGAAAGTCAGCGTATAAATTTAGCAACCTCTTTAGGTAGTAGTTTGGTAGGTTCTATGTATATACTAGACGAACCAAGTATTGGTCTGCATCCAAAAGATACCGAAAATTTAATAGATGTATTAAAATCGCTGAGAGATATTGGAAATACAGTTATTGTAGTAGAACATGACGAAGATATTATGAAAGCTGCAGACCAAGTTATAGATATTGGTCCGGAAGCAGGAACACAAGGAGGACATGTAGTAGCAACAGGAACTTTACAAGAAATCTTAAAATCATCTTCTCTTACAGCAAGTTATTTAAATGGCACTATGGAAATAGCGACACCAAAAAAACGTAGACCTTATACAAACTATATAGAAATAAAAGGAGCCAGAGAGAATAACCTTAAAAATATAGATGTTACTTTTCCTTTAAATGTATTAACTGTAATAACAGGAGTTTCTGGTAGTGGAAAAAGCACATTAGTAAAAAAGTTACTCTACCCAATTATATTAAAAGAAACTGGCGGTTATGGAGAAAAAGCAGGTCAGTTTACAGGTGTAGAAGGAAAATACAGTTCTATAAAACATGTAGAATTTGTAGATCAAAACCCTATTGGGCGCTCTTCTAGATCTAATCCTGTTACCTATATTAAAGCTTATGATGATATTAGAACTTTATATGCAACTCAAAAATTAAGCACCCTTAGAGGTTACAAACCCAAACATTTTTCTTTTAATGTTGATGGTGGGCGGTGTGAAAAATGCAAAGGAGAAGGTGAAATTACAGTTGAAATGCAGTTTATGGCAGATGTGCATCTAGAATGCGACACCTGTAAGGGAAAACGCTTTAAAAAAGAAGTTTTAGAAGTGAAATTTGGAAAAGCCACTATAGATGACCTCTTAAATATGACCATTGATGATGCTATTACTTTTTTTGATGCACATGAACAAACCAAAATAAAAACAAAACTAAAACCGCTGCAAGATGTAGGTTTGGGCTATGTAACATTAGGACAGTCCTCTTCTACCCTTTCTGGTGGTGAAGCGCAACGTATTAAATTAGCTTCTTTCCTTGTAAAGGGAAGCACAAAAGACAAAGCTTTATTTATTTTTGATGAGCCAACTACAGGGTTACATTTTCATGATATTAAAAAACTATTAAAATCTTTTGATGCACTAATTGATAAAGGACATTCTATTGTTGTCATAGAACACAATATAGACCTTATAAAGTGTGCCGACTATATTATAGACTTAGGACAAGAAGGTGGTACAAATGGTGGAAATTTAATCGTACAGGGCACACCAGAACAAATCGTAAAAAACAAAAAATCATACACTGCCAAATACTTAAAAGAGAAATTATAAAAGAAAACATATCCTATAAAAAAGCGATGTTAGTTCTATTTCTAACGTGTCCTATAAAAAAGCGATGTTAGTTCTATTTCTAACGTGTTTTTTTTTAGCATACTATCCTTTGTCTAGAAAGTAGCATAGGCTTAAACTAAATAAAAAATATCTACGTTTAATATAAAATTCACTAACCTTATATAATTTAGCCATCCCCCGAAAATCATTTAACACTATGTCTTATAGCTTGATTTTACTGGTGTTTTGCGATTGTTTAAAA
>ENA-ORXM01003377-ORXM01003377.1-marine-metagenome-genome-assembly--contig:-NODE-3377-length-16032-cov-4.540207_pt1 | contig 16032 bp, 11 predicted proteins | sample MGYA00237867_ERZ511480 | MGnify/ENA primary metagenome ERZ511480 (study PRJEB26309, sample SAMN06266103) | marine metagenome | isolation source: Algal blade | place: United Kingdom:Sidmouth, United...
ACGCCGGTGAGGACGATTTCGAGATGGCCCGACTCGACCAGCCTGCGCACCTGCTGCACGACCTCGCCGACGGGGACTGAGCGGGCATTACCGCGCCCGAAGGGGATGATGCAGAAGGTACAGCGGTGATCACAGCCATTCTGTACCTGCACGAAGGCGCGGGTACGCTCGGACAGGCCGTCGATCATATGCGGGGCCAGCTCGCGCACCTGCATGATGTCGTTGACGCGAAGCTTCTCTGCTGCCGAGACGCCGAAATCCGGAGCATTGCTCCCGGCAATCCGTCGCCATTCGAGCGGATCGACTTTCTCCGCATTGCCCATGACGAGATCGACCTCGCCCATCTCCGCGAAGGTCTCCGGCTCGGTCTGGGCGGCACATCCTGTGACGATCAGGCGCGAATCGGGGTTCTCGCGGGCGAGTCGGCGAATCGTTTGCCGGGCCTGCCGCACCGCTTCGCCGGTGACGGCACAGGTATTCACGACAATGGCATCGCCCAGACCCGCTTCCGAAACATGCCGCTCGATTACCGCACCCTCATAGGCATTCAGCCGACACCCGAGAGTGACGACGCGCGGTTGTGCGGGCTTTCTGGACGATCCTTGCTCCATCCTGAGGGTGTGCCGAAACCTGCACGTTTTCGCAAGGACGCGCTGCACACAGCAGGCGATTGGAGGACGTCATACGGTTTATTAAGACTCATCGTTAGTATGGGCATTGGAAAATTTACCCGAACGGTAAAGACGGCGGGAGCGCGGATATGACTGAGACGAAGACACTCGACGGTCTGCCCCTGGATCAACGCCAGGCCCTTGCTTACGAACAATGGCTGACGCTCTCGACGGGCGGACAGACGCCGCTGCGTCAGCAGTTTCGCCCCGAAAAGATCGTCCGGGCCTTGCCCGCTGCCATGCTGCTGCATATCGAGCGCGGAGATTTCGGCATCCGGTTCCGCCAGCGTCTCGAAGGGCGATTCGTCACCCTTGCCTTCGGCGATGGCGGTGGTCGCACCATCGAGGACATCTATACGGACGAATACCTGTTCGATCTGATGCCCCGGTATCTGGAAGCCGCCATGACCGGCGATCCGGCGATGACGCGCTGCACGGTGTCGCAGGGCGATGACGATCGGTTCGATTTCACGCGCCTGATCCTGCCCTTTGCGGGAACCGACGGGAAAGTGAACCGTCTGCTCGTGATCTTCCATTTCGACCCTGTCGCGCTCGCACAGCTTTCGGCTCCTCTCAAGATACGTCGCGAGACCGCGACGGAGGCCGCGAGGAAGATGTACGATCAACGGCCGGCCTCCGCACCGCTTGGAATCGACGTGCGCAAGTTCGGCTGAGAGAACCCTGCCGCCGGGGAATTGATTTCCGCGCCGGATAGGGCTAGGAGCAGGCCAAATCCTGTGCGGGCGATCATCCTTCCGCATTTTCCGGGGCGCCTGCCGACCGTATCCAGAATATCCGGTACGATCCGACCTGCGCTCCCCCAGTTCATGAGGGATTGGCATCCATGACGGTTTCCACTGGCCATGATTCACTCGGCACCAAGCGCAAGCTGACGGTCGCCAAGGAAGAATATCACTTCTATTCGATCGAAGCTGCGGAGGCCGAGGGTATCGGCTCGCTCAAGCGCCTGCCCGCAAGTCTGCGCGTCATCCTCGAAAACCTGCTGCGGAACGAGGACGGCGAGACCGTCACGAAGGACGATATCTCCGCCTTTGCCGACTGGGTCGCCAATGACGGCAGGACGGACCGAGAGATCGCCTATCGCCCTGCCCGCGTACTGATGCAGGACTTCACCGGCGTTCCCGCCGTGGTCGATCTGGCCGCCATGCGCGATGCGATGAAGACGCTGGGCGGCGACCCGCAGAAGATCAACCCGCTTTCCCCCGTCGATCTGGTTATCGACCACTCGGTCATGGTCGATGAATTTGGCACGCCTCGTGCATTCAAGGCCAATGTCGAACGCGAGTACGAGCGCAACGGCGAGCGCTACGAATTCCTGAAATGGGGTCAGGGCGCGTTCGACAATTTCCGCGTGGTTCCCCCCGGAACCGGCATCTGCCACCAGGTGAACCTCGAATTCCTGTCCCAGACGATCTGGACGGACGAGGACAAGGATGGCAACCGCGTCGCCTATCCCGATACGCTGGTCGGCACGGACAGTCACACGACGATGGTGAATGCCCTTGCGGTTCTCGGTTGGGGTGTGGGCGGGATCGAGGCCGAAGCGGCCATGCTCGGCCAGCCGATCTCGATGCTGATTCCCGAGGTCGTGGGCTTCAAGCTGACGGGCAAGATGACCGAGGGTGTCACCGCGACCGATCTGGTGCTGCGCGTGGTCGAGATGCTGCGCGAGCATGGTGTCGTCGGCAAGTTCGTCGAGTTCTACGGGGAGGGTCTGGAAGACCTGTCCCTCGCCGATCGCGCGACGATCTCGAACATGGCTCCCGAATATGGCGCGACCTGCGGGTTCTTCCCCGTCGACCGCGAAACCCTGCGCTACCTGCGCACTACGGGCCGCGACGAAGCGCGGATTTCATTGGTGGAAGCCTATGCCAAGGTGCAGGGCCTGTGGCGTGACAACAAGACGCCCGATCCTGTGTTCTCCTCGACGCTGGACCTCGACATCGGAACGGTCCGGCCAGCGATCTCCGGTCCGAAACGCCCGCAGGACCGTATCCTGCTCGACGATGCGGCGAATGCCTTCAACAAGATGATCCACGAAATGCGGGGCGGTGCACCGCTCGAAACAGGGGCGGAAGAAGCCGCACCTGGCTCCGAGGCCGCAGAAATGAACGCCGAAGGGGCGGCCCAGCCTCAGCTCGGCAAGACGACTTCCGTCCGTGATGCGGATTACGACATGCAGGATGGCCATATCGTCATCGCGGCGATCACGTCCTGCACCAACACCTCGAACCCCTACGTGATGATCGGAGCCGGTCTCGTGGCGCAGAAAGCCGTGGCGAAGGGTCTGAAGCCGAAGCCCTGGGTGAAGACGTCGCTGGCTCCCGGCTCGAAGGTCGTGACCGAGTATCTCGTCAACTCGGGAGTCCAGAAAGACCTCGATGCGATCGGTTACGATCTGGTCGGCTATGGCTGCACGACCTGCATCGGCAATTCCGGACCGCTGCCCGAACCGATCTCCGAAGCGATCAACGAGGGCGATCTGGTGGCCTGTTCGGTTCTCTCGGGCAACCGCAACTTCGAGGGGCGCGTAAACCCGGATGTGCGGGCCAACTACCTGGCCTCGCCTCCGCTGGTGGTTGCGTACTCGATCCTCGGCACCATGACCAAGGACATTACCACCGAACCGCTGGGTCAGGATCAGGATGGCAAGGACGTCTTCCTGAAGGATATCTGGCCCACTCAGGCGGAGATCAACAAGCTGGTCGATGAGACCGTGACGCGCGAGGCCTTCCAGAGCCAATACGCCGATGTCTTCGCAGGGGACGACAAGTGGCAGGGTATCGATACCGAAGGCGGCGATACGTATGGCTGGCCCTCCGGCTCGACCTATGTGCAGAACCCGCCCTATTTCGAGGGGATCACCCCCGAAGTCGGTGAAATCCACAATGTCGAGAAAGCGCGTATCCTTGCGCTGTTGGGCGACTCGATCACGACGGACCATATCTCGCCCGCCGGTTCCATCGCCAAGACATCGCCTGCGGCGGAGTATCTGGGCGAGCGTCAGGTCGGGGTGCGCGATTTCAACTCCTATGGCGCGCGGCGCGGCAACCATCAGGTGATGATGCGCGGTACCTTCGGGAATATCCGCATCCGCAATCTGATGGCCCCCGGCACCGAAGGCGGTGTGACGAAGCATATTCCTTCGGGCGAGGTCATGCCGATCTTCGATGCGGCGATGAAGTACAAGGATGAGGGTACGCCCCTCGTCGTCATCGCAGGCAAGGAATACGGCACCGGATCGTCGCGCGACTGGGCGGCGAAGGGGACGGCGCTGCTGGGCGTCACGGCGGTCATCGCGGAGAGTTACGAGCGTATCCACCGCTCGAACCTCGTCGGGATGGGCGTGGTGCCGCTCCAGTTCACGGGCAATGATGGGCGCGAAAGCCTCGGCCTGACGGGTGAGGAGGTCATCACCGTCGGCGGCCTCGCCGACGTCACTCCACGTGCGACAGTCAAGGCGACCATCGAGTATGCGGACGGGAAGACCAAGGATATCGACCTGCTCTGCCGCATCGATACGGCGACCGAGATCGACTACGTGAAGAATGGTGGCGTGCTGCATTACGTGCTGCGCGATCTGGCCAGCAGCGAGGCGATCGCAGCTCAGTAGACATCTGCCTTGGAAAACGTCGATCAGGCCCCGTGCACCCTGCGCGGGGCCTTTTTCATGCGTGCACTCTGCTTCACGCGCGCACTTTGCTTAAATTGATTTAAATAAACGGATGAACAGCAACTCAGTATTTCGGAAAAAGATAAGACATCATCGGAACAAATAGAAGGGGTGACTGTTGTTGGACCAGAAGCACGGCACTTTCGTTCCGAGCTTTGAAGTAACCCGACTATGGAGAGTCCAATGAAACGCATCCTCGTATCCAGTGCCCTTGCCCTCATGATGACCGGCCCGGCCTTCGCGGACGCGCATGGCGAAATGTTCGTCACCAAGGCTGAGAAGCTCGAAATCCTCGGATCGGAGTTCATCGGTGCACGTGTCTACGTCGCTGAAAAAGATTTCGACGATAGCTATGAATACAGCGACGGTGCCGAGAAGGAATGGGACGACGTCGGTGAGATCAACAATATCGTTCTGTCGCGCGATGGCGACGTGAATGCCGTCGTCATCGGTGTCGGCGGCTTCCTCGGCATTGGTGAGAAGGACGTTGCAGTCAAGATGGACCAGATCAAGTTCATCTCGGACGGCGAAAACCCGAACGATTACTTCCTCGTATTCACGTCGAGCAAGGATATGCTGGACGGTGCCCCCGACTGGGACCGCAAGGAAGCGAAAGCGCGTCAGGCGCGTATCGAGAAGTCGCGCATGGCGACGACGCGCGGTGAGGTCAAGGCGACCGATATGGCTGCTCTGAACGCCGTCAAACGCGATGGCTACGAGGCTGTGAAAGCCGAAAAGATGAAGGCCTCCGATCTGATCGGTGCGCGCGTCTACGGCACAAAGAACGAAGACGTCGGCGAAGTCGGTGATGTCATCATGTCGAAAGAAGGCAGTGGCAAAGTTGCGATCATCGATGTCGGTGGGTTCATGGGCATCGGTGAAAAGCCTGTTGCCGTGCCGATGACGGAACTGCGCGTCATGCGTGAGGAAGACGGCGATGAACTGCGCGTCTATATCGATGCCACGGAAGAGCGTCTCGAAGGGATGCCCGAATACGAAGAACGCGGCTGATCACGACGATCATCGCTGACTGAACAGCCGCCGCTCTCCACACGGGAGCGGCGGTTTTGTTGCCAGTGCAACGTATCGAGATTGGCAGCGTTTCAAAGTGAGAATTATTCTGTGTCCCATCCGGCTCGTTTTCTGCGGAGTTTGATGGAGTGCTTTCCGGGGGCGCTGCGGATGAGGTTGAGAATCCGTCCGAGATAAGGGTCAAGAATTACAGTAGGTTGCCTATCTGCGGATGGTCCTGTTGATGGATGCGAGGTGGAGGCAGGCGCGGGCGGTCTCTATTCGTCGTTCGTGATCCTTGTCGAGCCTCCGGTTGCGTCCGAACCATGCAAAGGATCGTTCGACGACCCATCGGTGGGGCACGACAACAAAGCCCTCGACGTCCTTTGACCGTGCTTTTTGGCGGCAGTCCGCGCGGAGAAGATACAGTATCGCATCGATCAGCCGGCGTAGGGTCCATTTGCGCAGCTGGACCGGCGGATGCGGTTCAAGCAGTGCCCCCTCCGCATCCGTCAAATCCGATCCGTCTTGCGCTCATACTTGGGGGGAGTGATTTCTGTCCAGGCCATGTGATCTTCCAGTTCCAACAAACCGGTCGAATCACAAATCACTGAAATTATTCAGCCCCTATCGGACGGCCTCTAACGGGTCTACTCCCCCGCCAAAAACGCTTTCACCGGAACCAGCGACACCTCCGGCGCTTCCTCCATCGGCACATGCCCGACCCCCGGCAATCGCACGAGGGTCGCGTCGGGCAGAACCCGCTCGTAATCGGCGGCGTTGGTAACGGGGATCATCCCGTCTTCTTCGCCCCAGAGCAGTAGCACCGGCACGTCAATCGCCGCAAGGCGCGGTTCCGGGTTCACGAGGATCGTCTGCCGGAACCGCTCCAGCAACGCTCCCCTGCTGCCCGGCGCGCGCAGCAGGTCGTGGTACCGGGCCAGCGTCGCCTCATCCAGTCGCGAAGGGTCCGCATAGGCCACTTCCAGATTCGAGCGCAGCACGAAGCGCGGCAGCACGTATTCCATCAGGTCGAACACCCCCGGAATTTCGGTCGCCTTGCCATATTCGAAGGGCGGGCTGGCAAAGCCGTCCGGGGCCAACAGCACCAGCCGTTCCACCCGCTCGGGATGAGCCGCTGCAAAGGTCCAGGCGATCCGCCCTCCCAGCGAATTGCCCACCAGAGCCGCGCGCTCCACTCCGCTCGCATCCATCAATTCGGCCAGCAGCGCCACGGTCCGCGTATCGGTATAATCCTCCGTCGGGTCCGGTGGCGACAGCCCCGAGCCGGGCAGGTCGAAGCGGATCACCCGGAACTCGTCGTCCAGCGCCCGCGCCCAGTCTTCCCATGTGTGCAGGCTCGACGCGACCCCGTGGATCATCACCACCGCCTTCGCGTTTCTCGGCCCCGTATCGCGCACATGCAGCGCCGTCCCCCCGACGCTCCGCATATCGGCGGGGTCGGCCAGATACCGCGCCTCCAGCGTCTCGCGCGACAGGTCGGGCGTGATCGCACAGCCTGCTGCCGTCACCAGACCGGCCAGCATCACGAAGCCGAAGAGGGTACGTCTTCTCATCGGTCTTGCTCTGGGTGAAAGAGAATGAACACCCCGGCCAGCATCAGGAATCCGGTCCCGAGGTCGAACAGGAACATGCGCGCCAATGTATCGGGCGGAAATACCCATAGCTCGAACCCGAAGGCACTGCCCACGATGCCGAAGCCGCAAATGGCGAAGATATTATTGGCGATATGCAGACCCATCGCCGCTCCCAACCCCCCGGTGCGCCAGACCAGCGCGGCCGTTACCAGCCCGAAGATCAGGATATGCACCAGCATACGCCAGCGCATCCCCGCCTCCATCCCGCCGTCGTAATGCAGGGCGGCGAAGACCACCGAAGGCATTACCGCCCAGACGAGCGGATGGCGCGACCAGACCGCGAATTGCTGCAGGATATACCCCCGGAACAGCAGTTCCTCCGATGTCGCCTGCATCGCGATGCCGATGACGATCGGGATCAGCCAGATCGCCCATATCGATAGCGGCAGATCGGTGCGCTCCGGCGGTCCGAGAACGACCGTGTAGGTCAGGATGCTCACGACATAAAAGCCCAGCGCAAGGGCCGCTCCCGCGATCAGCGCCCGCCCCTTCGGCTTTCCCGACGGTCCGAACAGCGTTCCGAAGCGCCGCCGATGGACCGGCCTCAAGGTGATTGCCAACGCTACCCAGAGCCCGAGGAAGGTCAGCAGAAAGACCATCACGCCTGCAGGCGGCAACACCCGTCCCTCCGCCCCGAGCAACGCTATCGACCCGGCATCCAGCCCGAGGGGCGCGAAGATGCCGGTCGCGATCACGTTGACCAGACCGAAGCCGAAACCGAACCAGATCGCCAGGATCACGGGCAGCCCGATCAGCATTCGCCACCATGCCCCGCCCGCGCGCGCTGGCTCGACGAAGGCGTGGAAAGGACGGCTTTCGGGGATCATGTCAAAGGCCTTTTCCGTGCCTGCCTGCAGGCATCGCCGGGCCCCGCCCTTTTATCCTTCCCCGCAAGCGCGGAGGGCAGGGATGGGGTGCGCCCGGAGGACGCGAACGATAGCGGTCATGGCGAGAAACCGTCGTGATCATACCGGGATCGTCAGGGTGAAGCGGGTTTCCTCTGCCGTCGAGAGAAACGTGATCTTCCCCGAATGGCCCCGCGCGATCTCGGCGGCGATGAAGAGGCCCAGACCGAGGCCTTCGCGACTGTCGCGTTTCTCGCGCGAGAACGGCTGGAACAGGGCATCGCGGGCATCCTGCGGGATTGGCTCGCCGCCATTGATGACGGTCAGGATGAACGTCCCGTTCTCCTGCTGCGCCTGCATCCGCACCGGAATATCGACGGCACCATGGGTGATCGCATTGGCCAGCAGGTTCGAGACGAGCTGCCCGATCCGCTCGGCATCGCAATGCACCGGGTCTTCGAAATCGAGGTCCACCTCGATGTCGTGGTGCGAGGCGGTCCGCAGTTCATCCACGACCTGCAGCAGCACGGGGCGCAGCGGAACGGTCGTGTTGCGATGCATGACGATGCCGTCACCCAACCGCCCGCGCGCGAAATCGAGCAGATTGTCGATCAGCCCGTTCATGCGGATCGCGCTGCCCTGCATCAGTTTCGCGATGGTCATCGCCTTGCTTTCCAGCGGCATCTGCAGCAGCATCCGCGCACCCGAGGCAATGGACGCGACGGGGTTGCGCAGGTCATGCCCCAGCACCGCGATGAACTGCTCGCGCAATTCGGCGGTCGCCTTCTCGTCACGCAGGATACGGCGCGTATCCGACAGTTGCGCGGCATCGTCGATCTGCGCGGCGAGCAGATCGGCGAAGAAGCCCAGGGTCTCCACGATGGACGTCCCCTGCAAGGGGCGTGGCTCGGGATCGAAGGCGCAGAGGGTTCCGAAGACGCTGCCGTTCTTCAGGATGATGGGAAAGGACAGGAAGCTCTCGAAATCGGCGCTGCGCGCGGCCACGCTCCCCGCGTAACGCGGATCGCTGCTCACACGGTCGATGACGACCGGCGAGCGGTGGTCCTGGGCATCGCCGCAGATGGTTCTGTCGATATCGAGCACGTCGCCGGGGCGCAGCCCTACGCCGTTCGTATCCAGCGTTTTGCAGGCGATCCACCGTGTATCGGTCGTGCGCGTGATGACCACGAAGCCCATCCCGGTGATGTGCTTGACCGCCCCGAGGATCTTCGGCACCGAATCGATCCTGCCGACCAGTTCCAGATCGGCCTTTATATCGCCGTCCATCGCGCCGCCTCACCCCTGTCCATGCAATCGGAACTGGACAGGCCCGCAACGGGCCGCACCTGTTTCTATCGCTGGCGGATCGTACAGCGAGGAACGGGTCCGGTGAAAGAGAACTTTCCCGGAAACAGGCGCAACATACCACTTGATTCGATTGAAAGGGATGCGGTGACGAAGCTTTCCCCCACGACACCCGACTTACCGTCGCCATTTTCCGATTGGTTCGCCGGTCGCGGCTGGTCCCCGCATTCCTATCAGCTCGATTTGCTCGCCGGGGCGCAAACGGGCGGAGCACAGCTTCTGATCGCTCCGACAGGGGGCGGGAAGACGCTGGCCGGGTTCCTGCCATCGCTCATCGATCTGAAGGACGGCAAGCATGAGGGGCTGCACACCCTCTATATCAGCCCGCTGAAGGCCCTCGCCGCCGATATCCGTCGCAATCTCGAAGCCCCCATCGCCGAGATGGCCTTGCCCATCCGCGTCGAGGACCGCACCGGCGACACCAAACAGAGCGCACGCCAGAAACAGCGCAAGAACCCGCCGCATATCCTTCTCACCACGCCCGAGAGCCTCGCCTTGCTGCTGGCCGATCCCCATGGCGAGGACATGTTCGCGGGCTTGCGCGCGGTCGTCATCGACGAGGCCCACGCGCTCGCAGGCACCAAGCGCGGCGACCAGTTGGCCCTCGGCATGGCCCGCCTGCGCCGCATCGCCCCCGACCATCGCCGCGTCGGCCTCTCGGCCACGGTCGAGGATGCGCAGGCGCTGGGCGCATGGCTCGACCCCGAGGGTACCCGCATCGTCCGCGCGCCGCCCGGCCCGAAGCCAGATATCCGCATCCTCGACGAGGCAGGCCCGCCCCCATGGTCCGGCATGGGCGGGCGCTATGCGGCGCGCGCGGTGCTGGATGCCATCGCCGGGGCCCGGACGGCCATCGTCTTCATCAACACCCGCGCGCAGGCGGAGCTTTTCTTCCAGGCGCTCTGGGCCGTGAACGACGACGACCTGCCCATCGGCCTGCACCACGGCTCGCTGGCGAAGGAGACGCGCCTCAAGGTAGAGGCCGCGATGGGCGCAGGTGAGTTGCGCGCCGTCGTCTCGACCTCTTCGCTCGATCTCGGCATCGACTGGGGCGCGGTCGATCTGGTCATTCAGGTCGGCGCTCCGAAGGGTGTCGCCCGGCTCGTCCAGCGGATCGGGCGCGCGAACCATCAGTTCGATACCCCGAGCCGCGCCTTGCTCGTCCCCGCCAACCGCTTCGACTTCATCGAATGCGTCGCCGCCGTCGAGGCCGTGCTGGCGGGCGAGATCGACGGCGCGGCCCCCGCCCCCGGCTCGCTCGACGTCCTCTGTCAGCATATCCTGCTGATCGCCTGTGCCGGGCCGTTCGAGGCCGACGTCCTCTACGCCGAAATCCGCCTCGCCGGAGCCTATCGCGACCTCACCCGCGAGGATTTCGACCGCTGTCTCGATTTCTGCGCCACGGGGGGCTACGCCCTGCGCGCCTATGACCGCTGGAAGCGCCTGATAGAGCGCGACGACCCCGATGGGCGGCCCCGGTGGCAGCTCCGCGATCCCCGCTCCGCCCGTCGCCTGCGCATGAATGTCGGCACCATCGTCGAGCCGGAAACGCTGGGCGTACGCCTGAAGGCAGGACGCAGTCTCAACGGCTTCAAGCTGGGCGAGGTGGAGGAAGTCTTCGCCTCGACCCTGCGCCCCGGCGACAGCTTCATGATCGGTGGCGAGATCGTGCGCTACGAGAACATCCGCGAGATGACGCTGCAGGTCACGCGCGACAAGGGCCGCGAACCGCGCGTTCCGCTCTTCGCCGGATCGCGGATGCCGATCTCCACGGCGCTGGCCGACCGCGTCATCGCCATCATGGCCGATCCCGGACGGTGGGATACCCTGTCGGACCCCATCGCCGAATGGCTGCGCCTGCAGACGGGCGTGTCGCGCCTGCCTGCCCGCAATCGCCTGCTGGTCGAGACCTTCCCCTGCCGCGAGCGCGAACATACCGTCTTCTGGAGTTTCGCGGGCCGCAACGCGCACCAGACCCTCGGCCTCATCCTTACCAAACGCATGGAGGAGGCCGGTCTCGGCCCTCTGGGCTTCGTCGCCAATGACTACGCGCTCATGATCTGGTCCCTCGATCCCGTCACAGACCCCGAGGCCCTGCTCGATCCCACGGGTCTGCGCGAAGGGCTGGATCGCTGGCTGGCCGACACGACGATGATGAAGCGCACCTTCCGCAACTCCGCCGTCATCGCGGGCCTCATCGAGCGGCGCTTTCCGGGGATGCAGAAGAGCGGCAAGCAGGCTACCGTCAGCTCCGACGTCCTCTACGACACCCTGATGAAATACGACCCCGACCACCTGATGATCGACATCACTCGCCGCGAGGCCATGCGCGGCATGGTCGATGTCGACCGCATCGACGACCTGACCGACCGGATAAGGGGCCGAATCGACCTGATGCGTCTCGCGCGCCCCTCCCCTCTCGCCGCCCCGCTCCTGCTGGAAGTGGGCCGCGAATGGGTAAAGGGATCGGCGGAGGACCGTCTGCTCGACGAATTCGCCGATGCCGAAGCGATGATGGAGGTGCTGGCGGGGTAGGAGTATCGATACGCTGGCCCCGTCGATTTCGCCTCCCTCTCCGCGAAACGGGAAGGAACCGAGTGCGCGCCGCAGGCAGTGGGGGCACCGCAGGCGCGAGCGATGGCGGTCACTTCAGCGTATCGTGCGACGCTGCTCAGAGGCCGTCCGGGATAAGGGTCGAGAATTACAGTAGGTTGCCTATCTGCGGATGATCCTGTTGATGGATGCGAGGTAGAGGCAGGCGTGGGCGGTCTCTATCCGTCGTTCGTGATACTTGTCGAGTCTGCGGTAGCGTCCGAACAATGCGAAGAAGCGTTCGACGACCCATCTTCTTGGCAGCAGGACGAAGCCCTCGGCGTCCTTTGGTCGCCTGACGATTTCGAGGGGCGGGGCGGCTTCTTCGATGAGGGCGTCTTCGAGCTTTTGGCCTGCATACCCGCTGTCGGCGAAGAGTTTTTCCAGGTGGTGCATCCTGCGGTTCAAGCAGTGTCCACTCCGCATCCGTCAAATCCGATCGATACCGATCCGTCTTGCGCTCATACTTGGGAGGAATGATTTCAGTCCAGTCCATGTGATCCTCCAGTTCCAACAAACCGGGTGAATCACAAACTACTGAAATTACTCGGCCCTTTATCGGATGGCCCTCTCAGCAAGCTGCGCGTAGAAGTTGGCTTCGGCCTCTGCTGGCGGGATATTTCCATCGGTCCTGCCGACGGCGACACGAGCGGTCGGCGATTATTGAACCAGTCGACCCATTCGAGGGTAGCGAACTCGACATCCTCGAAACGTCGCCCCGGCCCGCGCTGCCCGATTACCTCGGTTTAGAGGCCGATGATGGTCTCCGCGAGAGTGTTGTCAGCGACATCAATGCCTTCCCGGCACGGCCGATGCCAACCCTTCCGTGCACCGTAGACCCGCAGGTTGTAGTGCCAGACGCGCTCGATCTCAGGACATAGGGCATCGGCGCTTCGCGCAGCACGCGAACGTCCTGCCCACGAACCTCGACCGAATAACGCTTCGATGTCTTCTCCGTAGATCCATCCTCTCAAGAACTGGAGCCTCCGGCAAATTAGGCGCGGTTCATCCGTTAACTTCAGTTCGGAGCCCTGGCTTTTTTGCGTCGACCCTTGACGCTGTGAAGGGGCTTGGAGAAAAGGGGCGCGAACTCAATCGAGGAATGTTCCCATGACCGACATTACCCTGACCCTGCCAGACGGAGCCACCCGCACCTATCCGTCCGGCACGACGGGGGCGGATGTGGCGGCGGATATCTCGAAATCGCTGGCCAAGGCGGCGATTGCCTGCCGGATCGACGGGGAGCTGGCCGATCTGTCGATCCCGATGGAGAGCGACCATGGTTTTGGCATCGTGACGGCGAAGGACACCGGCGAGGCACTGGAACTGGTGCGGCATGACTGCGCGCATATCATGGCGCGGGCGGTGCAGGAAATCTGGCCGGATACCAAAGTCACCATCGGGCCGGTGATCGAGAACGGATTCTACTACGATTTCGACCGGGCCGAGCCGTTCTCGACCGACGATCTGCAGAAGATCGAGCAGAAGATGCGCAAGATCATCGCGCTGCGCGATCCGGTACGGACGGAGGTGTGGGACCGCCTCCGCGCTGTCAAGCATTACGAGAATAATGGCGAGCCGTACAAGGTGGAGCTGATCGAAGGCATCCCCGGCGACGAGCCGCTGCGGATGTACTGGCATGGCGATTGGCAGGATCTCTGCCGGGGCCCGCATCTGGCGCATACGGGGCAGGTTCCGGCCGATGCGTTCAAGCTAACCTCGGTGGCCGGAGCGTATTGGCGCGGGGATTCGGACCGGGCGATGCTGCAACGCATCTATGGCGTGGCGTTCCTGAACAAGCCGGACCTCGATGCGTATCTGCATCAGCGGGCGGAGGCCGAAAAGCGCGATCACCGCAAGCTGGGCAAGGCACTGGAACTGTTCCACTTTCAGGACGAAGCACCGGGGATGGTTTTCTGGCATCCGAACGGCTGGGCGATCTATCGCGCGCTGGAAGATTATATGCGCAAGCGGCTGACCGCCGCCGATTACAAGGAAATCCGCACGCCGCAGGTGGTGGACCGGAAGCTCTGGGAGGCATCAGGGCATTGGGACAAGTACCGCGAGAACATGTTCATCACGGAGATCGACGAGGAACATGCGAACGAAAAGCGCGTGAATGCGCTCAAGCCGATGAACTGCCCGTGCCATGTGCAGGTATACAATCAGGGCCTCAAATCCTACCGCGACCTGCCCCTGCGGTTGGCGGAGTTCGGGTCGTGCCATCGGTATGAGCCGTCGGGGTCGCTGTCGGGCCTGATGCGGGTACGCGGGTTCGTGCAGGACGACGCGCATATCTTCTGCACCGAAGATCAGATCGAGGCGGAGACAGCCGCCTTCATCGGGCTGCTGTCGAGCGTTTACAAAGACCTCGGGTTCGAAAAGTTCGACATCAAGTTCTCGACCCGCCCCGAAACCCGCGTCGGCTCGGATGAGGTGTGGGACAAGGCGGAGAGCGCGCTGGAGCGGGCGGTGCAGCAAGTGACGAACGATTACGAGATCGATCCCGGTGAGGGGGCGTTCTACGGGCCGAAGCTGGACTTCAAGCTGACCGACGCTATCGGGCGCGAATGGCAATGCGGGACGCTACAGGCGGATTTCAACCTGCCGGAGCGGCTGGACGCGGAATACGTGGCCGAGGATGGCTCGAAAAAGCGCCCGGTGATGATGCACCGCGCGATTCTCGGGTCGTTCGAGCGGTTCATCGGGATTCTGATCGAGAACACTGCTGCGCGCTTCCCCTTGTGGATGTCACCGCGTCAGGTGGTGGTGACGACCATCGTGTCGGACGCGGACGAGTATGCCGAGGGGGTCGTCGCGGCCCTGCGGACCGTGGGCCTGCGCGCGGAAGCGGATTTGCGGAACGAGAAGATCAACTACAAGGTCCGCGAACATTCCGATCAGGCGGTTCCGTACATCCTCGCCGTGGGGCGCAACGAGGTGGAGGAGCACACCGTCTCGGTGCGGAAACTGGGCGAGAAGGGGCAGCAGGTGATGCGTCTGGACGACGCGATTGCAATGCTGCGGGATGAGGCGGAGATGCCGGGGTGAGTAGGAAACGAGAATGTTCATGGAACAGCCCATTTTGTTGGACGATTGCATTATCACTTGCCGTTTTTCTTTTCTGGATCGGCTGGTTTGTATTTTATCATAACTTTTTTGATAATTCAGTGAGGGAAGGTCTCAACAAAGACTTTGCGGGAAGCGGGAACTATGGAGATGGTTTCGGTCCTCTTTCGGCACTATTTACAGGTTTAGGCTTTGTGGCGCTTGTTTATACTATTTTGCTACAGCAAGAAGCTTTACGAAAACAGCAAGACGTCGAACAAGCACGTGATTTTGATGCAATGTTCTTTAGAAGATTACATGACTTTGAATTGATGGTGTCGGGAATGAAGTTCCAATCATCAGAACAGTACGGCCATGCTGCGATCCACGAGATCGGCATTAAATTTTTCAATAAAGGTGAAAGCCCAGATAGTCTATTGGAACTGCGCGGAGATCTTTCTGATTATATCCCACCACAATCAATTTTTGAAGTTTATATTTCTTTATTTGACCAGATAATGCGCTTCATAAGGAGAAAACCTGACGGTGATCAAAAAGAATATGAGGATATTTTCTTAAGTGGACTGAGTGTTTATGAAAAAAGACTGATTATTATCTACGCGATGATATCAGATGATAAGGTTTCTATTTCGATACGAAAAATGAATTCCAAAAACCCGATCTTTGATAAGAATTTGATCTCTGGTCAATTAGCAGTGCCTGAGAGCGATACAGACTTCGGTCAAAAAATGGACGATTTTTTTCCTAAGGCAGTTGGATAGTATGGGATACCCAGTATAACGAATGTCCAGTTTCCTCATCATATCGGTAGTCGGTTCGGTCATTCTGACGGTTCTCCTCAACCTGCTCCCCGCGCTCTTTCCCAAGAGCGCGGAGAAGGCTGAACGCAAGATGCTGGAAAGGATGCAGCAGATGCATGAGGATCGGATCGATCCCGAGACGCCGAAGGTGCAGGTCTTCTTTCCGTGGAAGGCCATGCTGGCGATATCGCTGTTTCTGACGGTTGCGATGAACCTCGTCGGATATTTTGCCAGATAGCTGACGAACCGCTGCCGCTTGCAAGGTCGGAGGGGCGGGCGTATGAGGACCACGCCTTTTCAACCGGAGTGAAACCGATGTCTTTCCTT
>ENA-ORXM01003379-ORXM01003379.1-marine-metagenome-genome-assembly--contig:-NODE-3379-length-16025-cov-17.490093_pt1 | contig 16025 bp, 27 predicted proteins | sample MGYA00237867_ERZ511480 | MGnify/ENA primary metagenome ERZ511480 (study PRJEB26309, sample SAMN06266103) | marine metagenome | isolation source: Algal blade | place: United Kingdom:Sidmouth, United...
ACGGATCGTCGGCTTTCAGTAAGGACGCTACGTATGACCATTCGGTGCTCTGTGTGCTGTACGGATTTAGCATTTTACTCTCATTAAAAAACCATTAATTTGTTGCTATGCGTGCGGTGCGTGCCAAGTTACCCTGCTGTAAATAATGCTCCAAAAACAGTATCGCCATGCTGAATGTATCAACGAAATCATCATTCTGCGCGTTTGGGAATTTGAACAATTCCCCGTTTTCGTCGCTGATGCAATCGTTGTACCAGTCTAACAACTCGTCAACATACGGCAATAGCACCATGTCGAAGTTGCACCAGACCGAACCTTGCTTGGCTCGATATTCCTTCGTGCCCGCCGGCTGGAATTCTTGAATAATCGACGCTATCCATTCCGGCGCTACCAATCGCAAAGTCTGTATGACTGTCGTTCCGCTCGATTTGTCTTCAATGACGATGTTCTGTAGCTTCTCGTCATGATTCCAACGCTGGGCCAAATCGATAATAATCTGTGGCAAAAATGCGCTATCTATCTTTTCTCGCCACACGTGCCGCAACCTAATGCGATAATCCGGCAACATTTCGACTACCGCGATGACGCTGTAATCGCTATCGTCTTTGCTCTTCATCGCTGTGTCGATAAAGAACCAACGCCCTATGACCGTGTTTTCCTGCCTGCGGTCATGTATCGAATATCGGTTGCGATTCTCTGCCCAGAATTCCTGTTTGTAAATCGAGCCGCCAACCACGGTTGGCGATTGCTGGTAAAGGCTAGACCAATCCTGATCTGTGACGCTGGCTCTGGTTGCTTCGAGTGAATCGAGATCGTATCGCTCCGGCCAAAGCACCTCGCCCTCTTCGCGCTTATCGAGTTCACCGCCTGAACCGTCGCAGATGGCCGGAAAGCGTAAGACCGTCCATTGATCGGCCTTCGGATTCTCTTCTGCCAGCCGGAGCAACCGCCCCGCCAAGTCGTTTTCGTCCCACCGAGTAACGGTCAAGAGAATCGAGCCCTTGCCCATCAAGCGCGTGCGGAACGTGGATGTATACCACTGCCACACGGCATTGCTCACGGTTGGACTGGTGGCGTCTTTACGGTTCTTGACTGGATCGTCAATGATGCCGTAATTCATGCCCATGCCCGTGATTGCGCCACCCACGCCAGCCCCGCGATACATTCCGGCGTATTCCACCACCTCAAACATGTCGCTATTGCGTAGCCACGAGCCACCCTTTTTGTTGTTGCGAACATTTGAGCTACTCAGCAGAGTTCGCGGGAATAGCTCGCGGTATTCGTCACTGTCGATAATGCGCTGTACGTCCAAGTTCATCAGCCTGGACAAATCTGCGCCGTATGACGCGCTGATAATGTGCGCTGTCGGATCCTTGCCTAGAATGTAGGCTGGCAACCTGCGAGACACTAGCTCACTTTTACCGTAGCGTGGCGGCATAAAGACCATAAGCCGCGTAATTTCGCCGGATATCCACTTGTCAAGATGATCGCAAATGGTGCGATGGAACCACGCATCTTGATAGGTGGGAAACGTGTGCAGAGTGAAGGGTAGTAGGCCGCTGCGATGCTCTGCTAATCTTGGATCTTCCTGCACCAACGTTTGACCAAAGCCAAACGGTCCCGTATCAATTTTCGGTAGATTGACCTGTAGATCAAGATTCAGCACTAGTTCCCGATAATGATTCTAAGAGCCGGATCGACTTGTCAGTGACTACACCATGTAACACCGCAAGATCCGCCGCATTTTGCTGCTTAAGCCAAGCCTCGTTTCGAAAGAACACGGATTGAACGCGCAACGTTTCGAGATTCGTGTGCAGGTAGCCGATTAGCAGCTCGCCGATCTCTGCTGCCTTTTTTGGGTACGTTTCCTCTGTACCCCCTGCCCGCTCTTTTGCTTTTCGCTTCCAGTTCGAAACTGTACCTTTTGGCAGCTTGTATTCTTTTGCGGTACTGGAGACCGATTGCCCGGCTAACAGCGCGGCCATGACCGCCGCCTTTGTTTCGTCGCTATGCTTCGCCATCAATCACAACCCCTTGCCCGTCATCGGTTCATCACGACACGTACCCGCCCGATCTGCCACCCCGATCATCGTGGCACAGTGATCTGCAACGTGATCCTCTTCACCCTCAGAATCCACGTATGTCGTTATTGACGCCATGCAAACCGAATAAACGCGCTGGTAGCACATGCGTTCTGATGTGCCGATTGCGGCGTTGTTCGACTCCGGCTGTAGCGTGTAGCGTGCTCCGCTTGCGTCCGTGAGTGTGCAGCCCGAGATAAGCAACACCATGAGCACGGCAATTGCTACGGAAAAGCAAAACATTACCACGTTCCGAAAGCTGCTTTTTGCTGGCCTCATATTTCTCTCGTCACTGGCTGCGCTAGAATCACGTTGCCGGATGCCATAATTCCGCTATCGCTGTTGCTGTCAATCCACTTGATATCGTAGATCAAGTTGGATGAAGAGGGGAGTAAGGCCGTCGCGTCATCTGTGATTTTTACTTCAACCGTACCCGCCACCTGGTCAACCGTGAGCGTTCCCCACGCTGCGGATTGCGCTGGGGAGCCGTTGAGCGTGATTAGATGATCGCTACCACCAATCGACTCGACTATTGCGGCCTGTATCAGCGCGTCGGCGTCCTCTTCACAATGAAGCGATTTTACGGTAAATATAATTTTCGACCAGTTGGCCGGAATGTCGCCCGATACCGAAAATTTAAGCGTTGTGTGCGTCACGATTAGGAGATCCCCTGTTGCCAAAAGTGGCGAGATAACGGTTAGGTCGACCGCGCTGGCTGCGAGTGCGCTTGCCACCGATGAAGCAACTAAGCCGCTATCAATTGTTGCGTGAAAGTCCGATACGCCAGATACGTTCGAGCCGGAGACCTGCGTCACGTTGGCGTCAATAGGCTCTTGATTCTGAATAGCTGCCTCAACATCCGCAATCGTGATCCCGCCGCTGGTAATTGTTCTTGTGGCAAATGACCAAATATCTGACGCACTAAGCGCTGCGCTGGTAAGCGTTCGTGTTGCTGCTGCCCAGACCGCCGTTGCAATTTCGCCAACGGTCGGGATGCTTAGGCCACCAATGGCCGCCTGCGTTGCATCATGCTCTGCGATTAGGGCTGTTTGGTTTGTTGTTAAAGCCGTACCAATAGCCGTTTGCGTTGCTGCTAATTCCGCTGCCGTTGGGCCGTCATAGTCTGCGAGTGCTGTGTCAAGCTCTGCATTTATTGCCGCTGCGTCAGGGAGAGCGTCTACGCTTGCTTGTGTAGCAAGTGCGCTGACCTCGTTAGCAACTTGGGTAGATGACAGATTGTTTAGCGCCGCAATCTGCGCTGGTATATCATCCGACTGCAACTCGTTTGTGTCGGCTAATATGTCATCAAGGCTACCCTGCGCAGTGGATAGATTTGCGCCTGTAGCAAGTGCGCTCACGTCCGCTTGGCTGGCTATCCGGCTTGCTGCGTCGGTTATCACATTGTTAGCGGTATGATCGAATGTCGATAAGGGCGCTACCGCTGCGTCTAATTCTGCCTTCGTTGGCGCATCGTAATTGGCTATAGATGTGTCAATATCGGATGCCGTCAAATCACTCCGGCTGCTGATGTTAGCGTCTAGCTGCTCATGCTCCGGCCCAACGCTGCCAACGCAGTATTTTGTCGAATCCGCATTGTCGTAAAAAACAAATGGACCTCGATAGCCATCGGATAGAGAGGCCGACACCTCGAAACCACTGCCATTTGTGCTAGCAATTGCGCTAATACCGCTGCTGATTGTTTGGCCGTCAACTGAGGCGCGAACATCGGCTGTATTCGGTTGGTGCGATCCAAAATCGCACGTGAGAACTACGCTGTAAGCCACTGGCTCATTGCCTCTTCGAATCCATCAACGATTAGCTGCATCTGCGTATCGTTTTGCGCTGTTGCTATCGCCTTCTTTGCGTCACTTCCTGCGCGCTCGGTTCGACCTATTGCATCGAGCCACGCGGTTGCGCGCTCTGACCACACTCGCGCAAGCTCTTGCTGCTTTACTGGATCGTCGCCTGCCTCATGGCCGAGAATGATCGAATCGGTCAATTTGCGAATACCAAGCTCTGCACTCATCAATTCAAGAAATTTCAGAATATAGATGATGTAACGATGCAGATCGGCATTGACGATCTTGCCGAGCGTGTCGGCCTGTATGCGGTCAATTTTGGTTTGATATTTTAGTACCACCATTGACAGATCGTCAGGATGGAACGAAAGTTCACCCTCTGTGTACTCTGCTTCTTCGTGCAGAAGATCCGACAGGTGCCAGCCGTAGCCAACCGTTTCGCCATTGTGCGCAATGCGCGGCGTTGTGCTTTTGCTCATGGGATCACCAGTTCCGATGTTACACCCGTCGACGTGGCCCGCGGAGCGTAGCCACGCGGGTAAGATATATCACCCAGCGCTCCCGTTGTGGTCAGCACCCCGTCATCAATAAAATTGACAGATGTATCAACACGAAAATCAAGATTTGCAAACCAAACTTTTACATCTAGGGGAGATGCACCCGAAAGATTTGGTAAAATTACTAGTTTGGCTGTTCTTGCGCCCGGTGATATGGCATTTTTTTTATTTGTTCCCGTCACGTCAACGCCGCCCACGTATCCAGCGTAGTTGTGCCAATCGCCGTCAGTTGGAACAGCCTCGTTCGATGCTGCTATATATTTATACGTACCTCCGTTGTTCATTCTTGACAATTTAGTACCTGCTGGAATTATGTCTCCCGTGCTGTACGATCCAGAGTGCCAGCTAGTCATTACATCGATCTCGAACTCACCGCCAAGATCGGTAATGACTGGTGAATTCGGCACAATACCCTGTAAAACATTTCTGCTGTACGTGTGCTCTGAGTAGGAAAGACCGTTGCTGTCTGTGTAGTTCCAGAAAATAAACCCACGTTGATGAGTCAGCGCGCCGAAAGAAAAACCCGTAACATTGTCGATGTAAATATGACTATCTATGCCAACCTCAAAGTCTCGCGTCAACTCTGCGAGTGTACCGTTGTCAAACATGTTATAAATCGGTCGCGCAGACGCGCCTCCGGTATCGAAAAAGGCCAGTCCAACGAACTGCTTTTTTGTGTTGTTGGTTGTCGTTTTGATGGAAACAGATAGTTTGTAGGCTAATCCAGGCAAAACATCGAAAGACTCGTCGGAAAACTTGCCAAGGTAGGAACCGTCGTGACGGAACGATCCAGCGCTCGAATTGGCAACCAGCGGATCAAACGTAAATCTCGAAAAATTCGTATTGTCGCGATAGCGCCCCGATCCATTTTTAATCAATCCGCCACCATTTAACGACTCGATATACGGCGTGGAGTAGTACCGTGCATCCGGCACTGCTGGATAGCCGTCAAGCTCTTCAATTGCTGTTACCGCTCTACTCGCGTGTGTCATTTTCGGAACCATGAGCGGAGAGAGCTGCGGAGAGAGCTACGGTTAATCAGTGTGATCGGTGACAAAATCATGAAAAACGTGGAGATAGAAAGGCAGAGATTAAACATAGCCCCGCTCATTGGTGCGCCCACTGTGATCAGCGTGGCCCACGTTACTACGAACGACATATGTCCCGCTATCAAAAATCCTGCCCAGCGGAATTTTTCGCGTCCGGCAAACTGCTCCATCGTCATGTGCCACAGCATTATGACGATGACAGCATATCCTGTGCTGCGCATTAATTGCGCGCCTTGTGTTTGCGTAAATTCGAAAATTGTTTCAATCATGGAGAAAAGTACTCGAGCGCTTGTATCAAAACATTAATGAGCATTGATGCGATAATCAGACCAGACAAAATGGGTTTGGAGAATGAGACCCTGTTTTCGTTTCCTTTCTTATACTCTTTGGAGAGATCTTTTATAGCCGTTTGCACGCCGTTATACTCCCTAGAGAGGTTGTCGACCGCCGACCTGATTCCGTTGTCACCATCTGGCCCCACAGTTATGTTGTGTAATTTCTGAACCATTTCCTCTACGCGTTGTAGACGATACGCGATGACGTGCAGGGAGGTCTCGTCTACAGGTATTTGCGCGGAAGGTACATTCCACGTGCGTTTATTACTCAATTTCTTAATTTCCTTCAGAGCTTCGTTGGACGGATTCTCCCTAATCGCGCCGTCTATCAGATCCAAATGCATATTGTTTTGTATCGACCACCTTACCAAATCAAAAACAACCGAATACAGATCGCCGCTCCCCGCGATCTGCTCCAGACTGGAATCAAAAGTAAATCTCACCACGCGTTGTAATGAGTTTTTATCAAATGATTCCAGCAATACCTCGTTTAATTCAGCTTCGTAATTCATTCTCTGTCGTATTCAGATCCAATATAGATGCACGCATAAAGAACAAGCGTGCTGATTAAGCTAAATATGATCAAAAATACAATTATCCAAAACACAGCCACCAATCCAAAAGAGCCGCAATCAATCCCGATTTGGGAACAATTGCGGCTCTCGACATGAGACAACCACTACACTATATATATATAGACTATTCTGCGCTTACGGTGATCTTTGAACCGCTCGAAAGCTCTGTTCTGACTGCGAAATCATTTCGATTTGCGTTGCCACTGACTACAACTTTCCAGTTCTTGCCGCTTCGCAGCGCCTCTTCGATGTGAGCTAGGGTGTCAAGAGCAATTGCTTCAATTAACGCCTGCGTTTGCTCTTCGCTCATGGCTTAAAACCAGAAACGAACGTCGCCAATGCCAATTGCCTGTGGAGCTGGTGCGCCAGCGGGTGAAGCATCACCGAAGGTTGGCGGTACCGGCATGGGCTTTGTCGCCTTGTACCAAGCTAGCCACCGGAGTATGAAATTAATTATTGCAACGGCTGCCGTTGACCACCCGAATAGATCCAGATGCTCTGGAATTGCGCCGGATGCCCAAACCAAAAACGCAATGGCAAACGAGATTATCGCCTGCGCACCAACGGGAATGCTGTACTGCTCAAATAGATTGTCTAGCATGTCTGTCTCCTAACTACTAAAAATTAATGCACCTGTGAAGAATCCCATGAAATAGCCGACTATCAAGATAAAAACGACTATAGCCGGAATGGTGCGTGCCGGAGTGGTTTTCCTGCGTTTACTCATACGGATTAAATCCATACCACTCTAAAACATCATTGAGTAGCTCATCATCGCTAACCGCTCGCCTGTGTCTTTCGCGTCAAAGAATAAACTGTAGCCCTGACGAGAAGTAGCGACGTAATCCACTGTGTTTTTGCTATCGGCAACGGGAAACCATAATCCGCTCTTTGGATTGCGGTTAAACTTTGGGTGCCCTTCCGTGAAAACCCATTCGTTTGCGGCCATCCAAGTATTTAGCAAGGATTGAAAGTTTGCACCCTTCGCTCGGTTTCGCTTGTTGCGCTCCGATTGTTCGCAATCGTCCGAAATTTGCCCCCCTGCATGGCTCTGTACGCGACCATCGGGCAAACCATCATCAATTATTACTAACTCAGGATTGCTCAACATCAAAGCGGCTATCTCTGCATCTGCGGACATACACCCTCCAACAAAAAAGATCTACCCCGCCAATCCTATCCCTGCGGTTATTTTATCACGTGACCAACAATTTGTCCACGCGGTTAGAACGAAAGTTCTAATAAATTTGTTGCAATTTGATTACAATTATTTTACACGATAGCGATTAATTATGCTTGCCGATAATTAAACATTATCGGAAGCTATCGTATTTATACGATAAATCACGTGTTCAAAAATTGGATGGAATTCCCGACTTTTCAAAAGTTACAGCCCAGACCCAAGGATTAGAATTGTACCCATATCCGCGCTTTAGGTTGATACTATCCCAAAGATCGGGAAACTCCCTCGGCCCTACCCCTTCGGCCAAAGCTTCAGCCTCTGTTATATCTTGCAGCTTTTGAGCACGAACGCTCAGCACAACCAAATTGATACGAGACGCAGATCTAGGCATAAAAATAGATGGTTTCCATTTTACCCAATCTGGTATACGATCTTCCTCTGATAGACTCGCCTTGTATAGAATCGTTTCTCTACCCAAATCATTTTTCCTCGCGAATGTTTCTCTTACCCAGAGCCGATCCCCTTTGTATCCATATGGCGAGCGCGGGCAACCGTGCTTGCCTGCGTGGGATTTTGTCCATTCTGGCCCAAGTTGATTAATCAAAAGATCAACATGCGCATGGTGATCAAATTTCATTACACGTCGTGTTTGCGTTTTAGTTCCATCCAAAATAGCACGGACCATCTTGCCATTAAACAATATTGGTTTTTCATTCATGCTGAACTCATTCCTCTTTAGTCACCTCGCTATTCACCAGCCACAGATACCAGTACGCAATCAATTTTTCGAGAAGAGCAACGCACATCATCATATGGCCTGTGACTGGTTGTCGTTTCAGCAGCACAAGAGTCTCAATCAAGGATTTTTTGATTGCCTCTTCCTCGGATCCGCTCAGGTTTTTGCTGAGATTACTCATTATTTTGCGCAATGTCGAATTCTAGATTTTCCAAAGAGCCTTCGCACCGTTCGATCACGCCCTCGATCACCGATTTTGCATCTTCCAGACTCATTGGTGAATCAATGTCTATTTCAATTTTCCGCATTATCTCTTCGACTTTTTTATCGATCTCACTTTCGCTCATACGTTTACTTTCGCTCCCTCATTTGTAAAATATATGTTTCCCGATCTTGATCGTTCGTTCCATGTACCCAGCCCAATGCGGATCGACATAATCCGCATGGAAATGCGTGGCTCCGCCAACCAGATCACCAACTAGGCCATTTTTCACCATGTAGGCAATTGTTTCTTCTTCCGGCAGGCGTGCGCTGAGCCAGGAGGTTGACTCCCTACCGTTGAACCATGAAAATTGCCACGGCTTGAGAATGACCTCGCGTATACCGTTGCCATACCAGCCACCGACACGCACGCGATTCATCACGACTTGCGCGACCGATATTTTCCCCTCTATCGGCTCGCCTCGCGCTTCGGACCAAATGCAGAGCGCGAGCAGATGCGTGTCATTCAATCCTGAGCTATCGTTCATTCTGGATCCTCATCATCAAAATGGTGCCCAAACTTTTTGCGCAGCTCGTCAAATCCAAGATCTTTTCGTATCTCATCAAGCTGCTTTGATGGTCCGTTTGATAGCGGAATTACTCGCTCTAGCTTGTGGTATCCGGCTTCACCTTCTACCCATACCACAGGGCCAGAGGGTTTCACGGTTGCAACAGACCGCGTTTTGGTCACGTGCTGCGCTCCGAGATCGTGAACCACGATTACATCACTGCCAACGGGCCAATTTTCGTTGAAAACTTCACAAACTGTTTTTGCGCATTCCTTTGTCATCTAAAATGGTGCATTCTTTAGTAGCTCGATCAGCTTGTCAGAAAATCTTACATAAGCAGCATCAGCAGCAGCAGCATAAGCAGCATAAGCATCAGCATCAGCAACATCAGCAGCATAAGCATCAGCAACATCAGCAGCAGCAACATAATCAGCATCATCAGCAGCATAAGCAGCAACATAAGCAGCAACATAAGCAGTAACATAAGCAGCAGCAGCATAAGCAGCATCAGCATCAGCATAAGCAGCAGCAGCAGCATTAGCAGCAGCACGCCATTCCTCTTTAGTCACCTCGCCCCCATCGACTTTCCTCTGGAAGAGACTTCTCACAGCTTTGATCTCGCTACTGTCACTGTGGCGAATAATGCCGTGATTTTCGTCACCAAGCGTCCACAGCATGAATCTATCGTAGACTAAAGATAGATCTGCCCCAATTGGTATTGCGGCTAAAAATCTTTCCTGCCACTCCTGTAACACATTTGCCTTTAGTTCTGGAGCATCAGCATACGCCTTCATTTTCTTTCCTCTCTACATTCCCACCACCCACACCACGCACCCCACCAGTACCGCTGCGTGTGCGGACTGGTCGATTATGAGTGGGAGCGGCGGGTAACTTGACCACGGAACCGACCACTTTCGATGGTCGATTACCACGTGGCTAATAAATACGATTGTGATTGTCCACACGTTGGCCGCTCCAAGCATGTGGAGCGACGCAGATGCAAACAATGTGTAAATTATACAGTGTTTCAGTAATGCATCTACATTCTTATGCTTATTTAGCGCAAGCCAGTCACCTTGGAGAAGGTAATCCCCAAATATGTGACCGCCCGCAAGTATTGCCAGTTCCATTTTGCCCACCTTGTATATGGTCCCTTGGGTAGGCTTCTTTTTGGTGGGCGTGGGCTAATCGCCTATTGTGATGACTTTTGGCAATCGCACGGTTGGCACTTCCAGCATTATGTAAGCCCGAAGAGTGGCCGATGCAACGTGTATCAATTCTGTAGCCATTGATTCACGGTTTATCGGGACACTTACAACCTCCTCCCACACCTCTTCAACCTCCTCGAGTAAGACCGCATACGCCTCGTGCGGAGAGTTTAGATCGCCATGCAAAAGCGCTGCGCGCTGCGATTCACCAATCACAAGTTCGGTAAATTCATCGTCCACGCTGGCCCCACCCGCATTTTTTTGGTAAAATTTCATGGATTCCACCGCTACCTCGATCAAGCAATGCTTCATTTCATCGTGATCGGGCTGGCTTTTCTTTACTTCGCGCCAAAATTTACTGAGTCTTTGAGATAGATCTGCATGATGCCACCGATCCGAAAGAAACGGTTCTAGCCAAGGATTTTGCACTGTTGCGCTCTGCTTCCCCTCAATCATCCGTTCAAAAAAATCGCTATGCTTTGCAGATGGCTTCTCGCTGTTTGCGAAATGCTCGAAATATACATTATCTTCACCCATCGTCAATCTCCTATGTCTATCACTCTCGGCAACCGCACGGTCGGCACTTCTTCGACCGTCGCGGGAATGTCGTCAATCACCCCAGACCTAACCAAGTCCTTAAACGCTTTCGCGTCTAGCTTGACCGCCATCCCTTTTGACTTGGCCCATGCGAGCGCGCTTTCTTCGTTGTACTCGATCTGTTTTGAGACAGCAATCTTCACGCCACATGGGAGAGTTTTAGTGCTGTCATCAGTTGTGTACCAGTCGATAGCCAGTGCGCGCACAACATCTTCTGCAAGGCTTACAGATTCCCTCTCTGCTTCGATATCCGCGCGCAGCTCTTCGGTTTCGGCTTCGAACGCTTCTTTTTGCCGCTTGTAGTCCGATTCCAATTCTTCTAGCTGGCCTCTGCATGTCCGTAGATTGTGCAGATGTCCTTCCAATTCGCTTTTTCGGTTTATCATAATCTCGCCTTTTGAATTCGATGCCAGCCTGCCGCAATTCAATCGAACAGGCCAGCATCGTTGCTTACGCTATGTTCCAGCGCCTCTTTGCGTCTTCCAAATGGGTCGGTTCCGGCGCATCAATGCTATTAGCAAAATCATCAAGCCATGTGCGCACGCGGTCCCACTTTGAAGCCTCAGAGCTATCTGCGGTTTGCTCCGCACGCTCGACCGCCACCATGAGCGCGTCTACTATTTCAAAATCGCTCATGAGACCGATGCCTTTTGCGAGAGCCACGCATGGACCTCTTGCAGCTTTTCGAGGCTAAGCTCGCCCCATGATTCGACACCCTTGGCCTCTAGCTGCTTGGCCTTCTGTGCGGGCCAATTCTTGTAGAGGCTGTCGCCGAATTCGTTGATTGAAACGATTAGTTTATCCTTTGGGCTGAGTTCAACTTCAATGGGTGCATTCTCTTCGAGGTCGCTCATGTCGTCTTCGATCACCGTGTATGGCGTGTCCTCTTTGGCCTCCTGCGATGTTGCCCACATCATGCCGTTATCATCTTCGAAAACTTGGTTATTGCCGACAATCAATGCCCGATCTCGGTGGCGTTGCTCTGCCTGTCGCTTTAGATCGTTAGTCAAGACTTGCAGGCGATCCGTTTCGCTCGCGTCGTTGAGGGGTATTAGAGACAATGAGGATTGCATGATCGCTAGCTTGCCAGCGCGACGCCGGGCAACCTGCGAGGCGGTGACGCCTGTAGGCAACGAGTCGGCAAACCAGTACGGGCCGGCTTTCTTGAACCCTGTGTATGCACCTTCTGACCATGGCACAATTTCTTCGGAAACAACCCCGTTTTTAATGCCACCCGTCATCATATGTATTTCTAGTTCTGACTTTACAAGTATCCGGCATTTGATGCCATATGCGTTGGCTGCAATCTGCTTATCTAGCCCGATCCCCTTGGTGTGCTGAACAAGCTCCTCTTTTTCCATCGGAGACCAGTCTGGTGCCCAATGTACTCCCTTCATGCGCCAACGGGCTGCGCTATCCCACCAGCCCTTCTCACCATCCATCAAGGTGTATGTCGTTTCGCCTGTCTTCTTGTTCTTGTATGGCACAACATGCATATGCGTACCAGCTTGCCAGCCATAGCGCACGGTTTTTTCAATGGCCTTACCCATGAGAGCTACTACATCTGGCCTCTGCGAATGGTTGGCTGGAATGTTGAAGACGCTCGCGAATACTTCCATCATGTATTCGCGCTCTTGTGGACCGCCGAGCTGCTGAATGAAACTGTTAGATTTGTCTAGCTGTACTATTTGGTTACTCATAATCCTATCCTTTACTAAAAATCACTTAATACGGGCATTCCTCATCGTATTCAATTTCTTCGGCATCAATGCTATCTGCACCGAAAACAAGCCTGTATGTCTCCTTTGCATTGCTCACGGCTTTATCAAATGCGCGACTAGCAGCCAAAATATTTGGATCGTCGACCTCTTCTACCTCGACACTGTCGTCGAGAACGAACTGTATGTCATACCCTATCTCACAACCACATAGTTTTATCGTCACAGCATCACCCAACGTGTGAGACTTCAACTCGTAATCGTCCGTACCCGCGGCATTGAGCCAGCCGCGACGCACCTCGTCACTGCCAAACTCATCACAATCACTAAACGGCTTATCGGCTGCAAACATTGCAGCGCCAAAGTTAGCGTCTGATGTGTCGAAATCTGGCTTGTGGTTGACAATATAGCGCGCCTGTGTGCCACGCTTGATGTAGGTTTGCGTTATGCAGAACGCTTGTTCTAATGCGATAACCGTTATGTGACGACGGGCGTTTGAGCCCGCTCGTTTTGCAACTCGCACACCGTTGTAGGTCTTGCCTACATCCATGCGAGCGAGTATCCCAATGTTATCCCAAATTGCACATTTGGCCTCTTCTACAAACTCTATAATTTGTGGCTTTGTGGCTTTGTGGCTTTGTGGCTTTGTGGCTACTAGTGGGGTTCCCATAATCCTATCCTAATCCTAAATAGTGGGGGATGTTGACGCATCCCCCATAAAAGCGGTTCCGACTTGTCTAAATGGAGGGGCTGTTGACGCAGCCCCCCAAACTGCGAGTCCGATTTGTCTACCCCCGAGGGAGCAATGCACATTGCACATTGTGATATGCATATCTGAATTTTAGCACATTGTGATGTGCATGTCAACCCCCAATTTAAATATTCGTCAAATTGATATTTTTAAGTAATAAAAAAGCCACCCCGAAAGGTGGCTTAGGTGAAACAATACCTATATGCTTACTCTTTTTTATCTTTTCCCACAAATGCGGCAATGGTCAAGAATATTGCGCCAAGAAAGATCCCTATGACACTTAACACCAGTGTGACGAACCCGCCACCGATGGCCGTCCCGATGGTCTCAGCATCAGAGTTTGGCCCAGTGCTGGTAGAAACATCGTTGATCAAAGTCCCACTAAAGAGCAGCCCCGCAAGCGGCAACGCGAACGCGCACACCGCAGAGCAGACCATAATACGACGCCATGCTTTGCCAGCGGTTGGAGCAAGCAACGCAACAGCAATGGCTATGACAAATAGGCCCAAGCCAAACATTCTCCCGATCTGCCCTGCCTGCTCTGGATCACCTGCCATTGACATCGTAACCAAAAACCCACCCACCAGCGCAAGTATCACGCCGCCCAACAATCCTGCCAGAATTTTCCACACCCAAATCATAATAATCCCCTATCCTTGAAAATAAAACCAGCATACAGGATGAGCGGCAACCAATCTACGAAACACCTGTTCTTTTTCGTTACAGTTTGCTTGCGATAGGCAGATTTTCACAGACTTGGCGGGGCTGTCTGGTATATGATACTGTATAATCGAGAAAACAAATTGTAGAAATTGATTGTTGACATGAACATTAAAATGTGCTAATCTCTTGACATGATTAAAAATCAGGAGATATCAATATGAATGTTAAAACACAAGTTAATGTTGATGCACTTCTGGAGGTTATGGGCTCGGCCAATATATCAAAAGCCGAGTTAACACGCAGAAGTAAATTACATCGAAACACAATAGGCAAAATCCTTGGCAGGGTAGATGATTACCATAAATCTGTCAGCTTAGAAACAATAGGCGCTCTGGTTGCAGGGCTTAACTTGATTCTCTTAGAATCCAATTTACCACTCTACAACCCAATAGATTTTATTGAGAGTGAGGGCTTCCCAGCCCCACACATGGACGCCCCGGCCCTCACGGGTGATTTGATGCCAGCGTAAATTAATACGCTTAGGTGATCGGGGCGTGATCAAAAAAGCCCCGATCACCTAAATGATCGGAGCAATTTCTGTCACGCCCCGATCACCACCCGAAAGCAGCAACAAGACGCAAGTTTTCGATTCGTGCCAAACTTTGGACGGAGCGGCACAGAATCAAACAACGCACATTCACAACCGAATAAGTAATTTCTTAAGTAGTTAGAATGTGTCAGGGCGCCTAACGGGGGTCGAACCCGTAACCTCCTGATCCACAATCAGGTGCTCTTATATGTTTAAAAAGAGTTATGAGAGCGCCTGCTGTACAGGCGCTCGACTGCCGGAACCAGATCATCCGATCCGTAGATGATATACTCCATAGCGGATCGCGGATCTTGATGGCCGAGCACTGCCCCTATGAGAACAGCATCCGCATTTAACCGGGCAAGATTCATTCCGCAGAAATGCCGGAATGCGTGCGGATACCAAATACGTGAGCATTTGGCCTCTTTGCATCTTCGCCGACACATTTCACGTAGTCCCCAGTTAGACATCGGTCGATCCAACACTGCGCCAGTTTTGTGTGCGACCGGCCACAGATAGTCGGATTCGATCGGCCTATGATCTTCTACCCATTCTCGTAGCGGTTCGGTAACGGGCCCAACAATCGGCACGACAGTATCCATCTCCGTTTTTTGCCGGAACACCTTCATTCGCTTATTGCGAAAATCAATATCATCCTCACAAAGATCAACAATTTCAGAAAGCCGCAAACCGCAATAGGCCAAAACGATCAGTATCGTTTCGTCACGACGCGCTATCCAGCAATCTTCAATTGCTGCAATGTAGGTCATTAATTTTTCGCGGTCCTTCTCTGTGATTGCCTTTGGCGATCTGCGGGGAACTCTTGGTTCAGTCAAGAACTCGAACGGCGTTTCGTGTCTCTCTATAATCCGGCGAGATACCATCCATTTGTAAAGAGATCGAATTGCGCGATAGTCGCCAAGAACGGTGTGTGGACTTAGGCCACTGGTGCGGCGATGGGCTATGTACGCCTCAATCGTTTCCGCACCCATGAGCGAAAGAAGATCGCTTTGGCTGCACCCGTTTGTTTCGCACCAGTCTCGAAACGCTTCGAAATGGTAGCGGTATGATTCAACGGTTTTTGGCTTACGTCCGGCTCCAACTTTGGACGCCAAAAACTTCTCGATAATGATGCGCAAATCCATAAAGCCTCCTTTTTATGGCAACGCAAAGCACGCCTCTTGAAAGGCGGTGAAATTTGCTTGATTTGTTGCCGGGGTCTGCTTGAAGACTGCGAAGTAATTCGCATCATACCACGAGATTATTATGACAACTCGCGCAAGATACTTGCAGTGTTTGTAGCCATTTCTGGAAATGGAATTAGCAACACAAAAACGTGAATGTGTTTTGTAATAAAAAAATGACCGCGAGGGCTGGGAACCCGTACGCGGTCAGGATAGGATTATAACAGTCC
>ENA-ORXM01003380-ORXM01003380.1-marine-metagenome-genome-assembly--contig:-NODE-3380-length-16012-cov-4.365987_pt1 | contig 16012 bp, 21 predicted proteins | sample MGYA00237867_ERZ511480 | MGnify/ENA primary metagenome ERZ511480 (study PRJEB26309, sample SAMN06266103) | marine metagenome | isolation source: Algal blade | place: United Kingdom:Sidmouth, United...
AGCAATCGGGCCTTTTAGCTCAAATATATTGAACTTCAGACCCTGTTTCGGTGTCGTTATTTATGAATCAATTCGAATTTTTCGAAAAAATTGAAAATTTTACAATCACTCTTTTATAACGCAACAAGTAATGCTACAGTCTCCGTGATATAAACAATAACTGTGTCCCAACTGAAAACGGGACACTAACAATAAAAAACAAGCTTTCCAAATAGGAGGAATAAGCAATGAAATTATTTTTAGTTTTAGGATTTTTAGCAAGCTCGGTTGTGATGGCTGATGATTTTGGCAGGTCTTACCAAACATCAGATATATGCTGGGGAATAAATTATATCAGCAAGAAGAAAGGAGTTTTAAGCAAGCCTCAAGCCGATAAATTAATGAAGAGATGCATGGACAGGCAAAGAACATTGCATATTCTTAGTACTGACAAAATATCATTTAAATCTGAATGCAACATTATTTTGACTGACTATACTTGTGGTGGGATTACTTATGGTGGTGCGGTTGAATTAAGTGCAACTATACGAGTGTTAGACTACTAATTTTTTGCAAAAAATATAGATATAACTTTGCCGAGGTCATAGCATCTCGGCTTTCTTTTCTCTTGAGCTTCCACAAAACTTCCGCAAATTGCCACAGACTCCTGTTATCTCCCGTGATCTGGTGTTAAAATAAGAAGAAAGCTAGAGAGGTCAATGCTATCTAAGCCATTGATTTTGCATCGAAAATATGTTTTGAATTTAGGGCAGAAAAACCTACGAAATTTGGAGCGGGTGATGGGACTCAAACCCACGACTTCCTGCATGGCAAGCAGACCGTACACTTTTTTCAGGTCTTCGTAACACCTTGATTTAATGGTGTTTTATCAATGATTTCAAAAGCTTATGACTCATAGCAGTTTCTGGATTGTTCGGTTTTGTTCGGTATGTTTCCGGATCTTGTAGACCATCGGTAGACCATGTTTTATAAATTATTCATTACTATTGCATCTGGTAAAAATCTAGATATAATATAGATAATGAACTTTGAGTGGAATGAAGCAAAAAATAAAGTTAATCGTGAAAAACATGGCATATGGTTTGAAGAAGCTAGATCTGTTTTTGCCGATGATCTTGCAAGAGTTTTCTATGATCCAGAACACTCTGAAGATGAAGAACGCTTTATTGTTATAGGAATGAGTTCTTCTTCTCGACTTTTAATGGTTGTTCATTGTTATCGAGAAGAAGGTGTTATTGTTCGAATTATTTCTGCTCGTAAATCTACCAAAAAAGAGAGGCTTGAGTATGAAGAAAGAATATGATTTAAAAAAAATGAAAGAAATCCCCAATCCTTACAAGGGGAAAGTTAAAAAAAGTGTTGGGATTAACTTAAGTCCAGAAGTTATTGATTACTTTAAAGCAATGAGTGAAGAAGTGGGAGTGGCTTATCAACGACTTATAGATATGTACTTACTTGATTGTGTTGAAAAAAAGAAAAAACTTTCAATGAAGTGGTCTGCGTAGAAAAAATGAAATAGATCCTCGCTTCTAAAGAGACTAACGGCTTCTAGTTGAAGTTTTTGACCATAAGAATTTAAAGCTAATTCCTTAACTTTAAATCCTTATTATTTTTTCTTTTTTTGCAGTTTCCAGATTATCAAATTCTTTGTATTTTGCTAGAATTACTTTGTGGACTGTAAAAAATAGCGCTGCAACCTAATGCAGGAGAGCGACTAGCGTCGGGGGCACCGTAGTCATGGATCGACACGTATAGCAACGATCACTCGAGTTTCAATAGGAAGCCCAGAACTCTCGAGCAGAACGCCACAACCACCAGGTTTTGTAGCATTAAATTATGAGTTAATTTTACGTTTAGGACTGGTACTATAGAATCTCACAAAAGTGATAAGACCCGAGTCGCCGAACGGCCACATGTGTAGGGCAGAAGTAGTGAGGGAGCGTGTTTTATTCTTTTTTGCAAAATTATGTACTAGAAGCACAGCTCTTTATCTAGAAAAAATAGAAAATTATGAAATAATTGATCATCTAGATGGCATGATTAGTAGTTTTGAATTAGAGAATGTGGCCTAGATTTTGGAAAATTAAGTTTTTAGACCATACAGTCTTTAGGGCACAGCTAATCCCGAAGACATTCTGACTAATTTCAGTATGAATATTCGTTTTCTTAAAGATCTTACTATTTAAAAGATAGATTGTCAGTGGTCTATGCTACTGCGGGGCAATCTATACAGGCCTTTAATTCTTGATTTCTTTTAATTCTCTCTTTTCTTTTTTCTTTATGTATCAATTTTAATCTCTCATGTTCTTTATCAATATTTTTTCCATTATAAATCTCGGCCGGGATACAATATTTAATTCCTGCATGTGGGATTGAGTGATTATGTTCATTAACATAGAACTCGACTTTCTTTTCTAGAGATTCAAAAGTTCTAAGCTCAGTAAAGTAGAGATAATTATTTTTCAATGATCTAAAAAATGCTTCAATCATCGAGTTTGATTGTTCAATATCTATTTGAGCAATTATCTGATCAATTTTATTTCTTATGCTAAATTCTTGAACTTCTTTATTTATATTTTCTACGCCTGCGTCTGATATTAACTCATCTACTTTTTTATCTTCTAAGGCCTTAGATAATAACTGCTTGGTATTGTTTCCGGATATTTCAGTAAATACTTTATGAGCGATAATATATCTAGAAAAGTTATCAATAATAGCTTGTATATAGACTTTGGTTCCATCCATTAATTTCATAATACTTATATCTATATGCCACGATTCGTTTGATCTACTTGCTCTATAACCAATATCATTTTTCTTAGTATATATTTTAAACTTAGGCCTTCTCCATTTGTATTCTTTAACATATTTAAGCCAAGTAGAAGGTGAGTAGTAAATTAATCCCTCTCTCATCGCCTTGATCGCAAGATTAGTAATAGGAATATGAATGTTCTCAATACTTTTAACGATCTTTTCCATGGTCTTTAGGTCTTCATTATTAACTTTTGAGGGCATAGACTTTGGGCAAGAGGAATAATCTTCAAGTTCACATGTTAAAAATTTATTTTGCCATGCCTTTAGTCTTGAGTTAGATATGTCGATAAGCTTACAAAAGGACTCAGCATTGATTTTTAGTTTTACTTTATCAAATAGGTTTAAGATTTGTTCTTTAATGTCTGCACTTTTAAATCTCTTCCAGTTTGGCAGGATATTAAAGATTTTTCTTGATTCATTTAGAACTTCAATTCGTTGTTCCAGTAGTTCATTTTTATCATCAGCAACTAATAGGGCATTAATCAGTTCAATTTTATCCATATCAAATTCTTCAAGAGTTAAAACTCTTTTGATTCCTTTTCGTTGCCAGGTGTCCAAGGTTGTTTTTGGAATTCCACGTTTTTCTAGTGTTTCAAGATTGTCACAATCTATAGCTACTAATTTTAATCGATGGTCATATGAGTTATATGTTTTTTTCATGTTCAGTACCTATCGGAAGAAAATATTTATTACAATAATGAATTAGTATATTTTAAATGCTTAAAATTACAGGGAAAAACGAATATTCATGGCCGAAAAAGACTAAATGTCTTAGTGTTTAGCTGGGCGTTAAGTGCTTAAAAAATTATTAATGAGCTCCATTTTTGTAAGTAGTGCTTTTGCGCAAACAGGTTTTAATACTCAAGTAAATAGGCTTACCAATATCTTAGTCGGCCAAATCTTACCAACAGTAGCAGTGTTTGGATTAGTCTATGCTGCAATTCTTGCTGCAACGGGTGATGAATCGAGTAAGAGAAGAATGGTTTTGATTGTTATTGCCTCTATCGTTGGGATATTGGCCAAGTTTATTATTCCACTATTTCAGAGTGTTTAAGATGAGAGAATTAAATTATTCGAAAGTACATAGAGACTTAGATATGAAACTAAAGATCGGGGCCTTGGAGGCCCTAGATCTCTTAGTTGTTCTTATCCTTTCAGCGTTTATGAGTATTTTCTTTTCTGGTGGATGGTTAGGATTTTTATTTGTTTTTGTAATGCCAGTGATTTTATTAGTCGCTCTTAGTTTTTTTAAGAGAAATAAGCCAGAAGGCTATATTAAAGACTTAATAAAGTATTCGGCACTTCCTGGTTTTTTTAGTGCATCACTTGATCCATTAAAAGAAAAAAACTTCAAACAATCAATTATTAAAGGTGGTGTAAATGAGTGAGATTAATTCTCTAGCTGATAATTTGAATTTATGGCATTTTGATGATCATTATCTCGTTCATTCTGATGGGTCTTTAGGGCAAGGTTTTAAGCTGACTGGTAAAGATATTTCAACAGCTACGATTGATGAGATCAATGATTTTAATTTGAAATTAGAAAATATGCTAAATTCTCTTGATCCAAATTTAAGAGTACAAGTGTATTGGATGAATACCTCTGATGTTGAAAGCACACTTTTTAAGCATTCATCTTGTTCGGTATCACATCATCAAGGCTATGAAAAAATTAAGGATGCTAGGTTAGATTATTTACGAGGACTAAAAGACAATAAAAATCTTTATTGCCCCAAACTGTATTTATTCATTAGATCAAAATCATTTGATTTTAAAAAGAAAGGAATTTTTAAAAGTACAAATTCTTTTATCCAGTTTTCACTTAAAGATTTTGATGATCACAAGGATGAATTTTCAAGAATCTGTGAAAAAGTAATGGATCATTTGAGGGGTGTTGATCTAGATCCAACGGTTATAGGAAGTCAACAATGGTTTAGTTTAATTTATTCTTATCTAAATAAGCAGAGGTATGAGTTACTTGATGAGCCTGATCTTAAGGATTCTTTAAATGAGTTTACTCCTTCATTAGCTTCACAGCTTGGAATGAGTGATATTTTAATAAATAATGAATCTATAAAGGTTGGTAATTATTTCTATAAGGTCATTAATCTAAGAACACTTCCTGAATCAACATACTCTTCCTTGGTTCAAACCCTAACAGAGCTCCCTCATCATTATACGATTTCGGCAAGCTTTTCATCACTAAACCAAACGATTGAAAAAGATAGACTTCAACTAAAAAGAAGAATGGCACATTCAATGAGTGTTGGATCAAAGGTTGGAGATTTAGACTCAGAAAATAAGTTAAATAATCTAGAGGGCATATTAGCCGAAGTTACTTCAGGAAGTGAGAAAGTTTTCTCTTTAGGGTTTTCTATTGTTCTTTATGATGAAGATGAAAGGCAGCTTCAAAAAAATGTTGATTTAACTTTAAGGGCATTAAGAGATTTAAATCAATGTGAAGGAGTGGTAGAAACTTTATCAACCTTTGATAGCTTTATTTCAAACTGGCCTGGAGCATGCAAGGGGGTTAGGCATAAAAAGCTAAAGACATCTAATCTTGCTCACATGCTTCCACTGTATGAAGATTGGAGAGGAAATAAATATCCAGTCTGTGTAGTTCCTAACAGAAACTATATTCCATTTTCTATTGATCCGTTTGATATAAATTTACCTAATTGGAATGGGTTAGTGTTAGGAGGTAGTGGAGCTGGAAAGTCTTTTACAGTTTGTAATTTAATGCTCCAATTTTATGCTCAAGAATCAAGGCCTAAGATAGTTTTCATAGATAACGGACGATCCAGTGAAAACTTTGTTAATGCCTGTAATGGAGAGTTTATAGATGTAAGTGTTGGGTCTGGAGTATGTATTAATCTTTTTGATTTGCCGAAGAATCAAAGAACACCGAGTAATCTAAAAGTGAAATCAATTCTTGCTGTTCTTGAGGTGGTTCTAAAAGATGAAAACTCTAATCAGCTTGGGAAGGTTGCAAAGTCTGAACTAGAAGAAATCATTTGTTCTTTATATGAAAATATCAATGGAAGATTTCCAACGATGAGTGATTTAAGAGAAATACTTCTTAAGCATCCAAACACTGACTTGAATAACTACGGAAAAATTCTTTACAGTTGGACTGGTGATACTGCTTTTGGAAAACTCATGGATGGGCAAAGTAATATTAGTTTAGAAAAAAATGTCACAGCAATTGAGATTAAAGGCCTAGATGATTTTGCAGAGCTAAAAGATGCTTTCATGCTTATTATTACAAGTTTTGTTCAAAGTGAGGCCGAATCAGATTTTAGACCTTGTATTTTAATTTGTGATGAGGCACATAGGCTTTTTAAAACTCCTGCAACTAAAGACTATATCCTTTATTGTTATAGAGTATTCAGAAAATATAATTGCTCCATTTTTTGTATTACTCAGAATCACAAAGACTTTTTAAATGACCCTGAAGTTGCAGATGCGATTTTTCCAAATACAACACATGTATTTATTTTAAGACAAAGAAAAATTGATTGGGATGATTTTCAAAAGACATTTGATTTCACAGACACTGAAGTTAACTGCATTAAATCTCTAGAGATTAGAAAAAGAGAATTTTCTGAAGTCTTTTACATGCAAGATGAAAAAAGAAGCATTCTAAGAATTACGCCTGATCCACTTTCATATTGGATTTGTACAAGTGATGGAAGAGATAAACAAAAAATCGAAGAGATGAAAGAAAAGTTTCCAGACTTAAATGATCTGGAAATTCTAGAAAAACTTTCAAAGGAGGATCATTTTGAAGCAGCTTAAAAAAATTATTCTTTTTAGTTTATTAATGAATTACACAAGTCTTTATGCTCAATTTTCTGATGGCTCAGGATGGGCTAATTATGCTTATCTCGTTAGGATTTTCCAAGAAAACATAAAGAGATATAAGCAGCTGAAAGAAATGATGAGAAGGGCAAAAACCCAAGAAAAGCTCATAAAGAAAATCAACAATGGAATTGATAATGCTAGAGGTTTAATTGAGGTTCTTCCAGTTAAAGACCAAAGAGTTCTATCAAGTTTTAGAGGATTAAAAGATAGTGTGAATCAGATTTATAAAATCTATGGGGCCATTCCACATGGCTCTGATGCTGTCCTTCAAACTCTTCACGATAAAACAATTGCAGAAAGCTTTGGATTGGCTAATCAGGTCAATTACTATACTGAAAAGCAAGAAGACAATGTGAGAAAAATCTTTAGGCAAAGCAAAGGAGCATCTCCAAAAGGAGCTGTTAGAATTACGGCGCAGACCAACGCTCAAATTCTTCATGCTCTTAATCAGCTTATCAAAGTAAATGGACAGATGTTAAAGCTTCAAGGTGAGTCCTTAGCAATAAGTAATAAAACAGATAAAGATTCAGCCCGTGGATTTAATAAAGCTACAAAAGATCTGAAAAAAAGTATGAAATCTTACAAAACTGATTTTCAGTTTCCAAAGTTTTAAAAGGAGGTAGTCTTGATAGAATGGTTACCTTCAGTTTGTCGTGAATTACATGAAGAAATGATAATTATTTATTGGATGCTTATTCTTCCGTTAGTTCTAACTTTGTTAGTAATTGAACTTTTAAAAACTTCAGATACACCAAATGCAGGAAAAATAATTATTAGAGCCGTGATTTCAATTATTCTTTTGATTTCATTTAAAGAAGTTATCAATGTTATTGCCTTTGTAGGAGATGGAATAGCGTCTAGGATTGATGGCTTAGCAAAAATGACTGAAATAGTGGAATCTTTTAGAGAAGGACTTTCTAGAGATGCTCCGTCACTTTATAAGGTTAGAGAGCTATTTATTTTTCTAGTAAATCTTTTGTCTTATTTTCTTGCATATTTTGGGATTTTTGTAGCAGAAGCATTGGTTCATTTTTGTTGGTCAATTCTTTATGTCTGTGCTCCTTTAATGATCCTTTGTTATATACCTCAAGGTTTAGCGAGTATTTGTAAAAATCTATATAAGGGATTGTTAACAGTTATTTCATGGAAGATCCTTTGGTCTATTTTAGGTGTACTTCTCTTAAAGTTAGCTACGCAAGAAACAACAGTGCATAGTGATAATATCGTAACGACTACAATTATTAATTTTTGTATTGCTTTAAGTATTTTATTTGTTCCGTTTTTTGCAAAATCGCTCTTTGGTGATGGACTCTCAGGAGTTGCTACAGGTGTTGCTGCGACCACTGGAGGCATTGCTCTTAAATCAGGGAAAATGGCACTGACTGGAGGAATTAAGAAAGCAAGTGCACCAGCAAGAGAGAGGTTTCAAAAGAAGATGAGAGACCTTAAAGAAAATGTCTCTAATCCAGAGAAGTGGAATATGGAGTTTAACAGAGAAAGAATAGCTAATCGAAGGATTGATAGGCATAGGTATCTTAAAAATACGCCACTTAAAGAAAAACCAAGTGACATTTTAGAAGCAAGAAGAATCTCACGAATTAGGAGGAAAAAAGATGATGAAAAGTAAAATCAAAAAAGATATTACGAAGTTTTATAAAGAAATAAACTTTTTGAAATGGATTATCCTTATCCAAGCTTTAGGAATTCTTTGTTTGGGTGCCACTTATGGCCTCACTCAATTATCAGGGCCCCTAGTTCTTTATAAGGAGGATGGAAGAGTTCTAAGTTTTAGTGCTCAAAATGAAATAGTTGAAGTAACAGAAGATCAGGTAAAGCTTTTGGTGAAAGATTTTATCAATAGAAGATTTAACTGGGATCAGTATGATGAATCAGTTATTTATGGAAGTATAACTCCACTTTTATCAAGATCATTGAAGAGGAAAATTCTCAAATCTTTAAAGGATCAAAGAAAACAAATGGGAGATGGGGAGGTTTCTCAGTATGTAGGAAAAATTGATGTTCAAATTAATGATCAAGGTAAAATCATTGCAAGTTTTGATAAGATCTTAAGACTTAAAGGCCTGCCATTAATTACCGAGTCCCAACTAAAGATTGGAATTTCTGAAGGAGCAAGAAGTCCAGAGAATCCTTGGGGAATCTATATCAATTCATTGGTGAGTTATGATCAATAAATTTTTAATTTTAATGTTTTGTTTAGGAATAAGTATAAATACATATTCTAGAAGAGAAATCAGAGAGGTAACTTCAAGTCAAAAAACAATAAGGACGATCTATCTTACGATGGGCCGCTCTACAATTCTGAGCTTTCCTGAAAAGCCAGTTAAAATTGTTTTAGGAAATTCTAATTATTTTAGTATTGAATATATTAATAATGATGTGACGATTCAGCCTCTTAGAAAAATCAATACCAATATGTTTGTTTATACGAACTCTGGAAAGAAGTATGCAATTTTACTTAGGGTAGGCAGGAAAGAAAAGTATGATGACATCGTGTATTTCAAATGGATTGGTAGAGCTAAAAAGAAAAACATTAAGCCCGGTCTAAGCAATACTTCAATTAACAAGAGAATTAGAGTTCATGGACAAGTAGAAGTACTCATTAAAGAGATTATTAAATTAGGTAATTCAAATAAGTATATTCTTGATTTAGAAATATATAATCTATCTAAAAATCAACTTGATGATGGCTCTTTGAAAGTCTTTATTTCAAGAGGTGGAAAGAAGTTAAAAAATCAAGAATTATTTTTAAAATCTAAAATTAAAAAGTATGGAGGTGGAAAAGCAAGATTACTTTTAAAACTAGAAAAGAGATCTGGATTTACTTTAAATGTTGAGGCCTTTAGCTATCTTGGTTCAAGTATTATAGGGAGACAGTACCTATGATTTTTAAGAAGTATTTTATTGAAAAACAAGGTGAGAAGGAAGTTTTAAAGAAATCTAATATTTCAATTCTTATTTTTATTTTTTTAGTTCTAGTTATTGGAATTGAACTCTACTCTGGATATTCTGAACATGGAAAGCTTAACACTTCTAGCACTCCTTTTACTGAGCGCATAGAGCGTCAAAAACAAGCTAACGTAAGTTTAAGTACGAGAATTAAGGATATTGTAAAGCCTGATATTGTTGTTAAAAAAGTGCATAAAAGAAGGAAGGTGAAAACAGTAATTCCTATTAAATATTCTGCTAAACAAGTGATCTCTAGAAATAAAAAAGGAAGAAAAATAAATTTACCGACTGGTACAAATCTTTTAGCAGAACTGATTGGTGGCATTGATACAAGACATAGTAAGCAAATTGTTTTAGCAAGCCTGAGAAATAAGATTCGTCATAAAAATGGATCAACTATTCCAGCAGGTTCGAGATTTAGAGGAAGTTTTTCATATAATAAGGATCAAGAAAAAGTATATTTGAAATTTTCAAAAATTATTTTCCCTGATGGAGAGGAATATTCAATTAGTGCACATGTTCTTGATTTCTCAGATTATTCTGTGGGACTTTATGGCAATTATCATGATTATTCCGGTTTGAAAATAGCAGCTAACATGGGGCTTAGTTTAGTTTCAACGGCTGCAGATGTTTTGACTAAGAAAAAAGTGGATTATTCCAATCCATATTCTCAACCAATGGAAGTACCTGAAGCTAACTTTGAAAGTGCAGGACTACAAGGACTATCTAGAATTGCCAATGAAGAAGCACAGAGAGTGAATCAAAAACTTCAAGCTAGAGATACTTATTTAACTGTTGAATCGGGTAGAGAATTAATAATCTCGCTTACTTCTACGTTTAAAGGATTAAAAGAGGATGAGTAGTAAGAAGAAGAATATTAATTTATTTTCAATTTTTTTTAGAAATTACTTTGAAAGTATTAGTCTTAGTTTTAGGTATAAATGGCATCAATTTTTAGATAATTGGATTGTCATACTAGGGGTTAGTATTTGGTGGGGACTTTTTGTTTTCAATAAGAGGTATTACGATTTATCACAATATTTTCCCATTGAGATATTTAGGCCACCGCTACTTAAAGCTTCAAAAGCAATTCCAAGTTGGGTGATCTTTTGGTGCGGATATTCCTTCATCCTGTCACTTACCTTATTTCTGTTTGGATATAAGTTTTTCAAAAGAAAAAAGGAATTGCAAAACTCTCTAGATGATCTTGGCTTAAAAAGCGGAAGAGGTAATTCACCACAAGTAATCGATGTAACAGATTTATCTGAGAACAGAACGTTTGTTTTATTAAATTCTAATGGAGTAGGACTTAATCATTATAAGGCAAGTAAGCGTGATGATTTTTCTACCTCTTCTGGGCATAGAGTTGAGTCAATGGAGTATAGAGAAGAAGATATGACAAAGATTGAGTTATATCTTGCAAAAAATAGACTGGATAAAATGATTAAGTATGAAGATGTAATGGATAAAAACATTGAGCCATTTTCTTTTGTTTTAGGAAAATCTCATTCTGGCTTATTAAAACAAAGTATTGTTGATTTACCCCATTTAATGATTGCAGGAACTACTGGAGCGGGTAAGTCTTACGCTGTTAAAAATGTTCTTTTAGGTCTTCTTGATTCTTCAGAAAAACTTCAAATGTATATCATTGACTTTAAACAAGTTGACCTCACTACATTTCAAGATTTACCAAACTGCGAAATCATCACTGAAAAAGATGATGCATTAAAATGTCTTCAAAAAATAGAAAGGTTAATGGAGAAGCGTTATAAAAAACTCAGAGAAATGAAGCAGACTAAAATAGATCCGAAGAGAGACGGGATGAACCGGATAGTGATTACTCTTGATGAGTGTAAAGATCTTCTTGGTAAAGTTATGAGAAGTGATCCTGACTATCCTCTTGTGATGCAGTCAAGAAAGCTAATTGATAAAATTGCTAGAAAGGGAAGGGCCAGCGGAATTCATTTGATTCTATGTACTCAAAAATTAGATCAGACAAGTATCGATACAGGCATTCAAGAGAATTTAGGAGGAAGGATTGCGCTTAGAACGAAGACGCCTGAGAACTCTAGAAGAATGCTAGGTAATGAATCTGCCTCTAAATTACCTCCGATTCCAGGAAGAGCTATTTGGGATGATGGAAGAAAGTGTATTGAAATACAGTCTCCTTTTGTGAGTGATAATGTTTTGCAATCTAGAATCTCAGAGATAATCAGCTCTAAGAAATTTAGCGATATAAAGGTATCAAGAACTGAAGTTGAATCAAAAAGAATGGTGAAAAAAGATGAAATCGTCGATTAAAATTACTGAGAGAGATATTCAGATTTTTAGATTTCTCCATGCTTGCAAAGTGGCTTCAAGAAAGCAGATTGCGAAGATATTCTTTAGTGGTTCTAGGGTTGCAACACAAGCAAGGCTATCAAAACTAATGAGAAAGAAATTGATCCTAAAGGTTGATAGGAAATCATGGCTTGATAACTCTGATCTTTACGGACTTAGCAAGAATGGATTTCTATCTATGAAAAATGAACTTGAAAATGAAATCGGAGGGGCATTGTTAAGTCCTAGATTTAAAAGTGACTCAATTGATCATGATCTAGATTTAGTTGAGATCAGATATCACTTAGAGTCTCATGAATTTACAGAAAATTTTTGGATGGAAAATCAGATTAGTTCTTATCCTATGTTTGAAAAATCAGAGTATATTGATTTTAAAACCAAAAGATTTGATGCGGTAATAGAATTCATTAATAAAAAAGGAAATGAATATATTGCTCCTCTTAATTATGAACGTTCAGTTAAACATTCATCTAGGTATATTGATTTTTTTGAAAAGCTTTATTTGGATAGACATATCCCAGTACTTTTTGTTGTTTGTGTAAATAAATTAGTTACGCAAGCAATTCAAAAAATTGAGCTAAGTGTCTCAAGGGGGCAAGATGAGAAAGTATATTATCTTTCACTTGATAGTTTACTAAGTTCAAAAGATGAATTGATTTTCAAGGGGAAAGATAGTGGTCAAATTACTCTTTTATCTAGAAGATTAAGGTCTTACACTCCTCTTACAGCATGTAATAGAGAGCAAACTTCATGAATCTTCGTAAGTATTTGAAAATAAAAACTTTTAAGAGCAAAACGAAAGTTTCGAAATTATTTACTCCTTTGCAGGGAATACAATATTTGAAAAAAGGAACATTATAAATGTATAAGAGAAAAATAAGTTTATTCATTCTAACTTTATTTCTTATAAGTTGTTCTTCTACTAAATACTCTCTTGGTCTAGGAATAGGTTCAGGAGCACTTGTAGGAGCAGGAACTGGAATGGCAATTAATAAGAAAAACTCAGCTGGATACGGAGCAGCTATAGGAGCTTTGATTGGTGGAGTTACTTCTTACTTTATTGATAAAGAAGTTAGAAAGAGAGAAAAAGAAATCAGAAGGAAAACTATATTTAACTTAGAAAAGTATAACGTCTTAGGAATGCCTCCTGAGAAGGATTATAATCATCTTAAAGACTATGTGTGGGATATTGATGAAAAGTATTATGAGGCGCAATGAAAAGCTCTAAGGGATTAGTTAAGCTAAATGCAGATGCGAATGAAGCTGTGATAAAAATGGTTAAAGAGATCAAGAATCTTGATGATAAGGCGAGTATAAATAAGTCAAAACTTACGTCAATTATCGTTTTAGATTACTTTAATTCAAGATTTGAGAAGGATAAAAAGAATCTTGTTGAGCTGTTAAGAGATCAAAAAAAGGCATTAAGGGCCGAAATTTCAGCTTTAAGTGAAGAGCAGTTAAATAATATGGCCAAGTATTTAGAAAAGTTAAAAAATAGTAATAAGAAAGTTAAGAATTCTGTAGCTGAAATGTCAGTTGAAGTAATGGAAGAAGTATAGATAAATAATTGAAAGGGACTACCTTGCATGATAATATGAGGTAGTCCTTCTTTTTAAGGATTAATATTTTGGATAGTAAAAAAGTGAAAAAGAAGCTGGCGAATGTATTATTAAAAGAGAAGGAGGACTCAAGTCTCACATATCAACAAATTGGAGATGTGTTGGGAATGAAACGACAATCCGTTCGTGGTGCTTTAACTCTGGCAGATGAGCCAACTTTAGAGCGTCTTTTAGATTTATCCGAAGCAATGAATTTTAAAGTAAATATAAAAATTTCAAAAGATAGGGAGAAAGATATTATTCTTTATGAAACAAAACGCAACAAAGGAAAGTTGCGAAAGTGAAAAAGGTCGAAAGTGCAGGAAGTGCAATAGATTTAAATTATGGAATGAGTTTCATCGAAAAAAAGGTGGGATTAACGGAAATGATAGTAAATGTAAAAAATGTAGAGTTAGTGAAAAAAGAAAATATAGAAAAAAAGTTAAGAGAAAAAATAAGATTATATGTGGACAGGAATACAAGGTTTTATCAAAGGTTTTTGGAGAATTAACCAATGAGAGAATCGATTTTATTTCAAAATTAATTTCTGATTCATACAAATCTTTAAAGGAATAGATGAAAAGAAAAAAGATTTCAAATACAGAAATGAAGCGATTAGTTTTAAAGGTCATTGATGATTGTAAAAAAATCGCTAGTGAGTATGTTAGAAATTGGAAGCCAGTTAATTCTAAGTGGGAGACTATTGAAGGTACGGCATACTTAAGGTTATCTGATGATAGTCAAGTAGCTGTTGAGCGTGGCTCACTAGAGCAGCAAATTCATATAGCTATCATGGAAGCAAAAAGTAGATCTGAGCAAGGAAAGATTAATTATAGAATTACTGAGTTTTATATTGAGCCGGGGATTACAGGTACTCACGATAGAAGGCCTGAGTTTCAAAGACTTCAAGCAGATATAAATTCTGGAGTTCATCGATTTGTTATTTTAAAAGAACTTTCTAGGTTAGTTAGAGATTCTGAAATATGGAAAAGATTTATTAGATTATGCCAAGTTCATGATTGTGAGTTATGTATAAGAGGCCTTCCGTTTAATCCAAATGATCCTGCCTCTGTACTTCAATTTGATCAATTAGCTGCTTTTGCTGAATACGAATCAAGAACCACTTCTAAAAGAGTTAGGGAAAGTAATCATTCTGCTTTAATTACTTCAGGTAAGTTTAATGGAAATTATCCTTTGCTTGGTTTCGATATGATTCAAAATGATTATGGTGATGGCACTGGAATATATAGAGTTAACAAAAAAGAAATTAAGCAAGTTGAATGGATAATGAATATGTTTCTTCAATATGGACACTTTGGCCAAGTTGTAAAAGCATGCCAAGAAAAACACATAAATACAAAAAGAGGTGTACCTTTCAATTATAATTCTCTCAAAAGACTTTTAACCAATCCAAGATTTCTTGGTAAATGGTATAGAAATGAAAAGAATAAAGAAAAAAGACAAGAAAAGCTCATGCCTTATAATAGATATATTGAAGTAGATCTTCCTCATGGTTCCGTCATTGATGAAAGTTTATGGCAAAGAGTTCAGGATAAAATCAAAGAGATTAAAAATTCTAAAGCAAAATACGAAAAAAGATGTTATCCGCTATCAGGATTATTGTATTTAGAAGACGGCTCAAAGTTTTGTGGAAGTGGACATTGGGGTAAGACTAAGAAAAAGGTTCTCTATTATTATAATAAAGACAATAAAGTGAGGATTCCTGTAGAAGTTATTGAGAATCAAGCTGAAATCGTCACGAAGAGCATTTTTGACAATAATGCTCTATTCAAAAAATCTCTAAAAGCCTATTTAAAAGACAGTGATCATCTGCTTCAAAACCTAAATGCAAAAGAGACTGAGCTGAATATTAAGATAGATGCTCTTTCGGAAGAGAAGGTAAAATTAGATAAAAGACTTACTTTTCTTTTAGAAGATGATGATTTGGATATGGTTAAAATGTTCAAGGAAGAATATAAGAAAAAATATCTTAAACTTAAAGAAGAAGAGTCAGATCTTAAGTTTTCTTTAGATGAGATCTCAAAGCTAAAAAAGAAATTTAAGATGACTCAAGGTAAATCAGAGAGTTATGTAAATATCGCTGAAGAGGCGTTGAGGCTTCTAAAAAAGAAGGATCTTCTATCCTTAAAATCAATTTATTCAAACCTATTTGAGAAAATAGTGGTTCGACTTGAAAATGCTAAAGTAGAGTTAAATTTTATTCTAAAGAGTTCGTTATCGGCCCTTGCCAGGGCTGAGGACGGATTTCGCACAATGCTTCACTTGGAGCGGGTGATGGGGCTCAAACCCACGACCTTCTGCATGGCAAGCAGATTCACTATTTTTTCTAAGTGTACTGACTGATAAGTTTTGTCGTGGCTAGGCTGCCATTTTTTTAAATTCTACGGATCTTGCACAACAATGCTTAA
>ENA-ORXM01003381-ORXM01003381.1-marine-metagenome-genome-assembly--contig:-NODE-3381-length-16011-cov-14.544245_pt1 | contig 16011 bp, 17 predicted proteins | sample MGYA00237867_ERZ511480 | MGnify/ENA primary metagenome ERZ511480 (study PRJEB26309, sample SAMN06266103) | marine metagenome | isolation source: Algal blade | place: United Kingdom:Sidmouth, United...
ATGAAGCTGGTGTTGTTGGACAAGGTTTAGGAAAATCTAAAGACGTTGCAAGTGCAATAGCAAAAGCCGTTGAAGATGCTAAGAAAAACCTAGTTAGAATTCCTATTATAAAAGGAACGTTACCACATGAACAAAAAGGTAAATATGGTGGTGCTAGAGTAAATATTATTCCTGCTGCTCCTGGTACAGGTGTAATTGCTGGTGGTGCTGTAAGAACTGTTCTTGAAGCAGTTGGTGTACATGATGTATTATCAAAATCTCAAGGATCATCAAATCCTCATAACGTTGTAAAAGCTACTTTTGATGCTTTGTTACAATTGAGGGATGCGAATACTATTGCTAAAGATAGAGGTATTTCACTTGAACAAGTTTTTAAAGCTTAATATAGACAGAGATGGCAAAAATTAAAGTAAAAAAAGTTAAAAGCGCAATCAATCGTACGCTAAGACAAAAAAGAACTTTAGAAGCTCTTGGTCTTAAAAAGATTGGTCAAGTTATAGAGCACGACGCCACACCAAATATTCTTGGTATGGTTGCTAAAGTTTCACATTTAGTTTCTGTTGAAGAAGCTTAAAAATATAAACTGAAAATGGATTTAAGTAATTTAAAACCTGCAGAAGGTTCAGTAAAAAACCAAGGCAAAAGAATAGGTAGAGGTCAAGGTTCTGGTAAAGGTGGTACGGCAACTCGTGGTCACAAAGGAGCTAAATCTCGTTCTGGTTATTCTAAAAAACTAGGATTTGAAGGTGGTCAAATGCCACTTCAAAGACGTGTTCCTAAATTTGGTTTTACTAATATTAACCGCATAGAGTATCAAGGTATCAATTTAGATACCCTACAAGAATTGGTTGATGATAAGAAAATCAAGGATATAGTTGATTTTGAATCATTTTTTGCAAATCGTTTAGTGGATAAAAATGATTTGGTAAAAATAATGGGACGTGGTGAATTAAAGGCAAAACTAAAAGTAACTGCTCATAAGTTTACTGCTTCAGCAAAAGCTGCTATCGAAGCTGCTGGAGGAGAAGCTGTAACTATATAAGACATTTTATAAGTATGAAATTTATAGAATCAATAAAGAATGTTTGGAAAATAGAAGAACTAAGAAACAGAATTATAGTTACACTTGGTCTGTTATTAGTTTATCGTTTTGGTGCCCAAGTAGTATTGCCAGGTATTGATGCGTCTCAATTAGGAGGTTTAGCTGAAAAAACAGACAGTGGTTTGTTAGGTTTGCTTAACGCTTTTACTGGAGGAGCATTTGCTAATGCCTCTGTATTTGCATTGGGTATTATGCCTTACATTTCTGCTTCTATTGTTGTACAATTAATGGGTATTGCTATCCCTTATTTACAAAAACTTCAAAAAGAAGGTGCCAGTGGCCAAAAGAAAATAAATCAGATTACGCGTTGGTTAACCATTGCTATCTGTTTATTACAAGCGCCTGGGTATTTAGCAAGTTTACCTGCATTAGGTATTCCGCAATCTGCTTTTTTATTAGGAACGGGGCCATTGTTTTACTTTTCTTCAGTTACTATTTTAGTTACAGGGTGTATTTTTGCAATGTGGTTAGGAGAAAAAATAACCGATAAAGGAATTGGTAACGGTATTTCACTATTAATTATGGTTGGTATTATTGCCACTTTACCACAAGCATTTTTACAAAATGCAGCAACTAGATTAGAAGGTGGCGGAAACGGTGGGTTAATGATGGTGTTAATTGAGTTTGTTATTTGGTTCGTTATTATTTTAGCATCAATCATGTTAGTCATGGGCGTTAGGAAAATTGCGGTACAATATGCAAGACGAACAGCATCAGGTGGTTATGAAAAAAGTGCTATAGCTGGTTCAAGACAATATATTCCGTTAAAGCTTAATGCTTCTGGGGTTATGCCTATTATATTTGCCCAAGCTATTATGTTCGTACCAAGTTTAATTGGAGGCTCTTCTTTTTTGAAAGAGACAGCAGCTGGAGCTTGGATGCAGACTAACTATTCTGATATGTTTGGATTTTGGTATAATGTAACTTTTGCTTTACTGATTATAGTATTTACATACTTCTATACAGCAATAACAGTACCTACTAATAAAATGGCAGACGATTTAAAACGTAGTGGTGGTTTTATTCCTGGGATTCGTCCTGGTTCTGAAACATCTGAATATTTAGATAAAATAATGTCTCAAATCACCTTGCCAGGTTCTATATTTCTTGCACTTATAGCCATATTCCCAGCTTTTATCGTTAAGCTTATGGGAGTACAACAGGGTTGGGCTTTATTTTTCGGAGGAACCTCATTATTAATCATGGTTGGCGTTGCCATTGACACGATGCAACAAATAAATTCTTACTTGTTGAACAGACACTATGATGGTTTGATGAAAACTGGTAAAAATAGAAAAGCAGTAGCTTAAATTAGATAATAGTAAAGAGTCATTAGACATTAGAAAAAAAATTATAAATTAAGTAAAGAGTTCTAAAAACTAACGACTAAGAACTAAACACTAAAAAATGGCAAAACAAGCAGCAATAGAGCAAGACGGAACAATTATAGAGGCATTATCAAATGCTATGTTTCGTGTAGAATTAGAAAATGGTCATATCGTGACCGCACATATTTCTGGTAAAATGCGTATGCATTATATTAAACTTTTACCAGGAGATAAAGTAAAATTAGAAATGAGTCCTTATGATTTGACTAAGGCTCGAATAACTTATAGATACTAATACGATGAAAGTAAGAGCATCAGTTAAAAAGAGAAGCGCAGATTGTAAGATTGTGCGTAGAAAAGGAAGACTTTACGTAATAAACAAAAAGAATCCTAGATTTAAACAAAGACAAGGGTAATTATGGCTAGAATTGCAGGTGTAGACATACCAAAAAACAAAAGAGGAGTTATCTCTTTAACTTATATCTACGGGGTAGGTAGAAGTAGAGCAAAAGAAATTTTAGCAGTTGCTAAAGTTGATGAAAGTACAAAAGTTCAAGATTGGACCGATGATCAGATTTCTGGTATTCGTGATGCTGTTGGAACTTTTACAATTGAAGGTGAATTGCGTTCTGAAACACAATTAAACATTAAGAGATTAATGGATATTGGTTGTTACAGAGGTATTCGTCATAGATCGGGTCTTCCATTAAGAGGGCAACGTACTAAGAACAACTCAAGAACTAGAAAAGGTAGAAGAAAAACTGTTGCTAACAAGAAAAAAGCGACTAAATAAAAATTAGTCTTTAGTATTTAGACGTTGGAAGGAATCTGTTTGAAATTATAATAGTTTAGGATTCTAGCGACTATCAACTAATAACTGAAAACTATAAGAAATGGCAAAAACAAGCACAAAAAAACGTAAAGTTATTGTAGATGCTGTTGGAGAAGCTCACATTACAGCTTCTTTCAATAACATCATAATTTCACTTACCAACAAAAAAGGAGACGTAATTTCTTGGTCTTCAGCTGGTAAAATGGGATTTAGAGGTTCTAAGAAAAACACTCCTTATGCTGCTCAATTAGCTGCTGAAGATGCTGCAGGCGTAGCTACTGAAGCAGGGTTGAAAAAAGTAAAAGTATATGTTAAAGGACCGGGAAATGGTAGGGAATCTGCTATTCGTTCAATCCATAATGCAGGTATCGAAGTAACAGAAATTATCGATGTTACACCATTACCTCATAACGGTTGTCGTCCTCCAAAGAGAAGAAGGGTTTAATTACGTTTATTTAAACGCGAATCAAACAAAGCAAGCTCAAAAATTAATATCATCTGAGATTCAGATGATATTAATTTTTTTTGTAAATTTGCAAACTGAAAAATAAAATTTAACAAGTATTAACGAGAGATCAACGATTATCGAAGGATAAGATTAAGACCTTAATTCATAATCACTCTCATAACAAAATTAAAATGGCAAGATATACTGGTCCTAAAACTAAAATAGCTCGTAAATTCGGCGAAGCTATCTTCGGAGAAGACAAATCATTCGAAAAAAGAAACTATCCTCCTGGGCAACACGGAAACGCAAGACGTCGCGGAAAAAAATCTGAATATGCAATCCAATTAATGGAGAAGCAAAAAGCAAAATATACTTATGGTATATTAGAGCGTCAATTTAGAGGTTTGTTTAAAAAAGCAAGAGCTGCTCAAGGTATTACTGGTGAGGTTTTGTTACAACTTTGTGAATCTAGATTAGACAATGTAGTGTTCAGGATGGGGGTTGCTCCTACTAGAAGCGGTGCAAGACAATTAGTTTCTCACAGACACATAACAGTAAATGGTGAATTGGTAAATATACCTTCTTATTCACTAAAAGCTGGAGATGTTGTTGCTGTAAGAGAAAAATCAAAATCACTTGAAGCTATTGAAAGATCTCTTTCAAATTCAAGTACAGTTTATGAGTGGATATCTTGGAATGATGATACAAAACAAGGCACTTATGTTGCTGTTCCTGCAAGAATTCAAATTCCTGAAAACATAAACGAACAATTTATAGTCGAATTATATTCTAAATAATAAATTAATCACATTGGTATTTAGCCAAAGGATTTATGAGTAGTTCTTCAAACTTTTAAATCGCGCAACTAAATAACAATTAAAACGAAGAAAAAATGGCAGTATTTAATTTTCAAAAACCAGACAAAGTAATCATGATTGATTCTACTGATTTCGAAGGTAAATTCGAATTCAGACCACTAGAACCTGGTTATGGCTTAACAGTAGGTAATGCATTGCGACGAGTTTTATTATCTTCGTTGGAGGGTTTTGCTATTACATCGGTCAGAATAGAAGGTGTAGATCATGAGTTTTCCGCAATTGCGGGTGTTGTTGAGGATGTCACTGAAATCATCTTAAACTTAAAACAAGTTCGTTTTAAAAGACAAATTGAAGATATTGATAACGAATCAATTTCAATTTCAATTTCTGGTCAAGAAAGAATCACAGCTGGAGATTTTCAAAAATTTATCTCTGGGTTTCAAGTTTTAAATACAGAATTAGTAATCTGTAACTTGGATCCTAAAGTTAATTTTAATATGGAAATCACTATTGAAAAAGGGAGAGGATATGTTCCTGCTGAAGAAAACAAAAAAGCTTCAGCGCCAATAGGAACTATTTTTACTGATTCAATTTATACACCTATAAAAAACGTTAAGTATAGTATTGAAAACTATCGCGTAGAGCAAAAGACGGATTACGAAAAGTTAGTTTTTGAAATCATAACTGATGGTTCTATAACACCTCAAGATGCTTTAACTGAAGGGGCAAAAACGTTAATTCATCACTTCATGTTATTTTCTGATGAGCGAATTACCCTTGAAGCTGATGAAATAGCACAAACTGAAACTTATGATGAAGAATCACTTCATATGCGCCAGTTGCTTAAAACAAAATTAATCGATATGGATTTATCCGTACGTGCACTTAATTGTTTAAAAGCTGCAGAAGTTGATACTCTTGGAGATTTGGTATCGTTCAATAAAAATGATTTAATGAAATTCAGAAACTTCGGAAAGAAGTCTTTAACAGAGCTTGAAGAGCTAGTAAATGTTAAAGGGTTAAATTTTGGAATGGATTTAAGTAAGTATAAATTAGATAAAGACTAGATTTTTTTAGATTTGCTATTGGTGAGTATCAATCAGACTCTTAAAAAACCTATTCAAAAAATTAGTAATAATCATATTTTGCTCCTCAAAAAACGAGTTTGGTAGCAAGATGATAAAACAAAAGCCATGAGACACGGTAAAAAAGTAAATCACTTAGGAAGACAAACAGCTCACAGAAAAGCAATGCTAGCAAATATGGCTTGTTCTCTAATTGAGCACAAACGTATCAATACAACGGTTGCAAAAGCAAAAGCTTTAAAGCAATTTGTTGAGCCCATGATTACTAAATCGAAAGCAGATACAACACATAACAGGCGTATCGTTATGGCTAATCTTAGGCAAAAAGAAGCGGTTGCAGAATTATTTAGAGACGTTGCTGCAAAAATAGGTGACAGACCAGGAGGCTATACTAGAATTATTAAACTTGGAAATCGTTTAGGTGATAATGCTGATATGGCAATGATAGAACTTGTTGATTACAATGAAATCTATAATGCTGGAAAAGAGAAGAAGAAAACAACTAGAAGAAGTAGAAGAGGTGGATCAAAACCAGCTACGCCTCCAGTTGAAACAAAAGCATCTAACGAAGAAGAATAAATGTTAATAAGCATTTAATATATAAAGGATAAACTATTTTAGTTTATCCTTTTTTTTATGCAATTTTGTAAAACCTTTTCAAAAGAAATATGAAATATCAAAAAAGACAAAAAGCCATAGTACTTTTAGCAGATGGTACTATTTTTTACGGTAAAGCAGTTGGCAAAAAACAAGGAACCTCATTTGGAGAGGTTTGTTTTAATACTGGTATGACTGGATATCAAGAGATTTTTACTGATCCGTCATACTACGGTCAGCTTATGGTTGCTACTAATGCACATATTGGTAATTATGGTGTTAATAATAATGAAGTAGAATCTGATTCTATAAAAATTGCTGGACTAATAGTTAAAAATTTTAGTTATGAGTATTCAAGAGACGATGCCGATGGCTCATTAGAGGAATTTCTGAATCAGAATAACCTGTTAGCTATATCAGATGTAGATACTAGAGCTTTGGTAAGTTATATCCGTGACCATGGCGCTATGAATGCTGTTATATCTACAGAAGTCGATAATATTGAGGGCTTAAAGAAACAATTAGCAGAGGTGCCTAATATGGAAGGGCTAGAGTTGGCATCAAAAGTATCCACAAAAGAGCCTTACTATTTTGGAGATGAAAATGCTACTTATAAAGTTGCTGCTTTGGATATTGGGATAAAAAAAAATATTTTAAGGAATATTGCAAGTAGAGATGCTTATATTAAAGTATTTCCATATAACTCAAAGTTTGAAGATTTAGAAGCTTTTAAACCAGATGGTTACTTTTTGTCGAACGGTCCTGGGGATCCAGAACCTTTAGTTGAAGCTCAGCAAGTTGCTAAAGAGATTATAAAAAGAGACTTACCATTATTTGGAATTTGCCTAGGGCACCAAATTATTGCGCAAGCTAACGATGTGTCAACTTATAAAATGTATAATGGACATAGAGGTATAAACCATCCGGTTAAAAATCTAGTTACGGGTAAAGGTGAAATTACTTCTCAAAACCATGGTTTTGCTGTAAATAGAGAGAGTGCAGAATCAAATTCAGATTTAGAAATCACGCATGTGCATTTAAACGATGGAACTGTTGCTGGATTTAAAATGAAAAATAAAAATGTTTTTTCTGTACAATACCACCCTGAGGCTAGCCCAGGACCACACGATTCATCTTATTTATTCGATCAATTTATTGAAAACATAAGGCAAAGTAAATAATAGGTTGTAAAAAAGAATTTTTAGAATTGAAAATATCTATATGGTAGCTTTAACTTAGCAAATAAGTGCGTTAGGGATAGTAGCGGAAAGCCCACAGCCCGCAGGTGCGAGGACTTGTAGCGAATAGCCCGACCCTTGTGGTAACGCCCATATTATATTATTTTCTGCTTAAAAGTTACTAAAACGTTATAGATGTGTTTTTGTTAATTTCTGTATAAACATCTAAAAACAAACAAGATTTAACCGTAAATTTGAATAATTAAAAGATTAAAAAACAAACCAATTATGAGTATAATAATTAATATCCACGCAAGACAAATTTTAGATTCAAGAGGAAACCCAACTGTTGAAGTTGATGTAGTCACTGAAAATAATATATTAGGTAGAGCTGCTGTACCATCAGGAGCATCAACTGGAGAGCATGAAGCTGTTGAGTTACGAGATGGTGGAGATACTTATATGGGAAAAGGGGTTTTGAAAGCTGTTGATAATGTAAACTCTATTATTGTAGAAGAGTTGATAGGTGTGTCCGTTTTCGAACAAAACCTTATTGATAAAATAATGATTGATTTAGATGGTACGCCAAATAAATCGAAATTAGGTGCTAATGCTATTTTAGGGGTGTCTTTAGCTGTTGCAAAAGCTGCTGCTAATGAATTAAATATGCCATTATACAGATATGTGGGTGGTGTTTCTGCAAATACGCTCCCTGTACCAATGATGAATATTATTAACGGTGGTTCGCATAGTGATGCACCAATCGCATTTCAAGAATTTATGGTTATGCCCGTAAAAGCTAAAAACTTTACACATGCTATGCAAATGGGAACTGAGATTTTCCATAACCTGAAAAAAGTATTACATGACAGAGGTTTAAGTACCGCTGTTGGTGATGAAGGTGGTTTTGCCCCAAACTTAGAAGGAGGAACTGAAGATGCTTTAGATACTATAGCAAAAGCGGTAGGAAATGCAGGTTATAAATTAGGTGATGATGTGAAAATTGCTTTAGATTGTGCTGCAGCTGAATTTTTTGTTAACGGTAAATACGATTATAAGAAATTTGAAGGTGATTCAGGAGTTATAAGAACAAGTAAAGAACAAGCTGAATATTTAGCTGAATTAGCATCTAAATATCCAATTATTTCTATTGAAGATGGAATGGATGAAAACGATTGGGAAGGTTGGAAATATTTGACTGAACTGGTTGGTGATAAAGTACAATTGGTTGGTGATGATTTATTTGTAACTAATGTAGAGCGTCTATCAAGAGGGATTAAAGAAGGTATTGCAAATTCTATTCTAATTAAAGTGAACCAAATTGGAACATTAACTGAAACTATTGCAGCTGTAAATATGGCACATAATGCTGGCTATACATCTGTAATGTCTCACCGTTCTGGAGAAACTGAAGATAATACAATTGCTGATTTAGCAGTAGCATTAAACACAGGGCAAATTAAAACAGGTTCTGCCTCTCGTAGTGATCGTATGGCAAAATACAATCAATTATTACGTATTGAAGAAGAATTAGGAGAAGTTGCTTATTTTCCACAAGAAAATGCATTCAAAATAAAATAAAAGTCTTGAAATTTTATTTCAAAAGCGATTATTTTTTAATAATCGCTTTTTTATTTGCTATCAATTTTAATAATTATTAAATCGACTAAATCGTTTGTCATTATCTAAAAAAATAAAGAGATATTTCGTAAATTAGCATTCCGCATAACAAAACAAAAACTATATAGAAAAATATGTCAGATAAAGCTATTCTAGAAATAAACGGTGAGAGACACGAATTTCCATTAATCACGGGTACAGAAAATGAGGTTGCCATGGATATTAATGCGCTTAGGGGCGTTACTAAAGGAATTACAACTCTTGACCCAGGTTATAAAAACACAGGAGCTTGTGAAAGTGCTATTACATTTTTAGATGGGGAAAAAGGTATTTTAAGATATAGAGGGTATTCTATTGAAGAATTAGCTGAAAAAGCTGATTTTTTAGAAGTTGCTCATTTATTGATTTTTGGTGAGTTACCTACGACTGAGGAGTTAGAAAAATTTCATGCTGATATTAAAAAACATTCAGTTGTTGATGATGATGTAAAAAAGATATTAGATGCTTTTCCAAAGTCCGCCCACCCTATGGGTGTCTTGTCTTCATTAACAAGTGCCTTAACAGCATTTAATCCATCGAGTGTAAATGTGGATTCTGAAGAGGAAATGTATAACTCCGTTGTGCGTATTTTAGGAAAATTTCCAATTTTAATAGCTTGGACTATGCGAAAAAAAATGGGATTACCATTATATTATGGCGATTCATCTTTAGGCTACGTGGAGAATATTTTAAAAATGATGTTCAAGCAGCCAAATGAAGAAAAATATATTCAAAACCCTATTTTGGTTAATGCGTTAGATAAACTTTTAATTTTACATGCCGATCATGAACAAAATTGTTCCACATCTACAGTTAGGATTGTCGGGTCTTCTCATGCAGGATTATTTGCTTCACTCTCTGCTGGAATTTCAGCACTTTGGGGACCGCTTCATGGTGGTGCAAACCAAGCGGTTTTAGAAATGCTCGAAGCTGTTAAAGAAGATGGTGGCGATACGAAAAAGTATATGGCTAAAGCGAAAGATAAAAATGATCCATTCCGTTTAATGGGATTTGGTCATCGTGTATACAAGAACTTTGATCCCCGTGCAAAAATTATTAAAGTAGCGGCGGATGAAGTATTGGGTGATTTAGGGGTTGAAGACCCTATTTTGGATATTGCTAAAGGCCTTGAAAAAGAAGCTTTAGAAGACAAGTATTTTGTAGATCGCAAGTTATATCCTAATGTGGATTTTTATTCAGGAATTATTTATAGAGGTATGGGTATTCCAACAGATATGTTTACAGTAATGTTTGCGTTAGGTCGTTTACCAGGTTGGATAGCGCAATGGCGTGAAATGCGTTTAAATAAAGAACCAATAGGTAGGCCAAGACAATTATATATTGGTGAGACAGAGCGATCTTTTAAAGAAATCGAAAACAGATAAATATTAAAAATATTATATTATTATTAAGCTTCATGAAATTTTTATGAAGCTTTTTCTTATTTTAAGGCATTATTTTAGGAATAATATAATATATGTTTAATTATTCTTAGTTTTGTTAAATATAATTTGATATTATTTTTTAACCAGGAGCTATGATAAAATTGAATATTAAAAATGAAACTTCAAGATTACGAGCTGTAGTTTTTGGAACAGCTGAAAATAATGGTCCTATTCCTAAAGTTGAAGACTGTTATGACCCAAAAAGTGTTGAGCATATTTTAGCAGGAACATACCCGACAGAAGATGATATGATTAAGGAAATGTATGCTGTTGCTAAGGTTTTTGAAAAATACAACGTTAGGGTTTATAGACCCGAAGCTATTAGAGATTGTAATCAAATATTTGTAAGGGATATTGCTTTTGTAGTCGATGATATTTTAATAGAAGCTAATATACTGCCGCATAGAGAGAAAGAGGTGCAGGCCATTGATTACATCTGGAACCAAGTTGCAAAGGATAAGCGCATTATTCTTCCAGAGGAATGCCACGTAGAAGGTGGCGATGTTATGCCTTGGAACGATTATATTTTTATCGGTACGTATTCTGGTAATGATTATCCGGAACTAATTACAGCGCGCACCAATACCGCTGCTGTGATTGCTATTCAGAAACTATTTCCTAATAAGACCGTAAAATCCTTTGAGCTTAGAAAATCCAATACAAATCCAAAGGAGAATGCATTGCATTTAGATTGCTGTTTTAACCCTTTAGGGAAAGGAAAAGCCATTATTCATAAAAATGGGTTTTTAGTTGAAAAAGAATACGAATGGCTAGTTGATTTCTTCGGTAAAGAAAACGTGTTTGAAATAACTAAGGATGAAATGTATCAAATGTGCAGTAATGTTTTTTCTGTTTCGGAAGATGTCATTATCTCAGAACAGAATTTTACTCGGCTAAATGAATGGTTGCGACATCAAGGTTTTACAGTTGAAGAAGTGCCCTATGCTGAGATTGGCAAGCAAGAAGGTTTATTACGATGCACTACGATGCCTTTAATACGGGATTGATTTAATCTTAGTTTTGTAAAAATAGTTGTATAATTAAAATAGGTAACACCATCATTTATTATTTATTGAGTCAAAAACGTTACCTCTATATTTCATTGGGGTAATTTGCAAATACTTTTTAAATTGTCTATGAAAAAAAGACATGTTTTCGTAACCACAATCAAGGGCTATATCCAATAAATTATTATCTGTTTCCTGTAATAACAAACAAGCTTTTCTAATTCTAAATTCATTGAGGTAAGTGGTAAACGAACGTTTAAATTCTTTTTTAAAATATTTGCAAAACGCACCTCTAGTCATAAAAATAAGATCTGCCATCTCTTGGATGCATATTTTCTGCTGATAGTTGCTTTCAATATAGTCTAAAATAGTTGCTATTCTAAAATTTGATTTTTCAGAGAATAAATAACTGGCTTCATTACCGGATAAAATTTGTTTTTGGCTTGTTGTGGCTAGTTCTAATAATATATCTAGCAGGTTCATAAGTTTTTTTCCCGATGTCAATTCGTGTAGCTTAGCCATCGCTTTACCTATACGCCGTACAAAATTTGTATTGGTAAATTTTATTCCATTTTTAGAAGCTTCCAAGAGTAATTTAATGGGATTTAATTCAATACTATTTTTAATAAAATGATCCAAAGCCTCATTATTCCATTGTACGCATGCTGAAATAACACCATCGTTATAATTTTTTTCATTAACCCAACAATGTGGAACGTTTTTACCAATTAAAACTAAATCTCCGTCAGTAAAATAATCGACACTGCTTCCTAAATGTCTTATACCACTACCTTTAACAATGTAAGTAAGTTCTAAATCTTCGTGATAATGCCAAGGAGCATTAAATTTATTGTTTTTATATATAAAAGCATGTATGGAACCTTCCAATTCATGTGGTATGTGTTCTAATTTAGGCTTCATTATCCATGTATATTTATATTATGGACAATATAGTATATATTTTGATGTTTTTAGTATTTAAAATTAATGTATTCGGTTTGTAGCTTTGTTAAATAAATTATAGTGTTATGAAAGTATTATGTAGCGGTTTGAATGTGGTTGACTTATTGGTATCGGTACCCCCTAAAATTAAAATTGGCAAAAAAAATAATTGCGAAAAAATTTTAATGCAAGGAGGTGCCCCTGCTGGAAGTGCAGCTTGTGCTTTATCCCATTTAGGTCATGAAACTTATTTTTTAGGCTATTTTGGTGATAACCCATTAAGTGCAGTGGCTAAGAGCGAGTTGCAAAAATATGGAGTTAAAGACCGTTTTTTTATAGATAAAGAAAATGCTTCCCCTGCCGTAGCTATTGTTCAAATTGATAAAAAGGGTGATCGAACTGTATTTTACTCTATGCAAAATTATATGCCATTTTCGTCTGAGGATATTAATAAGGATGATTTAAAAGATTTTGATTTGATTTTAGTTGATGGTTATGATATCGAAATAAATCTACATCTCTTAAAATTGGCAAAGCAGCTAGATATAAAAACAGTTTTGGATATAGAAACTGCTACAAATCCCATTATGAAAAATATGTTGGCGTTGAGTAGTGACCCTATTTTACCCATGGAAGTAGCCCAATTACTATCCCGAAAGCAGAATGTTTTAGAGGTTTTAAAAAGTGTTTCAGAAATGACTAATGGTCAAGTTGTAATTACCGATGGTGCAAACGGATCATATGCACTCTTTAATGGAGAATTGATTTCTCAACCAGCACACAAAGTAAATGTAGTAGATACGACTGGTTGTGGTGATGCATTTCATGGAGCTTATGCATCAGCTCTTTTGCGAGGTCTAGATTTAAAAGAGCGTTTAAGGTATGCTAGTTTTTTCGCCTCTCAAGTGGCGCAACATTTTGGTGGGAGAACATTTTTGCCAAAAAGAGAATTTATGGATAAGAACTATCCTATCTCAATAGAAAGTTAAAATAAAACAATATGAAAGTACTACAAAATATAAGTGTAGATAAAGGCATTGTGAGTCATTTGTTTGAGCAAGTAATAGCCCCTGCAAAACCAAATTATGTTGCTAAAATAGCTTTGGTGGGTATTGGTTTGGAAGCACATTTTAATTGGAATTCAATTTTGGCAGACTATAAATATGCAAAAGCCAGTTTAAAAAAAGAATTACCAAGTGATAGATTTGAGTTAATTACATCTAAAAAGCCGCTACAGACTAAAGATGAGATTTATACATGGATGCAAAGCATGCACGCCGAAAATATTGATGGCTTAATTATTTACCAAGCCTCGTTTATTGCTGGAGATGTTGCAGCAACTATTGCCCGTTGGTTAAACCAAAATGTAATACCAGTTTTAAGTTGGTCTCATGATGAGGTTACTGGAGGTAGACTGTCTAACAACAGGTTGTGCGGTCAGAATTTTTTATTAAACGTGCTTAATTCTTGTGATATAAAATACTCATGGGTATTTGAGTCGCCCGATGAAGTTACTTTTAGCTCAAATATCCTCAAGTTTGCAAAATCGGTTTATGTAAAGGCTTCTATAAATCATAAAGCTATAGGTATGATTGGCGGTTTCCGTGTACCAGGGTTTTACGATTGCGAATTGAACGAACTAGCGTTATTAAACACCTTCGGAATTAAAGTGGACAGAATAGATTTTCAAACAGTTTGGCAGCACGGGGAAAAATTTGCAGATAACACAATTAAGGACATAAAACAAACATTATTAAATCATCCGTTATTCAGATTTAACAATGTAAATGATGAACAGATATGTAAATCAATTCGTTTTTCCTTGGCAGTTGCAGATTACGCTAGGGTTCATGATTACATAGGAATTGGATTAAAAAATTGGCCTGAACTTTTCGATCATTACGGTATCGCGGGTGACGGTGCTGGGGCTTTGGTTCAGGATTTAGGTATTCCAGTTGCGGACGAATCTGATATGGGAGCACTATTAACCATGGTGTTGCTCAATCAATTGAGTTTTGGGGAAGCCATACCTACATTAGCAGATTTATCTTTAATTAATAAGAGTAGTAATAAAATAGGGTTTTGGCATTGTGGCGGCTCTCCAACTACATTAATTAACGAAAAAACAGGGTACGAGGTAAGAAACCATAGTATCCTTGAAAATTATGATATAGATAGCAGTGTGGGTATGTTGTTGGAGTTTTTACAAAAAGACGGCCCCATAACCATTGCAAAATATCAATATCCTGATGCCGAAAAAGTTTTGGTTTGGGAAGGTAATATTAAAACATCGAAAATGGCTTTTAGAGGAAGCTATGCTGAAGTAGTACCAAAAAAAAATACCGTTGCAGAAATTTTAAGTACAGTATTAAATAATGGTTTGGACCACCATTGGATTATTGGAAGGGGTTATCTCCATAAAGAACTTAACGAATTAAACCATTGGTTAGGTATAGATAGTATAAAAATTGAACCAAGTAAAGAACAATTATATGGACACAGTATTTAAAAAAAACGAAAAAACAGTTTACAATCAAACTTACCCAAGCTTGAAGGATTTATTTTTGGATTATAGAAAAACTAAACGTTGTTTACCGGCTTTTAATGTAAATGACAGTTATGACTTAAAAGCAGTTGTTGAGGCTGCTGCGGAAATGGACACACATGTTATGGTAATGACGTATCCACCTGTGGCCGAATTAAATACACCAGAGGTGTTTCGCTCTTTAGTAGATGGTTTTAAAAAACTATTTAAAAATAATATCTATTTGCACTTAGATCATAGTACTTCTGTAGCGCTATGCAAAAGAGCCATTGATGCGGGCTACGATTCTGTAATGATTGATGGTTCCCAAGTTTCTCTAGAGGAAAACATAAAAATGACCAAGGAAGTTGTAAATTATGCAAAACCAAAGGGTGTTATAGTAGAGGCCGAGATTGGTAAAATTATGGGACGCGGGGTTGTGGTAAAATCTGATAGGGATTTTCTTGCCAGCGTGGATGATGTGAAGAAATTATATAAAGAAACAAATGTCGATATAGTTGCAGTGGGTATAGGAACAGCTCATGGATTTACTCCGACAGTGCCTAAAATACATTTTGATAGGCTTCAGGAAATAGCTGATGCTATTCCAGCACCCTTGGTACTACATGGAGGTACGGGAATTCCAGATACCGATATACAAAAGTCTATTTATATGGGAATGAGTAAAATAAACATTGGAACCATTGTGCACACGACCTATATGAAACATGCTTTAAAAGAAATTCTTAAATCAGGTGATGACGCATACCCTCCTTTTGTAATGAAAGAAGTATTGCCTAAAATAAAAGAAGTAGTAATAGGTAGACTCCGTGCAGTAAATTTTTAAATGAAGAAGTCGAATTGATAATATATGAAAGTTGATAAACAAACCTCACGTATTGTCTTATTTATAAAGCAATAATTTATTGATAAACTTGGTTTTGTTTTTTAAAAAAAAAGCGAATTCTGATATAAAAATTTAACTTTGTTTAAAATAAATTTTTATGCAACAAACAACAAACACAGTTTTGATGGTTCGTCCTGTA
>ENA-ORXM01003382-ORXM01003382.1-marine-metagenome-genome-assembly--contig:-NODE-3382-length-16006-cov-2.888568_pt1 | contig 16006 bp, 15 predicted proteins | sample MGYA00237867_ERZ511480 | MGnify/ENA primary metagenome ERZ511480 (study PRJEB26309, sample SAMN06266103) | marine metagenome | isolation source: Algal blade | place: United Kingdom:Sidmouth, United...
CTCTTTCCCTACACGACGCTCTTCCGATCTGCCATTCATGCGCTCGCGCATTTCATTAAGCTCAGCAATCCAGTCCTCGCGCAGCTCGGGCGTATTTAGGATATGCGCCACGACAGCTGCGCCGTGATTGGGCGGCATGGAAATCATGCGGCGCATTATGAGGCCCAGATGCGACTTGGCGACTTTGGCCTGATCGACGTCCTTGGTTTTCACCGCGATCAAACCCGTTCGGTCACGATAGAGCCCAAAGTTTTTAGAACAGCTGGCCGCAATCAGCATCTCATCTTGGCTCGCTGCAAGCTTACGGATGCCATAGCAATCTTCCTCAAGTCCATCGCCCAGGCCCATATAGGCCAGATCAACAAAAGCTATCAGGCCGCGCGCTGTCAGGATATCAGAGACCTCGTCCCATTGCGCGGGCGTCAAATCGGCGCCTGTCGGGTTATGGCAACAGCCATGCAAGATAATCACGTCGCCCGCTTTGGGCGTTGAATTTAAAAAGTTGCGCATGGCATCGAAATCAACATCCAGCGCATCCGTATCGTAATAGGGATATTGCTTCATCTCTATTCCGGCAGAGCCCAGCAGCGGCGTATGATTGCCCCATGTCGGGGTGGGCACATAAATCTGCGCCTCATCGCTGGCGCGCCTGATTAGCTCTGCGCCAAGACGCAGCGCGCCCGATCCGCCCGCAGATTGCGCGGTGGCGAAATGCGACAGCTCCATATCGCCCAAAATCAGGGAGAGCAGCGCGCTGTTATAGGCCTCTAACCCCGTCGTGCTGACATATTTCTTCGTGTCCTCAAGCCCCGCATAAGCAAATTCAGCCGCCTTTACCGCGCGCATGACAGGCGTATGTCCGGCCTCGTCTTTGTATATCCCGACGCCCAAATCAATTTTGTCCGTACGCGGATCAGAAGCGGCGGCAACGCTGATCGATAATATTGGATCAGCCGGCATAGGGTTTAGAACGTCAAACATGGGGACTCACTTGGATAAATTAAGCGCCGCTCTTATGCGCTTTTACCCGCCATGAAAAGCCGCAGCCTGTGGATTGACCTCAATTAATCTTTGCAATTGTTGAGTTGACGCCTAAAACGATGCAAATTTAAAAGATACGCGCCAAATATGTGCGCGGCATTCGGCATGACCGAGGGGACACTTATGGAAACGTTTGAAAATATTCTCAAAGCAATTGAGAGTTTGATTTGGGAAACATCGATCGCAAACCTGTTTTGGGAAAATGCTGCAGAGGCGCCTGTCATTCTGCAATTCCCCTTTATTGTGATGCTGCTGCTCGGCACGGGTCTGTTTCTGACAGTGCGTCTGAAATTCATGCCGATCTGGGGCATCCCCAAAGGTTTTGCGATGCTCTGGAAGGGCCGCAAATCTGATAATGATGACGGCGAAGTCACGCCATTTGCCGCGCTGGCGACCGCGCTATCCTCAACGGTGGGCACGGGTAATATTGCAGGCGTTGCCACCGCGATTGCCATTGGCGGGCCGGGCGCGATTTTCTGGATGTGGATGACCGCCTTGGTCGGTATGGCCACCAAATATTCCGAGAGCCTGCTAGCCGTGCGTTACCGCGAGGTTGATGCAAACGGCACCTATAAAGGTGGCCCGATGTATTATATTAAAAACGGTCTGGGCCCGAAATGGAAATGGCTGGCAATTTTATTCTGTATCGGCGCTTTGGGATCGGCGGCAGGCGCCGGTAATATGGCGCAAGGCAATTCCATTGCCGAAGTGATGCGCACATCATTTGGCATTCCAAATATCGTAACAGGCCTGATTATGGCCGCAGCCGCCTTCGCGATTATTATTGGCGGCATTAAGTCTATTGGCCGCGTCGCCTCAAAGCTCGTTCCCTTCATGGGCATAAGTTATGTATTGATTGCCATTGTTATTTTGGCGCTTAACATGGACGGCGTTCCGGCGGCCTTTGGCTCAATTTTTGACAATGCCTTTAGCGGCCGCGCCGCAGCAGGCGGGTTCATCGGTGCAACAATTGCGCAGGCTATCGCCTTTGGTGTCAATCGCGGCCTGTTCTCGAACGAAGCCGGTCAAGGCTCTGCGCCTATCGCCCATGCGGCGGCGCAAACCAAAGACCCCGTTCAGCAAGCGACAATTGCGATGCTTGGCACATTTATCGATACAATCGTGATTTGTACGATGACGGCTTTGATCATTCTCTCTGTTGGCGGAAATTATAAATATAGCGCAGCGGCAACGCAGATGAAGTTCTGTAACGCGGCAAATATCAGCGTCGTCAACGCCGATGGGAAACAAGCCACACTCAATTTCTCCAGCGACGATATTGCGCTTGCGAAATATAAATTAGCCGACTTCGAAGGCTTAGGCGCTGACGCGCAGACGGAACAGCTTAACAAACGCCAAGAGGCGACAACGAAATTAGAGCAATGCCAATCTGCTGCGCCGGAAGGCTTTGTATTTGACGAACGTGCATTTGCGGCAATCTCAGATTTTGCAAAACTCGACACCGATTATGCGTGGAAATCAGATAGTGAGAGCTCCTCAATAACAGCGGCAGCTTTTGAAGCGGGCATTCCATTTGGGAAATACTTTATCGCAATCTCGCTTCTCATCTTTGCTTTCACGACCATTTTGGGCTGGAGCTATTATGGTGAGCGCTCAATCGCTTATCTTGCGGGCGAGAAATCAGTTCTGCCTTTCCGCGTGATTTGGTGTCTCATCGTCTTTGCGGGTGCTGTCCTGCCGGTTCAGGCCGTGTGGACGATCGGCGGCATCGGTAATGGCCTAATGGCCACGCCAAACTTAATTGCGGTTCTGTTGCTCTCGGGCATCGTTGTTTCGATCTCGCGCGGCGGAAAATATAAGCGCAAAATCGAGCCGCATGACGAAAGCGCCCATGCGCGCGGAGAGCATGACGTCGAGTCATAATGGCGAAATCCAAACGCAAACACCCTGAAGGCATTCAGGTCGACATGGTCAGCGATATTGTCTGTCCGTGGTGCTGGCTGGGAAAGCGTTATTTCGATGACGCCGTGAAGAAAAGCGGGGCGAAGGTGAATGTCACCTATCGCCCCTATATGCTGGACCCGACAGTGCCCAAAGACGGCATGGCGTATCGCGACTATATGAAAGCCAAATTTGGCGAAGGCCCAAGCGATAAGTTCAAAGCCATGCGCGATCACCTTGAGGCCGCAGCGCCCGATGCCGGGATAAATTTCAAATTCTCCGATATTCCTGTGCGCCCCAATACGCTGCGCGCCCATTGCCTGATCAAATGGGCCCAAGGCGAAGATCAGCCGAGGGGCCGCGCGGGCGCGATTAAGGAAAATCTGTTCAAAGCCTTTTTCGATGATCTACTTGATATTGGCGACATTGATGTGCTGTCCAAAATTGCAGGCGATAACGGCATGGACGCCGCCCTCGTCAAAGACCTGCTTAATCAGGACCGCGACATTCAAGCCGTTATGGAAGAGATTTCTTTCTTTCGCGGGCTGGGCATTAGCGGCGTTCCGACCTTTATCTATAACGGCCAATTTGCCGTTCAGGGCGGTCAACCGACCGAGGCGCATTTAAAGGCCATAAAACAAGCGCAAGCCATGCCCGCCATGCAAAACTGAGGCTTGATGCCCACCTGATTTCAGGTCACGAGAGAACATAATAAACGATATAGGGGATTAGTATGACAGGACTTTCAATTGTTGGCTTTTGGACCGCGCTGATTTTGCTGATGCAAATCTATATGACGATGCGCGTCGGGCTGGTTCGGCAAAAGCACAAAGTCTCGCTGGGGGATGGCGGAAACCCTGATCTGCATGTCCGGATACGGGCGCATGGGAATTTCGTCGAAATCCTGCCGCTTCCGATCATCGGACTTGTCCTGCTCGCGCTTTTAAATGCTCATGATTACGCTCTGCACGCCATTGGCGCGCTTCTTTTGATTGGCCGTATCTGTCACCTGATCGGGATGGGCGGAAAACATAATGCGGGGAAAGCCCGCCCCATTGGCATGCTTATGAATATGCTCGCCATTTTAGCGGCCGCGCTCTATCTGCTATTTTTAGCTGTAACGACAGGTGGCAACTTGCCCGCTTGAGTATCGCGGGCTAAGCCCCGCCTATGAGCCAAAAACACCCCCATGACGCCCCGTCGCCCGAAAAGCTGAAAACAGATCTGGACGCCCTGCTCGGCTATGCCAAAGCGGCGGGCGCGACCTCTGCTGACGCGATTGCCACACATGGCCGATCGCTCTCTGTGTCGGTCAAAGACGGCAGCATCGAAGATGTCGACAGCAGCGAAGGCCGCGACATTGGCCTGCGCGTTATGGTCGGCAAACGCATGTCTTGCGTATCTTCGTCCGATGCCTCCAAAGCCTCGCTGGAGCTTCTCGCGCAGCGCGCCGTAGCCATGGCCAAGCTCGCCCCCGAAGATCCCTATTCCGCCCTGCCCGACACGCAGCTCCTTGCGACATCCATTCCTGATCTGGATTTATTAGACGCGAGCGTGACCGACATAAATGCCATGACCGATACGGCGCGCGAGATTGAAGCCGCGGCAATGGCCGTTAAAAATGTGCAGCAAGCCGAGGGCGCCTCCGCCTCCAGCAGTCAGTCCGCCATGTATTATTGCAGCTCTGATGGATTTGGGCAGGGCTATCGCGCCAGCCGCTTTGGCCGCAGCGTCGCCGCCATTGCCAGTGACGATGGCGGCATGGAGCGCGATTACGATATGAGCAGCGGGCGCCATTTAGACCAACTGAAAAGCGCCAAGGGCATCGGCACAAAAGCCGGAGAGCGCGTCACCGCCCGCCTTGGCGGCGCGCAGGTTGCCTCCGGCACATTTAACGTGATGTTTGACCGCCGCATCGCCGGCTCCATGCTCTCCGCCCTGTCCGGCGCAATTAGCGGCCCCGCCATAACGCGCGGCACATCATTTCTGCGCGAGAAATTAGGCGAGGCTGTATTTGCCAAAGGCATTACGGTGACGGATAATCCCTTTGTTGAGCGCGGACGCGGCTCTCGCCCCTTTGACGGCGAAGGGCTTCCCGGTAAATCCTATAATATTATCAATGATGGCGTGCTAACCACGTGGCTGCTCAATACGTCCTCAGGCCTGCAGCTTGGCCTGCCCTCCACCGGACATGCGTACCGCAATATTAGCAGCCCGCCGGCTGTTGCCAGCACGAACCTCACCATGGCCGCAGGCGCGCGCAGCGTAGAGCAAATTATGGCCGATATTGGCGACGGCTTGCTCATCACCGAAATGTTCGGCCCATCACTTAACAGCAATACGGGTGATTATAGCGTCGGGGTTTCGGGCTATAAAATCGAAGGCGGGGCGCGCACCACGCCGGTTCGCGAAATAACAGTGGCTGGAAATCTGATCGATATTTTCGCGCGGCTGGAGCCTGCGAGTGATTTAAAAATTGAGTCCGCGACATCTACGCCCAGCCTGCTTCTCGGCCCCATGACTGTTGCAGGAGCCTAGCGTGGAGATCGACCGTAATGATTGCGAGCTTTTGGTCGATATGGCTGTGAAAGCTGGAAAAATTGCAAAGACACATTACGATCTAAACGACTCCCAGATTTGGAATAAGAGCAATAATTCGCCTGTTACCGATGCCGATATTGCCGTAAATTCCTATCTGCTAACCGAGTTGATGAATGCGCGCCCCGGCTATGGCTGGCTGTCCGAAGAAACCAAAGATGACGGCTCACGCCGCACCGCAGAGCGCGTCTTTGTGGTCGATCCGATTGACGGCACGCGCGCCTTTATCAAGCGCAAACCCCATTTCGTCGTCTCGCTCGCCGTGATTACCAAGGATGGCCCTGTTGCGGGCGCGCTCTATAATCCGCTGACCGAAGAATTGTTCGAAGCTTACGCAGGCGGCGGCGCGAAATATAATGGCAAGCCGATCAATGTCAGTGCTTGCGCAGGTATCGCGGGCTGTAAAATGATTGGCCATGATTTTAAATTTATCGCCAAAAAATGGCCGACTATGGTCTGTGAGGCGCGCAACTCTATGGCCTACCGCATCGCTTTGGTCGCGGCCGGGCAGGCCGATGCCACAGTGGCCTTTACGCCGAAATCGGACTGGGATCTGGCCGCGGCCGAAATTATTGCCCGCGAAGCCGGAGCGGTGATTACCGATATTGACGGCGAGGCGCTTCTATATAACCGCAGCAGCACAACCAATTCAGGCGTGATTTGCGCTGGCCCGACGCTGCATCCTAAGCTATTAGAGCAAGTGAAATTGGGCGCGGCCGCCAAAGCGCCGCCCAGCCCGCGCGACTAACGACACAAATTGAGGACACTATGAGCACTACAGAAACACCGATGCAACTGCTGCACCTTGTCATTGGCGGCGAGTTGATCGACCCAATGAAAACGGAATTTCGCAATCTCAAAGAGGTTCAATTTGTTGGCGCTTATCCGAATTTCGCCGAGGCCCATGCCGCATGGAAAGGCGCAGCCCAGCGCACAGTTGATAATGCCCATATGCGGTTCTTTGTTCTGCACGCGCATGAGCTCATCGACCCGGATAGTGACGGCGTGATTGGCTAAGGCCATTCGCCCTATGCTCTGATGAGCAATCCTGCCCCCACCAAAACTAAAGGCCAAGACCGCGCCATGATCGCGCGGCTCTGGCGTGATTATGTCAGCAAACATATCGGGACATTATTGCTGGCGGTTATTTTCATGCTCATTTTGGCGGCGACCCAAGCCGCCTATGTCTATCTGATTTCTCAAGTCGGAGAATTTCTCAAAGCGCTTGGCGCGCCCGGTAGCGCAGAAGATAAGACCCTATCCGTTGCCGCGAAAGTCGCCCCGCTCATTATCGGTCTGACCGTGACCGCAGCCATTTCGATGTTCATCCAAGCCGTGCTGACCAACAAAGTTGCCTTGTCCACTATCCGCGATTTGCAAATTGATATGTTCGGCTCCGCGCAGCGCGCGGACTACGCCCTGTTTACGCGCGAAGGCAGCGGCGGATTAGTCTCCCGCTTCATCAATGATGTCACGATCCTGACGGGCGCGCTTTTGCGCAGCATTACAAATTTAGGCCGCGATGTTTTCACCGTCATCGGCGTGCTGGCCGTTATGCTCTATACGGACTGGCTTTTGACTGTTTTAATTCTAGGCATCCTGATTGTTATTATCCTCCCTCTAGTCACACTTAGCCGTACCCTTCGCGGAAACTCGACGGACGCACAGAGCCAAGTCGGCACAATCACCGAGCAATTATCTGAGAGTTTTGGCGGCGCGCGATTGGTGAAAACCTATGGCTTGGAAAATGACCAAGATGAGCGCCTCGGGAAAAGTTTTACGGAGCGTTTTCGCCTTTATTTAAAGCTTGTGACAAACCAAGCCCGCGTTGACCCCATGATGGAAATCATTGGCGGCATCGCTATCGTCAGCGTGATTATCGCAGGGACATGGCGCGTGGCCTCCGGCGCGATTGATGGCTACGGCGTGGCGTCAATATTGGCAGGACTTGTTGTCCTCACTCCGAAACTTCGCGCGCTGGGAACCTTGAATAATGTTATCCAAGAAGGCCTCGCTGCGCTGGCCCGCATCTTTGAACTGATCGACCAAAAGCCCGCAATTATTGACGCGCCTGATGCAACGCCGCTTACCGTCTCAGAGGGCAATGTCACATTTAGCGATGTCGGCTTTGCCTATGAAAATGGCGACGGCCCTGCCCTATCCGATATTACCTTATCAGCCAAAGGCGGGCAGACCATTGCCTTTGTCGGACCTTCGGGCGGCGGGAAATCGACACTGCTCAATCTGCTCCCGCGTTTGTTTGATGCGACGAGCGGCACGATAGACATTGACGGGCAGAATATTCGCGGCGTGACACTGGATAGTCTGCGCGGAAACATGGCACTGGTGTCCCAAGATGTAACTTTGTTTGATGATACGGTTGCGGCCAATATCGGTTTTGGCCGCAAGGGCGCAAGCGCCGAGGAGATCACCGCCGCCGCCAAAGAGGCCGCTGCGCATGATTTCATTACCGCCCTGCCCCAAGGCTATGACACCAAAGTCGGGCCGGGCGGCGCGCGTCTATCGGGCGGACAGCGCCAGCGCCTGGCCATTGCCCGCGCCATATTGCGCGATGCGCCGATCCTGTTGCTGGACGAAGCGACCAGCGCATTGGACGCGCAGAGCGAAGCGCAAATCCAAGAGGCGCTGGAGCGTCTCTCAAAGGGGCGCACCAGCTTTGTTATCGCCCATCGCCTCTCCACCGTGCGCAGCGCCGATCAGATTATCGTCCTCGATAAAGGCCGCATTGCGGAGCGCGGCACGCATGACAGCCTGATGAAAGCGGGCGGACTTTACGCACAGCTTGCCGCGCTGCAGCTCTCCTAACGCTTTACAATTACGGGCCGCGCGCATTAGACCCGTCCCATGACCGACTCGCCCAAATTTGATATTAAAGAACGCCGCGAAAAATTATGGACCATCGCGCCCATGTTTACCGAAGGCACGCCGCATGGCGCGGCCTTGGGGTTAAAATTCGTGGCCGTCGATATCGGGCGGGCCACAATTAGCCTGCCTTATAATGCCAAATTAATCGGCGACTCCGAAACCCGCGTGATGTTTGGCGGCGCGGTCACGGCGCTGTTGGATCAGGCTTGCGGGCTTGCGGCCTTCTCGGCGCTTGAGAAACTCGACTCGCTGGCCACGCTGGATCTGCGCATTGACTATATGCGCGCGGCCACGCCCGGCGAGACCATCATTGCCGAAGCCCATTGTTACAAAGCCACGCGCGACGTCGCCTTTGTGCGCGCCATTGCTCATGACGGCGACAGCGAAGACCCCGTGGCCAGCGCGCAGGCTATATTTATGCAAGCGAAATCCGCCCCAAATAAAGATGAAGCCGATGACGCGAAAGCCGCCGAGACAGTGCGCGGCGGGACGGCGAGAGCATAATGACCGCGACATCCAAATTCACCGAAGCCCAAGTCAAATCCGTTCTCTCGCGTATGCCCTATTCCAAATTGATCGGCGTAAAGCCGCTTTTGATGGGGCATGAGCTGACCCTGATTATGCCCTATTCCCAAGAGGTTATCGGCAATCCTGTCCTGCCCGCACTGCATGGCGGGGCCGTCTCGGCCTTTATGGAACTGACCGCGATTACGCAGCTCGCGCTGCAAGGCGGACATACCAAGCTGCCCAAACCTGTTGGCGTCAACATTGATTATCTGCGGCGCGGAAAACCGATGGATACTTATGCCCGCGCTCTGGTCGCCCGCGAAGGCAAGCGCGTCGCCAATGTGCGCGTGCGCGCCTGGCAGGAGAGCTTTAACGAGCCGATCTCCATGCTGCACGGTCATTTCATGGCAGCGCGCCAAAAGAGCAATGGCTGATAGTCTCACCCCGCGCGCGGTCTTCGCGCAAAGCTGGCCCGTGATGATCGCCAATGCCGCCGGCCCGATTGTGGGTTTTGTCGATACGTTGATTATCGGGCGATATGTCGGCACATCTGCCTTAGCCGGTATCGGCCTTGGCGCCGTGATTTACGGCATTGTCTATTGGGGCTTTGGCTTTTTGCGTATGAGCACGGCAGGCCTTGCCGCGCAGTCGGATGGGCAAGATGACGAGACCGCCGTACAGGCCCACGCCATACGCGCCGTGCCGATCGGGCTGCTCATCGGCGCGCTTGTTCTGCTCTTCCAAATCCCGCTACTGGCGGGAGCCTTTAAAATCTACACCGCCGAAACGGGCATTGAGCAAAACGCCGCGCTTTATATTAGCGCGCGGCTTTGGGGCCTGCCCGCCGCGCTGGGCACAATTGCGCTTATGGGGTGGTTTGTCGGCATCAGCCGCAGCCAGCGCGCGCTACAGGCCGCTATCGTATTAAATCTCGTCAATATCATCCTCTCGCCGCTCTTTGTGATTTCATTTGGCTGGGGTCTGTGGGGCGTGGGCATAAGCAGCGCAATCGCCGAATGGTGCGGCCTCGGCGCAGCCATATATTTTGCGTGGCGCGAGATTAAAACGCGCGGTGGTCTGCGGCGCGATGCGGTCTCTAAACCTGTTCTGTTTAATCCCGCCGATTTGAAACGCCTCGGCATATCAAATGGCAATATATTTATCCGCACCATGACGCTGACATTCGGCTTTAATTTCTTTGGCAATGCGGCGGCAAGTGAGGGTGAAGTCTTTCTCGCAGGCAATCATATCCTGCTGCAATTTATCACGCTGACCGCATTAGTGCTGGACGGCTTCGCCCATACTGCCGAGGCCGCCGTCGGCAAAGCTTTTGGCGCAAAACAGCGCGCCGCCTTTGACCGCGCCGTGAAACTAACCAGCTATTTTTCCTTTGGCTTTGCGCTGCTCTTTGGCGCGCTCATCTTATTTGGCGGGCCATTATTAATTGCAGCGCTCTCCAAAGACCCCGCAGTTATTTCCAGCGCAAATCGCTATTTGCCCTATTGCGCCATGGTGCCGATTGTTGGCTTTGCCGCATTCCAGCTCGACGGCATATTTATCGGCGCAACACAGACTCGCCAAATGCGCGATGCGGGCATTATCGCCGTCATCGTCTATCTCGTTTTGCATTTTGCCTTGATGCAGTATTGGGACGAAACGCCATTATCCGGACGGGCCATCTGGCTCGCGTTTCTCGGCTACTACATCGCCCGCGCCATCACGCTACTCTGGTTTTATCCCAAGATCAGACCGTCCCAACAGCCTCGGCCACGCTCTTAAATCCATCCGCTTTCAGCCGCGCGGCGAGGTCGTCGCAGATTTGTGCGGCCAGCCCCGGGCCTTCAAAGACGAGCGCGGAGTAAAGCTGAACGGCGGAGGCGCCGCAGCGGATTTTGGCATAGGCATCTGCGCCGTTTTCAATGCCGCCAACGCCGATCAGCGGGATGCGGCCATCACTGGCGGCGGCAAATTCTTTGAGCATCATATTGGATCGGGATTTAAGCGGCGCGCCGGACAGGCCGCCTGCCTCACCTTTATGGGCGCTAAGCAGATCATCCGGTCGGGATATCGTCGTATTGGACACAATAATGGCGGAGATGCCATACATGCGGGCCTGCTCGACAATGCGCTCTGCGGCGGTTGGGTCGAGATCAGGCGAGACTTTGAGGAACACCGGCGCGGATTTTTCGTCACCTGCCAGATCTTGCCGCGCCTCTTGGAAACGGCCGAGCAGATCTTCCATCGCCGCTTCGCCCTGTAAATCCCGCAGGCCCGGCGTATTGGGGGATGAGATATTGATGGTGAAATAATCGGCCAAGCCCCAGAGGCGGGTCAGGCCGTCAATATAATCCTGCGCGCGATCAATACTATCCTTGTTCGCGCCAAGATTGGCCCCAACGATGCCGCCCTTGCCACGGCGGGCGGTAAAACGATCTGCGAAGACCTCCAGCCCGCCATTATTAAACCCCATGCGGTTGATGACGGCGCGGTCCTCGGTCAGGCGAAACAGGCGCGGTTTGGGGTTGCCCTCTTGCGGGCGCGGCGTGACCGTGCCGCATTCGACAAAGCCAAACCCCGCGGCGAGCATGGCGTCCGGCACCTGAGCATCTTTATCAAAGCCCGCGGCGAGGCCGACCGGGTTAGGCAGGTCCAGACCGCATAACTTAGTGCGTAAAATATCATGTTTGGCCGCGTCATGTTTGGGCGCAAGCCCGCGCGCGGCGGCGGCAATCCCAAATTTATGGGCACGCTCGGCAGGGAGCGCGCGGGCGAATTTCATTCCGGCGCGGTAAAAGAGACTCATGGTTTTTCCTAATAGGTTTCGGGGAAGATAAGCTCTGCGCCCTCGCGTTCCAAGGGATAAACTGTCTCAACATGGTCCATCAATAGCGTGCCATAATAATGCGGAAACTCGGCCCCGCCCCGCGAGACTTCCCATTTCAGCTTATCTCCGAAATCAGCCGAGCGAAGGCGAAGCAGTATGACATCCTTCTCGCCTTTAAAATGTTTTGCCGCTGTTTCGACTACCTGAATTGCGGTCGAGGCGTGAATATAGCCATCGGCAAGATCAATCGGCGCGCCCGCAAAGCGTCCGTCGGCCTGCATTTGTGCCCATTGCGCGGGCCAGAGGAGTTTATAGATAAATTTTGGGCGCGTATCCGGCATAAAGCGTCTCTTTATATTTCATAGGCCTTGCCTTTACCCGATTCTAAATTGCGGCGCGCACATAAAATCGTCAATTTCGACATTTTGAGGCACGTAAATTATGCAAGACGCCTCACTCTTCACGCTTGCACGGCGTCATATAGAGTCCTCCCCGCTCCGCGCCGCTAAGTATTACCCACTTATTATTGCGTCCCAGAGGGAGAGACTTATGCGCAGCAGAAATTTATTATTATTGGGAGGGCTGCTTACTGCCTTTCCCGCCGCCGTAATGGCGCAAGATGCCAGTTTGGCGGATCAGGTTGCCGCCAATGCGGCCACAACGAGTTTCGTATTTAATACGCTCCTGTTTTTAATTGGCGGTTTTTTGGTCATGTGGATGGCGGCTGGCTTTGCGATGCTCGAAGCGGGCCTCGTGCGCAGTAAAAACGTGTCGATGCAGTGTCTTAAAAACATCATGCTCTATTCAGTCGCCGGCCTTATGTTTTGGGCCTTTGGCTATGACCTGATGTATACAGGTGTCGATGGCGGCTGGATTGGCTCGCTAAGCTTCAAGCTCAGTGAGATGTTTGCCTGGGTTCCCGGCGGCGCGGTTACAACAAATCCCTTGGGCTATGATTGGCCCGCAGCGGGCGGTTCCGAAGGCGGCGATTATTCTGTTGCCTCCGATTGGTTCTTCCAAATGGTCTTCTGCGCGACGACGGCGTCTATTGTTTCGGGTACGCTTGCCGAACGCATTAAATTCTGGCCGTTTATGATCTTTGTTCTGATCCTAACAGGTATCCTATATCCAATCACCGGATCATGGGAGTGGGGCGGCGGCTGGTTAAATTCCGAAAGCTATTCCAACACATTTGGCGCAGAATTTAGTGACTTTGCCGGCTCAACACTGGTTCACTCCGTTGGCGGCTGGGCCGCTCTAACCGGCGCAATCCTGCTGGGCGCGCGTAAGGGTAAATATGTTGGTGGTAAAGTTGTCCCCATGCTGGGCAGTTCTATCCCGCTCGCTACGCTGGGTACCTTTATCCTGTGGCTTGGGTGGTTTGGCTTTAATGGCGGCTCACAGCTGGCGATGGGCACAATCACAGACGCGGCAGATGTATCCAAGATTTTTGCCAATACAAATCTTGCAGCTGCAGGCGGCGTTGTTGTTGCGGTTATCCTAACACAGATTATTTACAAAAAAATCGACGTGACAATGGCGCTCAATGGTGCGCTGGCTGGCCTCGTTGCCATTACAGCTGAGCCTCTGGCGCCGTCCGCGCTATCCGCTATTCTTATCGGCGGCGTTGGGGGTCTGATCGTTGTCTTCACGGTTCCGCTTCTGGACAAGTTGAAGATTGACGATGTGGTCGGTGCAATTCCGGTTCACTTGATTGCCGGTATTTTCGGAACGCTGATTGTTGCCATCCAAGATGGTCCGACCTTTATGGGTCAACTTATCGGCGTCCTGTCCATCGGCGCATTCACAATCGCCGCGACATTCTTCCTGTGGTTCGTCCTTAAAATAACCATCGGTATTCGCGTCAGCGAAGAAGATGAATATGTCGGGCTGGATCAAGCCGAAGTCGGTATTCCGTCCTATCCGGAATTCGTGCAGTAGATACCCAAAGCCTAGCGGGCCTCACATAAAAGAGACCTGCCAATCCTACGACTAATTTTTCAGCAAAACACCGCTTTTAGCGGTGTTTTTTTATGCACATTAATCTTACCCCCAAGGCGTCTATTTAGGGCTATTGCCCCCGATGCGACTCTGTCTTGAATGCGCCCAAGCTGCGGGAAGCAGCATGCAACATATGGGATGGAGGGGTTCATGTTACCCAAATTATTTACGCGCGCAGCGAGCGCTGGCGCATTATCACTTTTTGCGGCTCTGCCCGCTTATGCTCAAGACGCGCCGGTTCTTAATTCCGGCGACACGGCCTGGATTTTAACCGCCACAGCGCTTGTTTTATTCATGTCACTGCCGGGTCTGGCGCTGTTTTATGGCGGCCTTGTGCGCGCAAAGAATGTGCTCTCCGTTCTGATGAAAGTTTACGGCATTGCCGCCGTGGCCAGCCTCGTCTGGGTCTTTGCCGGATATTCTATTGCCTTTGGCGACGCCAATGGCTGGTGGGGCGGGCTAGGGAATCTGTTCCTTGGCGGATTAGGGCGCGACGCAGTGTCAGGCTCCATTCCGGAGAGCGTCTTTGTCGCCTTTCAAATGACCTTCGCCATCATCACGCCCGGCCTGATTGTTGGGGCCTTTGTTGAACGTGTGAAATTTCTGCCCGTCATGCTCTTTACCGCTGCGTGGCTGCTTTGCGTTTATGCCCCTGTCACGCATTGGATTTGGGCTGAGGGCGGATGGCTTTATGAAAAGGGCCTCGTTGATTTTGCGGGTGGCCTGGTTGTTCACGCCACGGCGGGCGTAAGCGCGCTGGTCTATGTCGCCATGCTCGGTAAGCGTAAAGGTTTCCCGGATGAGCCCTTCATGCCTCACCGCCCCGCCTTTGTTATGCTCGGCGCGTCAATGCTTTGGGTCGGCTGGTTCGGCTTTAATGGCGGCTCGGCGCTCGGCGCAAATAATGGCGCAGGCATGGCTTTGCTGGTCACCCATATCGCGGCGGCCATGGGCACGCTCAGCTGGATGTTGATTGAATATATCACCAACCGCAAATCGACATTGGTTGGCGCAGCGACAGGCACAATTGCAGGGCTGGCAACCGTGACGCCGGCTGCAGGCGTGCTCGGCCCGCAAGGCGCAATGATCATCGGTTTGCTCGGCGGCGTGATCTGTTACCTCGCCGTCATCCTCGTGCGCGTGAAATGGAAATTTGATGACAGCCTAGACGTCTTTGCCGTTCACGGCGTCGGCGGAATGCTCGGCATTCTAATCTTGCCGCTTCTTTCACATGCTGCATTAGGCGGAACAGGCGAAGGTGACTTCATGGTTCAGCTTACAGGTTTGGCCGCCGTCATCGCAATCTCAGTTGTCGGCAGCGTGATAATTCTGGGTATTCTCAAAGTCATCTTTGGCCTTCGCGTTACCGAAGACCAAGAGCGTGAAGGTCTGGATTACAGCCTGCATGGCGAGAGCGCCTATAACGACTAGGCCAAGTCCATACTCATTTTAAAGCCCCGCTATGTGCGGGGCTTTTTTATGATCATTCGGCGCTTGACCGCATAGGGATTTATTCCTATTAGGTTTATCCGATCAATTTAACCCGAGCCATCCATGTTTGAACATCGCGATATATGGTCAGCCTTGGATTTACTCGCCCAGCGCTTTTCCATTTCCACCAGCGCGATGGCGCGGCGCGCGGGTCTGGACCCTACCACATTTAACAAATCCAAACGTAAGGCCGCTGACGGAAAACCGCGTTGGCCCAGCACCGAGTCGCTCTCCAAAGTCCTCGACGCCCTTGGCGTTGATATTGAGGACTTTGCTATGCTCGTCTCGATGGGGCGTGGCCATGCGCGCGGGCTTTCCGTGCCGCTCATCGGTCTCGCCCAAGCGGGCAATGAAGGGTTTTTTGATGATGCAGGCTTTCCCGTCGGCTCGGGATGGGAAGACGTGCGCATGCCCGGCGTGCGCGATGAGAATACTTACGCGCTGGAAATCTCCGGCGACAGCATGTCCCCCGTTCTGCGCGCCGGTGACCGCGTCCTGATTGCGCCCAATGAAGATGTCCGCAAGGGCGACCGCGTTGTGGTGAAAACAATTGGCGGCGAGATTATGGCCAAAGAGCTTAAGCGCATGACCACGAAACGCATTGAGCTTATTTCGCTTAACCCCGACTATGAAGATCGCGATCTGGACCGCATGGAAGTGCTATGGATTGCCCGCATCGTTTGGGTCAGTCAGTAGTTAGCCGCTGACCAGCTCCCCCGCCAAAGCGCGGTCAATCAATTCTGCCGTAGATTTCAC
>ENA-ORXM01003385-ORXM01003385.1-marine-metagenome-genome-assembly--contig:-NODE-3385-length-15983-cov-3.269332_pt1 | contig 15983 bp, 16 predicted proteins | sample MGYA00237867_ERZ511480 | MGnify/ENA primary metagenome ERZ511480 (study PRJEB26309, sample SAMN06266103) | marine metagenome | isolation source: Algal blade | place: United Kingdom:Sidmouth, United...
ATTATTCTGGACGGGCAGGTGATTTCAGCGCCGCGGATCAACGAGCCAATTATGGGCGGATCATCGCAAATTTCGGGAAGCTTCACCGTGGAAAGCGCGAACCAGCTTGCCGTGCAGCTTGCATCGGGCGCGCTGCCCGTTGAATTGAAGATTGTGGAGGAACGCTCGGTCGGGCCGGATCTCGGCGCTGATTCCATCCGGCGCGGGGCGCTGGCGGCGATGATCGGCATCACTTTGGTGCTCGTTATGATGTTCCTCGTTTATGGCCGTTTCGGGCTGTATGCAAATGTGGCGCTGGTGGCTAACGTGCTGATGATCCTTACGGTTATGGCGCTGGCAAATGCCACGCTGACATTGCCCGGTATCGCCGGTTTCGTGCTGACAGTCGGCGCGGCGGTGGATGCCAACGTGCTGATCAATGAACGCATTCGGGAGGAATTGCGGCGTGGCCGGCGCGTTTTCCAAGCTGTCGAGTTTGGCTATAAAGAGGCGAGCCGCGCGATTTTCGATGCCAATATAACCAACGTGATTGCCGCAACGCTGCTGTTCCTGTTCGGCTCTGGTCCGATCCGCGGCTTTGCCGTCGTGTTGATGATCGGCATTGTTACGTCGGTATTTACCGCCGTGGTTATCACCCGCATGTGGGTATCGGGCTGGCTGAAGAAAAATCGCCCGCAAGCGATCAACATTTAAGGAAAGGCTGAACCGATGAGACTGTTAAAGCTTGTTCCTGACAACACGAATATCGGCTTTTTGCGGTGGCGCCATGTGGCGTTCGGCATTTCGATCCTGCTGATGATTGCATCCATTTTTCTGGCGACCACGCGCGGGCTGAATTTCGGCGTTGATTTTATCGGCGGGCAGATGATCCGCGCGACATTTACTGAGGCACCGCAGGCACCGGTGGCTGAACTGCGCGACAAAGTCCGCACGCTCGGCTTTGGCGATCCTGTGATTCAGCGGTTCGGCGAGGCCAATCAGGTTTCCATCCGTATGAAACTGCCCGACGGCGCATCGGGCAATCCTGAACTCGCCAACAAGATGGCCGATACGATCACCGGCAAGTTAAAGGCCGATTACGAAGGCGTGCGGATTGACGGCGTGGATTCGGTGTCCGGAAAGGTTTCGGATGAACTTTTTGAAAAGGGGATATGGGCGCTGCTTGCCGCAGTTGCCGGGGTTTCCATTTATATCTGGATACGTTTTGAATGGCAATTCGGCGTCGGGGCGATCTGGGCATTGGTGCATGATATTACGCTGACGATCGGGCTGTTTTCGCTGACGCAGCTAGAATTCGATCTTAATACCATTGCCGCGTTGCTGACCATTATCGGCTACTCGCTCAACGATACAATTGTGGTCTATGATCGGATTCGTGAAAATCTGAAAAAGTTTCGGAAAATGGAGATGACCGCGCTTCTTGATCTGTCGGTGAATGAGACATTGGCGCGCACGATCATGACGAGCTTGACTATAATTGCGCCATTGCTCGCGTTGGTATTTATCGGGCCGGAGGTTATTTTCGGCTTCGCGCTCGCCATGACATTCGGTATCGTGGTGGGGACATATTCGTCGGTTTACATGGCCGCGCCGATTTTGGTGTGGCTAAAGGTCGGCCCTGACAGCTTCGTGCCTGAGGAAAGTTCGGGTGACAAGAATAAGCCGAAGAATGAGGATTTCGGCGCGCAGGTTTAACGGCGTTCCGATACTGATCGCGTTGAGGCTCAGCCTTTTCCGGCCACGCGCCGGAATGCCGCGGCGAGCTGCTGCGCGTTGCGATCCCAGCTAAATTCGGCCACCTGTTCCAGCACTTGGTCCTGCGAGATCGGCGTGTTCAGCAATTCGCGGGCAGCGGCCACAATTGCAGATGGTGTCTGCTCCACAATGCGCCCAGCTTCCGGTGCGCGCAGCAGCTCTGGCGCGCCGCCGACATTGCTGGCGATTACCGGTGTGCCGCTCGCCAACGCCTCCACCCATACATTGGCAAGTCCCTCGCTCACCGATGTCAGCGCGAAAATATCAGCTGCAGCAAACATCGGCGGCAAATCATCATGCGCAACGGGACCGGAAAATATTACCCGGTCCGCGACACCGATGTCACTTGCAAGTTGCCGATACATGCTGGCCGCTTCACCCGAACCCACCAGCATTAACGTGACACCCGGTAATTCGGGCAATGCGCGAATGAGCAGATCCTGCTGCTTTCGCGTGATAAGCGCACCAACTGACAGGATCAGCTGGCCGGAAATGCCAAGCTTCGCCTTTTCCGCTGGCCGGTCGCGCGGGTAAAATTTGCTGCGATCTATGCCGGTATAATGACGCGATATTTTTGCCTCATCCATCCCCAGCGAAACCATATCGCGTTTCAGGGCTTCGGACACCGCAAACATATGCGCCGCTTTCCCGGCAGCATCCATCAATTGTGCGCCGCTGCTGCGTTCCTGCGCATGGTGATGAATGTCCGAACCGCGCGCTTTGATCGTGAACGGAATGTTCAGCGCCTCTGCAATTCGCATCGCGGCGGGGCCGTCCGGATAGAAAAATTCTGCGTCGATCAGATCGAATGGCCGCGCTGCATGCAGCTTTTTCGCCAGCGGTATGACAGCCGCCGCGATCATGCGCGGATTAATCGCGCTGCCGATTTTGGGCAGCAAGGTAAAGCGCGGCCGATGCACCGAAAGCCCGCGCCAGTTTTCGTCGGCTGGCAATCGCCGCAGGTCTTTATACCGCGCATTCAGGCTGAGCGGCCAGGGCGGGATGCCAACAGGGTTGATGACTGTCACGTCAAAGCCATCCTGTTGTACCAGACCCGCGGTTTGCCGCTCGACAAAAATTCCAAAATTGGGCTTTGCAGCATGCGGAAATAATGTCGCAAGCGTCAGAACGCGCACCGGATCGGTCATAATCGTATCCTAAAGTTTGCGGACAAGCCGGACGGCTTTTGCAATCCATGCGGGATCACTGACTATCTGTTGCCGTCCGCCAGCCTCTAACGGTAGGAGATGCAGCTTGCCATCGTCCCGCCCCAACAGGCGTGCAAACAGAAACCGCCCCGCCGGACGCGGAACCAGCACATCGAGGTTCAGCGCGCTGGCAAAAGCCTGCGGCTCTATCTGTTCCAGCCAGATTTCATCACCCTGACGATATTCCCCGGCGGACTGGCTAACGCGCATCGCCATGCTGTTTGTGCCAACCGACGGCACGACAATCTGTTCTGGCTTGGTAGGCGCCTGACAACCCTTACCGCCCAATATTGCAGCCACATCAAGCGTGTGTTGCTCTGGCAGTTTTACCAGTTCGGCACTGTCAGCGCCCAGCGCCGCCGCTATACGGTTAAGCCAATCGATCGACAAGGTGCGCGTTCCTGTTTCCAGGCGCCCGATCGTCTGCGCAGTTGTCGGCGGTTCGCAATTTTCCGCGACCTCGGCCAGAGTCAGACCCTTTGCCTTACGCACATCGCGTATACGGCTCAGCATTATATGTCTCCTGAATTGGCTGTAGGAATGAACCAAATAGGAATTCTCTTTCCTACATTTGTCACCCCGTGGCAAGTCTTATGCCCAATCATTAGTCAGGAGATATGTATGTCGCGCCGCGCCGAAGCCAACATCAAACGGGACAAATCAGCCGCCGTCAACGCCCAGAAAACAGGCAAGCACCGCGATCCGCGCCCGCTGGTCGAGCGTCCGTTGCAGCGTGACAGGTCGGGCAGTTCCGGCAAAACGCCTCGCCGCACTGTTACCGTGAACGCTGCCGAATCGCCGCTCAGCTGGCTTCATGCGCGCGGTCATTTGAACGACCGTCAGTTGCTTGCCGGAGAAAAACTGCGCGAAGATTACGAGGCGGCTGCAATGGGGCCGGTCGTCACGATGCAGTGGGGCGCAGCCACGCAGGGGCGGCAAAAACGCGGGAGCCATGAGCCGCTGGCGCAAAGCGAACGGATGATTATGGCAAAACAACGTTTTGACAATGCCATAGCCGCACTTGGCGGTGATCTATCCGACATAGCATGGCGGGTGATTTGCGCGAATGAAGCGATTGCCGGGGCCGAACGCGCGATGGGCTGGCCGCAGCGATCGGGCAAGCTGGTGCTAAAAATCGCGCTTGACCGGCTGGCGTCACATTACAGACTACCGGGGTAGCGGAGCGGACGCGCGCCAGAATATCGATGGGGAAGGCGGCCGCCGCGGCTACCCTTCGTCCAGTTCCTCGGCCATTTCCGCAAGTTCTAACCAGCGTTCCTCGGCGGCATCCTTCTCTGCTGCTTTTTTCTCGATCATCGCGGTCAGCGCCTCGAATGTCTTGGGATCGCGGCGATATAGATCGGGGTCAGCGAGCGCGTTTTGCGCTTTGGCTATATAGCTTTCCATTTCGGCTATCTGCGCAGGGATTCCGTCATAGTCGCGCTGATCCCTATAGCTTAGTTTGGCAGAGGCGGGCGAAGAATTACGTTGATCGGGTGCGGATGATTTCGCAGATTTCGTGATCTTCTTCGCTGGCTTCGCGCTGCTGCGCCGTTCGTCGCGCTTCGCTTCCCAATCGGCATAGCCGCCCGCGATAATATCAACCATCCCGTCGCCCTGCAGCCCCAATGTCAACGTAACCGTGCGGTCAAGAAAATCGCGATCATGGCTGACGATCAAAACGGTGCCGTCATAATCGGAAATTACCTCCTGCAACAGATCGAGCGTTTCGAGATCGAGATCATTTGTTGGTTCATCAAGCACCAGCAGATTAGCCTCTCTGGCAAATTCGCGCGCCAGCAGAATGCGCGAGCGTTCGCCGCCTGATAATGTCCCGATCCGCGCTTCGATCAATTTTGGATCGAACAGAAAATCCTTCAAATATGCCTGTACATGCTTTCGCGTGCCGCGCACGTCGATCCAGTCCGATCCATCCGCCAGCACATCGCGGACGCGCTTTTGCGGGCTAAGCAATTTGCGTTGCTGGTCAATAACGATGCCGGTCAATGTTTGTGATCGCGTGATTGTGCCGCTGTCGGGTTCTATTTCGCCGGTAAGCAATTTGATGAGCGTGGTTTTGCCGGTGCCATTCGCGCCGACAATACCGATCCGGTCACCGCGCTGTATTCGCAAGGTAAAATCGCGCAGGATAACGCGGTCGCCGAAACTCTTCCCGACTTTGTCTGCGTTGATGACCGTTTTTGTTTTGCTGTCATCGTTGGCCACCGCCAGCTTTGCGGTGCCTGCCGGGCCAATCATCGCGGCGCGTTGCGCGCGCATTTCATACAGTTTCTCCAGCCGGCCCTGATTGCGTTTGCGCCGTGCCGTAACGCCATGGACCAGCCAATGCGCCTCGATCTTCAGCTTGGCATCTAGCTTGTGCGCAGCGCGTTCTTCCTCGGCATGCATTTTTTCCATCCAGGCTTCATATCCGCCAAAGCCGACTTCATTGCGCCGCAGGCTGCCGCGGTCGAGCCAGAAAGTCTGCTGCGTCAGGCGCGTCAGGAATGTGCGGTCATGGCTGATGACGATGAAAGCGCCCGAATAGCGCCCCAGCCATTCCTCCAGCCATTCAATGGCCGCCAGATCGAGATGGTTGGTCGGTTCATCGAGCAACAGCAGATCCGGCTCGCTGGCCAGTGCGCGGCAGATTGCGGCACGTCGTCGTTCCCCGCCGCTCGCCGTTGCAGCCTCACGCGTCAGATCAATGCCGATCTGGTCAGCGATGGCTTCGACGGCATATTGCGGCGGTGCGCCGTCGCCTGTAATGCAGAAATCCATCAGCGTCGGATGCCCGCTGAAATCGGGATCTTGCCCTAGCATGACAACATGAGTGCCCGGCATCACGGTGCGTTTGCCCCGGTCGCTGTCTATCTCTCCTGCGATTAGCCGCATCATCGTGGTCTTGCCGCAGCCATTGCGCCCGATCAGCGCCAGCCGGTCACGCGGCCCGATATGCAGATTAATACCCTCGAACAGCCAGCCTGCACCTTGCTGAAGGCCCAGATTTTCGTATGACAGGATTGGCGGTTGCGACATCGAGCCTGCCGATAGGATGCGCGCCAGCCGGGGGCAAGCCGTTAATAAAGCTCTGGCGAAAACCTCCACTGTGGAACGCGCGCGGCTCTTGCGCGTTACGCAACCATCAATGAAAGGTTTGAACCTATGAAAAACTCCCTCCTATATCTCGCAGCGGCCACAACCAGCTTGGCCATCCCGATGACAGCCGCGCAGTCCGCTGCCGTGCAGATCAATGTCCAGAACCCAGTTGTGGAAATTCAGGTGAGCGAGAGCATCTCTGCTGCCCCTGACGTCGCTACTTTTTCAACCGGCGTTTCGACGCTGGCCCCGACGGCGACTGCGGCCTTGCGCCAGAACAGCCAAAAGGTTCGCGTTCTGGTGAACAGGATCAAAGAACTCGGCATTTCTGAAAAAGATATTCAAACGAGCGGCATCAATCTGAACGCCGAGTATGAATATGTGCAACCCAGCCGGACGCAGAAATTCAAGGGGTATCGCGTGCGCAATAATGTACAGGTGAAGGTGCGTGATATTGCCCGTCTCGGCACTATACTTGACGAAGTGATCGGTGCGGGCGCGACCGAATTGAACGGGCCGAATTTTTCATTGGAAGATGACGAGAGAGTAAAGGCAACTGCGCGCGCGAATGCCTTTAAGCGGGGCGGCGAGCAAGCGTTGGCATACGCAAAGGCCGCCGGATATTCAGGCATCAAGCTGTTGTCCGTCGGCGAACGTATCTCCGGCCAATACTTCGGCCCGCCACCGGTAAGTTCCCTTCGCGTTGTATCAATGCAAGAGGCTGCACCCGTTGAACCGGGGCAGGTAGCAACGGCTGTGAATATCTCGCTGCAATATGAAATGGTCAGATAATGTGACGGGGTGATCGGCTGCACTGCGTTTCTTTCGCAATGCTGGTGCAGCCATTCACCTTTCATTCAATAGGCAGTGGTTAGACATCACAGCATGAAAACGCCCTTTCTTATTACCGCCGCGCTCGCCGCCTTTATGGTTTTTTCGTCGCCCGCCGATGCGCGGGATCGTGGCGATCAACAAACGGCGCGGGAGCAGATGAAAGCAGGCAAGGTGCTACGGCTGCGCCAGATCGAGGCGCGCGTTTTGCCCGGCATGCGCGGCGCACAATATCTGGGTCCGGAATATGATTCCCGCGCGCTGGTATATCGGTTGAAATTCATTCGCGGCGACCGGGTGATATTCGTTGATGTCGATGCGCGTTCTGGCCAGGTGCTGCGCCGGAGGTAGCTTTCATTGCGCTGGCCAGTTTGTTTGCCAGCCGTAAAATGTCCTTTTGCCCCCGTGATTGCGATCTGTTATCCGGTGCGGCAACATCATAATATTTAAATGCACAAGGGGACGAAATGCGCATCCTTATAGTTGAAGATGAACCGACCTTGGGCGATCAGCTGAAGGCAACGCTGGAATCGGCGGACTACGCGGTTGATCTTTCCCGCGACGGAGAGGACGGCCATTTCCTTGGTTCTACCGAGGATTATGACGCAGTCATCCTTGATTTGGGATTGCCGGAAATAGACGGGCTTACCGTGCTTGATCGCTGGCGCAAAGAGGGGCGCAAGTTTCCCGTGCTGGTGCTGACGGCGCGTGATAGCTGGTCCGACAAGGTGGCCGGGCTGGATGCGGGCGCAGATGATTATCTCGCCAAACCTTTCCAAACCGAGGAGCTTATCGCCCGGCTGCGCGCGCTGATCCGCCGGGCATCGGGCAATGCGTCGAGCGAACTGAACGCGGGCAAGGTGCGGCTGGATACCCGCTCTGGCCGCGTGACGCTGGACGGTGAACCGGTGAAGTTGACGGCGCAGGAATATAAGCTGCTGTCCTATCTCATGCATCATAAGGGCAAGGTCGTGAGCCGCACCGAACTGATCGAGCATATCTACGATCAGGATTTTGACCGCGATTCCAACACTATCGAAGTGTTTGTCACGCGCATCCGTAAAAAGCTGGGTCAGGAAGTTATCACCACGATACGCGGCCTTGGCTACAGCCTGGAAGATCCCGAAAGCTGAATAAGCCAGCTGCCTTGAACGCGGAAATTTCTGCGACCGAGGTGGCGGCAATTGATGGCGATGACGGCTTTGCTGATGGCAAAACGCCGCCGCGCCGCAGCACAGGTTCGCTCAGCCGCCGGATGATCGGCATTGCCGCTGCATGGATTGCGGTGCTTTTGCTGGGCGGCGGGGTCGCGCTCGATCGCGTGCTGTCCACGTCAATCCAGCAGAATTTCGACAATCAGCTGGAATATGTTCTCACCGCCATGATCGCCTCTGCCGAAATTGGCCCCGATGGCGAAGTGCGGTTCAACCGGCCGTTGGGCGATCAGCGTTTTCTGGAACCCAATAGCGGCCTTTACTGGCAGATCACAGCAGCGGAAAAAATACCGTTTCTGTCGCGTTCGTTATGGGACCGTGAATTGCAGGTGCCCAGAAGCTACGATGACGCCGCAGTGCATTTCAGCGAGAGCAGTCAGTTCGCTGATGAACCGTTGCGCGTGGTGCAGCGTACGATACGCCTGCCGGATTCGGAAAGCCGCTGGACATTTCAGGTGGCGCAAAGCCGCAGCAGTCTGGATGCGCAGATCAGCGAATTGCGCTCGGTTCTCATCACCAGCTTTCTGCTGCTCGCGGTTGGCCTGTTAATTCTTGCCGCGTTGCAGACATTTTACGGGCTCTGGCCGCTGCGCGCTGTGCGCGAATCGATTGCCGAGATGCGCAGCGGGAAAAAATCGCGCATTGTGCGGCCATTGCCAGACGAAGTTATGCCGATGGTGAACGAGCTGAACGGCCTGCTGGATCATAATGAAAAGCAGGCAGAGGAGGCACGGCGCCATGCGGGCAATCTTGCCCATGCGCTGAAAACCCCGCTGACCGTCATCATGAACAGCGCGACGGCACAGGCTTCGGATCTGGACACCATAGTTATCCGCGAGGCCACCACGATGCGGCGGCAGGTCGATCATCATCTGGCGCGTGCGCGGGCGGTTGGCAGGCGCGGCCATTCGCACAGCCGCGCGGTCGTGTGGCATTCGCTGGAATCAGTCGAGCGCGCGGTCAGCCGTCTCTACAGTCACGTGCGGCTGGATATGGCAGGCGACAAGGATGTATCAGCGCGGGTCGAGCGGCAGGATCTTGATGAGATGCTGGGCAACCTTATAGAAAATGCCGCGAAATATGGCGGTGGCAGTGTATTTGTGACCGTTGAAGAAGACGGAAATTTCGTGCGCATACTGGTCGAAGATGATGGCATGGGTATCCCGGAGGCCGAACGCGAACGCATCTTTGATCGCGGCGCACGGCTAGATACCGGAAAGCCGGGAACGGGGCTCGGCCTTGCTATTGTGCGCGATGTAGCGGAAATTTACGAAGGCGATGTCGCGCTGGAGGAGAGCGAGGATCTGGGCGGATTGATGGTCGTGCTGCGCCTGCCAAAGGCGCTGAATTGATCGCCGCATCGGCTAAAGCTGCTACTGATCTTCTCCGCTGATCTTTCGGTGATGACGAATGACCTCGTCGATAATGAAGCGCAGGAATTTCTCGCTGAAATCGGGATCAAGCTTTGCGTCATCGGCCAACCGGCGCAGGCGCTCTATCTGTCGTTTTTCGCGATTGGGATCAGCAGGCGGCAGCTTTGTCACAGCTTTATATTCGCCAACGGCCTGCGTCACTTTGAACCGTTCGGCCAGCATCAGGATCAACGCCGCGTCGATATTGTCGATGCTGTCGCGGTACCGCGCCAGCATTTCATCAGCAGGTGTTTCACCCGCAGGCTTTGTGTCGCCAGATTTATCGCTATCTTTCATCGCGCTATTCATTGCCCTTTCTCTGCAACCAAAACAAGCGATTTAGCCGGATTTACACTTGCCAATCCGCGCGCGCCCCGCCACTGCTTTTGGCTATGAGTGCGACCATATATCCCATTACTGACGGCGGCGAGCCTGAACGGCAACCGACGCTGGAGCCTATGCTGGCGTTGACGGCGAATGAAATGAACCGCGTCAATTCGGTTATTCTGGACCGGATGCAATCGAAAATTCCGTTGATACCTGAATTGGCGGGATATCTGATAGCGGGCGGCGGCAAGCGTATTCGCCCCATGCTAACGCTGGCCTGTGCGCGCTTGCTCGATTATCCGGGCGATCGGCACCATAAGCTGGCCGCTGCGGTCGAGTTTATCCATACCGCAACATTGCTGCATGATGACGTTGTCGATGGCAGTGATATGCGGCGCGGCAAAACGGCTGCGAATTTGATTTTCGGCAATCCGGCGGCGGTGCTGGTCGGTGATTTTCTATTCAGCCGTTCGTTCGAACTGATGGTTGAGGATGGATCGCTGAAGGTGCTGAAGATCCTGTCAAACGCCTCTGCTGTCATTGCCGAGGGCGAAGTGGACCAGCTGACCGCACAGCGCCAGATTGCGACAAGCGAGGAAAAATACCTCGATATTATCGGCGCAAAAACCGCGGCGTTATTTGCAGCAGCCTGCAAGATTTCGGCTGTCGTGGCGGAACGTGAAAGCGATGAAAGCGCACTGGATACCTATGGCCGCAATCTGGGCATTGCGTTTCAGCTGGTGGATGATGCGATTGATTACGCCTCCGACGATGACACTATGGGCAAATCGCAGGGCGATGATTTTCGCGACGGTAAAGTAACGTTGCCGATAATCCTCGCACATTCGCGCGGCAGCGATGATGAAAAAACATTCTGGCGCGATGCAATGATGGGCCGCCGCGTAAGCGATGAGGATCTGGTCTATGCAAAACAGTTGCTGCGCCAACACAACGCCATCAATGATACGATAGAACGCGCGCGTCATTTTGGGCAGCGCGCGATAGATGCCATTGCGCATTTTCCGGCAGGCGATGCCAAATCATCGCTGATTGAGGCAGTGGAATTTGCAGTTGCGCGGGGATACTGATCTGCCGATTGGTGCCGCATGACCTATCCGGTAGAGGCCGTTTTACCGCAATTGATCGGCCATCTTTCCAGTTCCCCCAACGCCGTTTTGATTGCACCGCCAGGCGCGGGTAAGACCACGCTTGTCGCCCCTGCATTGTTGAATGCCGAATGGTGCAATGGCCAAATATGGTTGCTTAGCCCCCGCCGGCTGGCCGCGCGCATGGCGGCAGAGCGTATCGCGTCGTTGACCGGAGAGACGCTGGGACACGGCGTTGGTTATGCCACGCGAATGGACGCAAAGCAAAGCGCACAAACCCGCATACTCGTGCTGACGGAAGGAATATTCCGCAAAGCAATTATTGACGATCCTGAACTTTCCGGCGTGTCGGCAGTGCTGTTTGATGAAGTGCATGAACGCAGCATCGACAGCGATTTCGGGCTTGCGCTGGCGTTGGAGGCACAAGCGGCATTTCGCCCGGAACTGCGCCTGATCGCAATGTCGGCCACGCTGGATGGGGAAAGATTTGCCGCGCTGATGCAGGATGCGCCGGTGATTGAAAGCGAGGGGCGCAGTCACCCACTTGATCTGCGCCATATTGGGCGGCGCGCCGAATTTCCTGTCGAACAGGATGTGGCCGCTGCCGTGCGCGTTGCCTTGCGCGATGAAGCAGGAGACATTCTGGCCTTCCTTCCCGGGGTGCGCGAGATTGATCGCTGCGCCGATTTGCTGGCGGAGCGCGAAACTGCTGCCACCATCCACAGGTTGCACGGGCAAATTGATCCTGCAGCGCAGCGGGAGGCAGTGCGGCCTGCGACCGATGGCGCGCGAAAGATTATTCTCGCCACCAATATCGCCGAGACCAGCCTGACGATTGACGGGGTGCGCATCGTAATCGACAGCGGGATGGCCCGGCGGGCGCGGTATGATCGTGCAGCGGGCGTCACCCGGCTGGTGACCGAACGCGTCAGCCAGTCTGCCGCGACGCAGCGTGCAGGGCGCGCCGCACGTCAGGGCGCAGGGATCGCATACCGATTGTGGGAAGAGGCCGCGACCGGCGGCCTGCCGCGATTTGATCCGCCGGAAATATTGGAAAGCGATCTCGCGCCGTTGCTGCTAGATGCGGCGCGGTGGGGGGAGGCGGATGTCACCCATCTGCGCTGGCTGGATACCCCGCCGAGCGCAGGAGTGGCAGAAGCGCATGCGCGGCTGGCTGCTTTTGGCGCGGTTGATGATAACCGGCAGATCACGCCGCATGGTGAGGCGATGGCACAGCTGCCCATGCCGCCCGCCCATGCGCATATGCTGTTGAGCGCAGCGGCAATGGGCGCTTCGCAGTTGGGCGCGCAAACCGCGATGCTGCTGTCCGAACGCGGGCTGGGCGGGCGCGGTGAAGATCTGGAGCAGCGATTGCAGCGGTGGCGATCCGAAACCGGCGCACGGGCGAAACAGGCGCGCGCAATTGCGGACGGGTGGGCCAGAAAGGCAGCAAAATTCGCCGCGAAAAATCGCCCGTACAGCGATCTGACTGCGGCGATGTGTGTCGCCATTGCGCATCCGGACCGCGTGGCACGGCGGCGCGGCGCATCTGGCGGGCAATCGGGGGCGCTGTGGCAGAGTGTGGGCGGACGGGCATTCCGGCTTGATCCGTCGTCGCCGCTTGCCGGTGCGCAGTGGCTGGCGATTGCCGATGTGCAGGGCAGCGCGGCACAGGCGCGGATTATGTCCGCCGCCGCGATAACACAGGCCGAGGTGGAGCACCTGTTTGCAGACCGGATTGAAAATAGCGCGCTGCTGAAATTCAATGCCGCAACCGGCGGCGTCAAAACGCAGAGCGGCACGCGGCTGGGCGCTATCATGCTGCGCAGCGGACAGGACAGCGAGGCCGATCCGCAGGCCATCATCGATGCATTGATCGGCGGCGTTCGCGAACATGGCCTCCATCTGCTGCCATGGCCCGATGCGGCGGTAAAACTGCGCGAACGTGCGGCATGGGCGGGGGTTGATGCACTCGGCGATACAGCATTGCTTGACCAGATGGAGCAGTGGCTCGCGCCATTGCTGGACGGCAAGAGACGCTTGCCGCAAATTGCAGCAACTGCGCTTCTGGATGCGCTACGCGGGATTGCCGGATGGGATGCGTTGCAACGGATCGACGCGCTGGCTCCGGCAGAATTCGTCAGCCCCGCCGGCACCCGCCATGCAATCGATTATTCGGCCGAGGCAGGACCAACAGCGACCTTGCGGGTGCAGGCACTGTTTGGTTTGAATGTTCACCCCGTAGTGGGAGTGCGCAAAACACCGCTTATCCTGTCGCTCACTTCGCCAGCTGGCCGTCCGGTGCAAACGACCCGTGATCTGCCCGCATTTTGGGAAGGCAGCTGGAGCGACGTGCAGAAAGAGATGCGGGGGCGCTATCCCAAACATCATTGGCCCGATGATCCGGCAAACGCCGCGCCCAGCCTTGCGACCAAAAAACGTCAGGGTATCTAACGTCCGGTGCGCGTGGCAATGCTTGACGCGGCTTTGCCTTTTCGGGCAAAGGATGCGCAACGATACCGCAACGACACGACATTCAAGGACAAGGCAATGGCAGCGCGGATTTACCAGCGGCAAAAAAATATAATGCAATCGGGCAAGGCGCTGACCCGCGACTGGATACTCGATTTCGTGGCGAGCGAGGCGAAGAAGCCTGATCCGTTGATGGGGTGGGCCGGTTCGGGCGATACGCAGCAGCAGGTGCGGCTGACCTTCCCGACATTGGAGGCTGCGCAGAAATATGCCGACAAATATGGCATCCGTGCAGACATAATAGCCGCAGCGCCAAAGCGGCTCAAAATTCAGGCCTATGCCGATAATTTCAAATAGGGGCGAAAGCCTGCGGGGTAGCAGCTAAGATTAATTCTGCCGCACTACAAAGCAGGCTGCAGTGAACCAACCTTCGCGGCGGCTGCGACTTAGATTATTATGGGACAATACATATGTTGCGAACACTGCGTCTATCTCATCTGGCTGTCGCCGCTGCTATTATAGCAAGCCCGCTTTTGGCGCAGAATTCCAATAGCGAAAGCGTTGGCGTCGTTCAGGAAGGCAAGGTGATCGAAGCCTCCGTTGCCGCGGACGCTGCGTCCCCGCAGCAATGCGAAGCTGCGCAGCAGCGACTGACCGAGCTGCAATCGCAGGAAGACGTGCTGTGGTCGAGCCAGACCGAGGCGGCTGATCTGTACCGGATATGGTCCTCCCCGATATGTGTGAGCGCGCGGCGCGGCGCTTCGAATATCAAACAGGAACTGGCCAGCGCGATGCTGCTGCTCGCAACAAATGGCACTGATTTGGAGGCTGAGCTGCAATCCGAAACCGCCAAATGCGACCGTGCTGCGGCTGCGAAATGGAACAGCGAAACCGCCTATTTCAAACGGCAACACAGCAAGACTGATCTCGCCGCGACATGCATGCTGAATATGCGGCTGACGCTTTTCGGTAAGGCTATGAGCCAGCTGAACCAGTCAAATGCCGAAAGCTACGCCGATGCGCAGACCGCATATGAAGCAGCGCAGCAAGCGCGGCTGGATCAGATTGCCGCTGACAAGGCCGCCTATGCTGCCGAGCGCGCCGAATGGGAGCGCCGGTCCAAGCTATGCTTGCAGGGCAAACGGAAATATTGCGCGGCTGAGTGAACCGGTTTTCATGACGCATCTATAGCTGCAGTCCTGTCGTTACAGTCCGGCGACCCCCGGCAGCATCAGTAACTTCACGTCGATCGCGCAGCCTTCGGCCCGTTTGGTATCTATAAATTCGCCAACTTTGCCGAGCTTCACGCGGTGCACGGTTATGTCCTCGCCGTCCACGCCGCCGCCTTGCGATACCTGCGTCAGTCCGGTTGCGCGAACCAGCGTGAAACTTTCGCTCACCATGCCGGGGGAGGAGTGGAAACTGCCGATGTCCGCAAGGGTAGCTGCACGGAATCCGGTTTCTTCCTCCAGCTCGCGGCCAGCGGCCACTAACGGATCCTCGCCCTGCGTTTCATCGCCGATCAGCCCGGCGGGAAGCTCAATACAATTTTGTCCCAGCGGCACGCGATATTGTTCGACGAGCAGCACAAGATCATTCTCCACCGCCAGAATGACGGCGGCTTTTATACCGCGGCTGCGCGAAACATATTCCCATTTGCCGTTCGTTTTCGCGGTGATGAACTGGCCCTGCCATTTGATCTCTTCGCTCATAATTCGATCAGCCTGTCGGGCAATTCGTTGGGATTGGCGCGGCTTTTGGGAAAATGCTCTGACAATACAACGCCGATTTGCTGCACCGCCGCGGCCATGCCCTCGCCGGGACGTCCGCTGCGTGTATGGTCAATCAGTGCGAGCATTGCATCCCCCCATACTTCGCCGGGAACCTTCTCCGTAATTGCGCCATCGGCGACGATTTCCGCGCGATGTTCTTCCAGCGACAGATAGATCAGGATGCCCGTACGGCCTGCCGTGCGGTTCTTCGTGCCGACCAGAAACAAATCAATCGCCCGCTGCCGCACCGCTGCCTTTTTTGCATGGGGGAGCGTGAGCAAAAGGCGCACAGGCCGCCAATGCAGCACGGCCCAAACAGCGAGCCATTTGACGAGTGCGGCTGTCCCGGCGAGTGCCGCATATGCCGGGCGGGACAGCTCACTGTTCCAGCTTTGCGATACCGCGCCCCATAGCGTCAGGCAGATATCGGGGAACAGAACAAACATCGCCAGCACAGCCAGCGCCGACAGGCTTGCCCATACATAGGCAGTTTCGCGGTAATCGTCCGATATGTCCGCGACGATGGTTACGATTTCGCCATCGGTTGCCTTTTCCGCTTCGGTCACTGCAGCCGATACCAGCCGGTGATCGGCCTCGCTCATATGCTGTGTTTTGCGCAGTTTCATATCACCACCCCCCCGAAGCGCCGCCGCCGCCGAAGCTGCCGCCCCCGCCGCCGAAACCGCCCCCAAATCCGCCACGTGATCGGCCGCCCATTCCGGCCATTCCGCCCAGTCCGCTGCCCCATATTTTGGCTGGACCTACGCCTCTGCGGCCCTTATGTTTT
>ENA-ORXM01003388-ORXM01003388.1-marine-metagenome-genome-assembly--contig:-NODE-3388-length-15970-cov-3.673567_pt1 | contig 15970 bp, 15 predicted proteins | sample MGYA00237867_ERZ511480 | MGnify/ENA primary metagenome ERZ511480 (study PRJEB26309, sample SAMN06266103) | marine metagenome | isolation source: Algal blade | place: United Kingdom:Sidmouth, United...
CGGCGGCCAAGGTCATTTTGGTCGAAATCATTTCTACTGCCTTTGTTTTGCGGCCCCGTTCGGGCGGGGCGTCATTGTGTAAGCCACTATATAGGAAGGCGTGAGCCAAAGATCAGGGGGAAATTCTGGTCGGCAATATCCTGCCATTTCGCACAGCTGACCGCACCGGCGTCTTAATACAACTTCAGGAGTCAGCGCGGGCCGCTTCAAACGCCAGCATGGCGCGTTTCACGGGCAAGCCCCAGTGGTAGCCCCCCAACGCGCCCGATTTACGCAAGGCGCGGTGGCACGGGATGAGCAGGCTGACAGGATTGCGCCCCACCGCGGTCCCCACCGCGCGGACAGCCTTGGGGCGGCCAATGGATGCTGCGATTTCCGAATATGTCGTCACGTGACCTGACGGGATGCGCAGCAATGCCTGCCATACTTGCAACTGGAACGGTGCGCCGATCATGTGCAAGGCTGTGTCACCTGACAGGCCAAGTGCCGCACCGGTCCACGCGGCTATCGCGTCGGGGTTTTCGACATAGGTGGCCTTGGGCCAGCGGGCAGTCAAGTCGGCCATGGCGACGTCCGGCCCGTGTTCGGCTGAAAACGCAAGGCCGCATAATCCGCGGTCGGTTCCCATGGATAGGGCGGGACCAAAGGCGCTGTCGAACCATCCGTAGCTGATTGTCAGCCCTGCGCCTGCACGTGCGAAGTCACCGGGGCTCATGGCTTCCCATTTGACGAATAAGTCATGGAGGCGGCCTGACCCAGACAAGCCGATTTCGCCTGCGGTTTCCAAGGTTGTAAAGCGGTCACGCAAGAGCGTTTTTGCATGATCCAGCGTCAGATATTGCTGATACCGTTTGGGCGAAATGCCGACCCATTGGGTGAACAGGCGCTGAAAATGCGCGGGGCTCATGTGCATCTGGCTGGCGATGTCATCAAGCGTGATCGGGCCATCGGTCGCCGCATCGATGTAATCAATCGCACGGCGCATGACGTCAAAATGATATGTGTTCTCGTGGTCCATACAGATCACGTTAGGCCAAACGACCCGTTGTCGGCGACCCGAAAATTGCGCATAGTTTCCCACATGGCAAAACAACTTGATTATCATACGATCCGCGAAATTTTTGATCGCTTTCACGCGGCAGAGGCAGAGCCAAAGGGCGAGCTTGAGCATGTGAATGTTTACACGTTGTGTGTGGCGGTGGCGTTATCTGCACAGGCAACGGATGCGGGGGTGAACAAGGCGACGCGCGGTCTTTTCGCCGTGGCTGATACGCCGCAAAAGATGCTTGATCTGGGCCTTGAGGGTGTGACAGAGCATATCAAGACCATCGGCCTGTTCCGGCAAAAAGCCAAGAATGTGATGAAGATGTCCCAGCTGTTGGTCGATGAATTTAACGGGGTGGTGCCCAATTCGCGTGCAGCGCTTCAGTCGTTGCCCGGTGTCGGTCGTAAAACCGCGAACGTCGTGCTCAACATGTGGTGGCAGCAACCTGCGCAGGCCGTAGACACCCATATTTTCCGCGTCGGCAACCGCAGCGGCATTGCCGTTGGCAAGGATGTGGATGCGGTGGAGCGCGCGATTGAGGATCACATTCCCGCCGATTATCAATTGCACGCGCACCACTGGCTAATCCTGCACGGGCGGTATACCTGCGTCGCGAGAAAACCCAAATGCGCGGCGTGTCTGATCCGCGATCTCTGCATGTATGAGGATAAGAACCTATGAAGGCTTTTCAGGTCGTCGGTATCGGCAACGCAATGGTGGATGTTCTGGCCCGCGCGGATGATGCGTTCTTGGCCGAGGCTGGCATTGAAAAAGGTATCATGCAGTTGATCGATATGGAGCGCGCGGTTTCGCTTTATGGCGCGATCGGACCTGCCAAAGAGGTGTCCGGCGGATCCGCCGCAAACACCATCGCAGGCATCGCGCATCTGGGTGGGCGCACGGCCTATGTGGGTAAGGTCAAGGATGACCAGCTTGGCGCGATTTTCGCCCATGATCTGCGCGCGCAAGGTGCGGTTTACGAGACCACTTTTGCGCCCAAGGATGCGGTGGATGAAACAGGGCGCTGCTTGATCGTCGTTACCCCAGACGGGGAGCGTTCGATGAACACCTATCTTGGCGTGACCGAATTTTTGACACCTGATGACATTGACGAAAATCAGATGGCAGATGCCGAATGGATTTACCTTGAAGGGTACCGGTTTGATGGACCGGAAAGCCACGCCGCGTTTGCAAAAGCAATTGGCGCGTGCAAGGCGTCTGGCGGGCGCGTTTCACTGACATTGTCCGACCCGTTTTGCGTTGGCCGCCACCGCGATGCGTTCCGCGCGATGATTCAGGCGGATGTTGATCTTTTGTTTTGTAACCGTGCAGAGATGTTGTCGATGTACGAAACCGATGATTTTGATGCGGCCCTGACCAAGGCTGCGTCCGAGGTCGCGATTGTGGCCTGTACGGATGCTGAAAACGGGGCGCACGTCTTGTCAGGCGATCAGCGCTGGCATGTTCCCGCGCAAACCGTACAGATTGTCGATGCGACCGGGGCAGGTGATCTGTTTGCAGGCGCATTCCTTTGGGCGCTGACCCATGGCTACCTGCTCGACGACTGCGCGCGCGTTGGCAATATCGCGGCGGCTGAGATCATCAGCCATATCGGAGCACGGCCCGAAGCGGATCTGAAAACCCTTATTGCGCAGGCGGGCCTAGCGCCAGCCACATAGCATCCAACGCATCAATTTTTGTGGAATCGAAGCGGGATTCTTCTTTCCAGTATTTGCCGGATCGAACAAAGTAACCAAGGTCGTTTTCGTATTTCAATGCCGCCGCGACGGCCGTGGCATCATGTTGCAACGGCAGCTGCGCGGCGGCGACCTGCGGTGTCGCGCGTGGGAACGATAAAGCGCTCGGGTCTGATGACAGGTTTATCATTGCACAGCCGTCGCGCGCAGCGAGCGCCATCAAGCGGGCGGATTTTGCAGGCAGGGATCGCAATGAGACGTCTTGGCGCAATGGATCAGCCGCGCCTGTTCCGTAAAAATGCGTGGGGCCTTTGGATGGATAGACCATATCACAACCAATCATGGCGATGACCTTTGGCTTGATCGCAGACAGCGCCCAATAGCCGGCCGTAAACGCCATCGTCCCACCAGCATAAACGAAACCGCCGTAGCGATTTTGATGTGAGACATAATCGCCGGATGACACCATCCGTTGGCTTTTTGCCGCCACAGGGGGGCGTTTTGATATGTCAAAATCATCGGGGCAAATGAAATCAGTCCAATCAGGACGAATGCGCCAAGCATTGTTGATCGCGACAATATGCTCGTATTGGCCCAAATTCCAGTTGCGTGCATCGATTGCATTTGGCCCTGATCCGATAATGAGTACTGTTGTCATGATTGCTCCCGTCGATCCAACAGCTAACGCGATTGAGGCGCAGGTCGAGAGGCGCGGCGCTTCTGGCAGGTATATTTTGCAAGAACATCGTACAGATGGTGCGCTGCCAGCCTTCAGTCGCTCGGCGCATCGGGCGTGGCAGCGGCTTCTTCGTCGGCGATCATCGGCATGCCTGCCTGTACCGCCAATGCAGCAAATACGAAATTGGTTACCAATTCGTTTCTTCGGAGGTGAAATATGCTGGGGGGTGAGGCCATGGCCGAGGGGGGCTAGCCCCCCGGACCCGCTCGCCGCAGGCGCTACTCGCCCAGTTTTGCGTGGACTTCGTTCAAATCGATTTCTCCGATTGGCATTTTGTTGCCGGGGTTCTCGAAATCATATTTGAACAGTTGGAAATCTTTTTTGTAGATCTCCCACATCAAATGCATCGACATATCGTCAAAGTAGTCTTCTACCGGATGAAGCCGCTTTGGTCCGTGCCCTTCGCTCTCATTGAAGCGCGGGATCGCACCAAGGTCGACCTTGGACGGTGTCTCGATCTTATCAAGAACCTGCTGCATGCCGTCGTTGAATTGTTCCGTCCAGAAAATCTTATCGTATTTGCCACCGTTCACGATGAACGTGGAAATATGGCCGGACATTGCTGACCAATGGATGTCGGGTTCCATCGGGCGACGCCAACGGATGGTGTCGCGCGCAAACAGCAGAAAGCGCCGGAAAGATTTGATTTGGTCAAATTCGAACCCTGTTTCAGGGTCCCCGACCTCAATTCCGTATTTTTGGATCAGCAGTGGCACGAGGTTGCCACGGTAGCGCCGCCCGTTGCGCTGAATACCGCAGATTTTGTCGAAAAACGATGACAGAATCCGCGTGTAAGGATTGCGCACGCAGGTAAACGCATAGCTTTCGTGGGCTTTCACATTAGAGGTGATCAGCGGCTGGCTTTCGTCCATGGCCCATTTGTGCATGCCGCCTTTGGCATCATGAATGTCACCGTCGAAAAATTCGCCGTGGTCAGAGTAGTACATGATTTGTCCGATGGTCGAGCAGGCACATTTTGGCACCACGCGGTAAACCACGCTCTCGCTTTCGGTCATCCAAGTTCCGGGAAAACCCATTTACTTCACTCTCCATTTGCCCAAAATTAGGAAGGGCGTCTTTCCTGTACCGTCATAGTTGACGAACAAGTGCAAAGAAACCCTGTATATTCAGGGTGTGTTCACGGTATGAGGTGTAAACAATCCGGGGTGTAGAGGTAAACCGTTTCCAATATGGCAAAAATAGCTTTCATACTTCTGTGTCATAAAGACCCTGATGCGATTATTCAGCAAGCGCAACAACTGACCGCTGTTGGCGACTTTATCGCGATCCATTTTGATGCGCGCGCCCCCGCCGAGGCATTTGACCGGATTAAGACAGCATTGGCTGACAATCCCAATGTCACCTTTGCCAAAAAGCGGATCAAATGCGGGTGGGGCGAATGGTCGCTGGTGCAAGCGACGCTTTATGCCGTTGAGGCTGCGGTCGACGCATTTCCACGCGCAACCCATTTTTATATGGTGTCTGGTGATTGCATGGCGATCAAATCGGCCAAATTTGCGCATCAATTTCTTGATGACCATGATGTCGACTATGTCGAAAGCTTTGATTACTTTGAAAGCGACTGGATCAAAACCGGGTTCAAGGAAGAGCGGTTGATCTACCGCCATTTTTTCAATGAGCGGACACAGAAGCGCCGGTTTTATGGATCGTTCTGGTTCCAACGGCGGTTCGGGATCACCCGCGAGGTGCCCGCCGATTTGCAGATTATGATCGGGTCGCAATGGTGGGTCCTGCGGCGCCGTACGATTGAATGGATCATCGATTTTACGAAAAAACGCAAAGACGTCATGCGGTTTTTCCGCACCACGTGGATCCCCGACGAGACCTTTTTCCAAACGGTTGTGCGCCACTTGGTGCCGGGCAACGAGATCCGGACCCGCACAATGACATTCCTGATGTTTACCGACTATGGGATGCCTGTGACATTCTACAACGACCACTACGATTTACTGCTTGCCCAAGACAGCCTGTTTGCCCGCAAGATCAGCCCCGAGGCGACAGAACTCAAGGAACGACTGGGTAAGCTTTACGCCTCTGGGCGCGACGATTTCAAGGTATCGAACGAAGGACGCGGATTGTTCAAGTTCCTGAGCGGGCGGGGCCGTATTGGTCGCCGCTTTGCCACGCGGTTCTGGGAAACCGAGACATCGCTGGGGCGCGAGCGCGAGCTGCTGATCATTTCGTGTAAGAAATGGCATGTGGCCAAACGTCTGGTCGGGTCAATCCGGCACCACACGGACATCCCGACAATCGAGTATCTGTTTAACGAACAAGATGCGTCACTGCCCGATTTGGGCGGCATTCAGGCGAACATTGAAAAACGGACCCGACACCGTCGCGCGCTGATGCGGATGCTATTCGACTATTACGACACAAACCGTTTGATCATCTGCCTTGATACGGCAAGCCTTGATCTGATGCAGGATTTCTTTTCGGATCGATCCACGACAAAACTCCTCGAAATCGAGTGTGGGATGACAGATGAATACCTGTCAGGCCATGCACGCCGCGTGGGTCTTGCGGGGGACCAGACGTCGGAAGAAACGATGGCGCAGATTTTGCCGACGATCCGGTACGATATGCTATTTGAAAGCGACCGGATCAGGGATGAGGGTTTTGAAAACCATCACCGCATCACCGAAAGCCATTCGCCCCAAGATAACGCGGAACCGATTGCGCGGTTCTTGTCAGTCGATGACGAGACGGCGCGCCAGATTGCCGAAACCCCATACCTGTTTGTTGACTAAAGGTTTGCCCAGATGACATTTGACTATGACGACAAAAATATCTTTGCCAAAATCCTGCGCGGCGAAATTCCCAACACGACTGTGTTCGAGAATGACCATGCTTTGGCGTTCAAGGATATCGCGCCACAAGCAGCCGTGCATGTCTTGGTCATCCCGAAGGGCGCCTATGTCAGTATTGACGATTTCGCGGCCAATGCGTCAGCGGACGAACAAGCAGGTTTCTTTGCGGCTGTTGCGGCGGTTTGTGCGACGGGTGTTGACCAAGGTTTCCGTGCTGTTGCCAACACACGCACCCACGGCGTACAGGACGTGCCCCATTTCCATATGCATATTATCGGCGGTCAGCAGCTAGGCCCGATGTTGCCAAAGTAAAATGCCTGCGGCGCGAGTATTTCACCCAAAGCGAGGCGGAGTTAATTTTCTGTTAACGCCAAAAAGACGTCTTCGAGGTCTGATTGTTCGGTCGTGATATCGCTGATTTCGATGTTCGCATTGCGGATCAGGTCAAGCACGGCGTCGGCGCTTGTGACGTTGGACTGATACGTGAATGCCAGTTTTCCGTCGCCGCGTTTCTGGCCCGTAATTGTTGCGGGCAAAGCAGGCAAATTGCTGTCGCGGGCTGGCGTGATCACCATAGTCTTGTGGTCCAGACGGCCCAGCAGGTTTGCCGTGGTGTCACGCACGATCAGCCTACCGTGGTTGATGATACCGATATCGTCACAGATCGCCTCGGCTTCTTCCAGATAGTGGGTGGTCAGGATGATTGTCACGCCGCGTGCGTTCATTTCGCGCACGTTGTCCCACAGCATATTGCGCAGTGAAATATCGACGCCAGCCGTGGGTTCATCAAGCACAAGAATTTGCGGGGAATGCACAAGCGCCTTGCCCAGCAGCAGCCTGCGCCGCATGCCGCCAGATAGCGAACGGGCGTGCGCATTTGCCTTATCTGTCAGGCCGATCAGATCGAGAATTTCGGCTGTTTTTCGCATGTGCTTTGGCACGCCGTAAAGCCCTGCTTGCACGTCCAGTGATCCTGCGGGCGTGAAAAACGGATCAAGGTGCGGTTCTTGCGGCATGATCCCGATCGCGGCGCGGGACTGGCGCGGGTTGGCGTCTTGGTCAAAGCCCCAGATTTTCACAGAGCCTTCCGATTTTGTCACAAGCCCCGCGAGGATATTGATCAACGTCGATTTGCCCGCGCCGTTCGGCCCAAGCAGGCCAAAGATCGCCCCGCGCGGGATGTTCAGGTCGATGCCGTGCAGCGCCGTTTTAGCCGGCGATTTGCCTGTGGCGGCATATGTCTTTTTCAGACCCGAAATTTCGATCGCATTGGATGTCATGTGCGGCTTTCCCCCGGGCAGCTGATTATGTAAAAGACATGTAAGGCGGGCGCAGGCTCGCGGCAACCAGACAGGACCGGATATGACCAGACCCGCACCCGAAACCAAAATTGTGAATGATTACCGTGTGGCCTGCGATGGCGGCGAAGGGGCGCTGGGTCATCCGCGCGTCTGGCTACAGATCCCGAGCGAGCATGGCTGGGTTGAATGCCCGTATTGCGATGCCAAGCTGGTGCATGTCGATTTTGAGGGCAAGGTATGATCCGTGTCGTGATCTCGAGCGATCACGCGGATATTCCAATGCGTCAGGCGATTGCGGATCATGTGGCGCAGGCCGGTTTCGAGGCGATTGATATCGGTCCGGCAACGGACGCCAGCACCGATTACCCAAAGCATGGTCAGGCAGCGGCCCGGATGATCGCGGATGGCGATGCCGATCTTGGCATTATCATTTGCGGAACTGGCCAAGGCATCATGATGGCAGCCAATAAGGTCGCGGGCATTCGGTGTGGCGTGTGTTCCGATACGTTTTCGGCGCGGATGATCCGCCAGCATAATAACGCAAACATGCTGTCGATGGGCGCGCGCGTTGTTGGTAAGGGGCTTGCCATGGATATCGTCGATGCGTTCCTTCAGGCGGAATTTGAGGGCGGGCGCCACGCGACCCGCGTCGATATGATTGAACAGAACGGTTAAGCGCTGGCAGCGCATTCCCGTTTCTGGCATCCTGCCCCCGAACACACTTCGGGGGCCCGCCATGACACAGCAATTCGGCAAAGGATGCCATCTTCATCTGATTGATGGCTCTGCCTATATTTTCCGTGCTTTTCACGCGCTTCCTCCGCTGACGCGAAAATCCGACGGGCTGCCTGTTGGGGCAGTCAGCGGATTTGTGAATATGTTGCAGCGATACCTTGAGGGAAACACGGGTCCTGATGCGCCGACCCATGTCGCTGTGATTTTCGACAAGGGCAGCCACACGTTTCGCAATGAAATGTACGACCAGTACAAGGCCAACCGCGATGCCATGCCAGAGGACCTGCGCCCGCAGATGCCCCTGACCCGCGAAGCAACCCGCGCCTTCAACATTGCCTGCGAAGAGATAGAAGGGTTTGAGGCTGATGACATCATCGCCACCCTAGCGCATCAGGCCCGTAATGCGGGCGGGCGCGTCACAATCTTATCGTCGGACAAGGATCTGATGCAGTTGGTTGGTGGCGGCGTCGAGATGCTGGATCCGATGAAGAACAAGCGCATCGATAGTGACGGTGTCGTCGAGAAATTTGGCGTAGGCCCAAACCGCGTGGTCGATGTGCAAGCGCTTGCTGGGGACAGCGTCGATAACGTGCCGGGCGCGCCGGGTATCGGGATTAAGACCGCTGCATTGTTGATCAACGAATACGGTGATCTGGAGCAGTTGCTCGACCGCGCGGGCGAGATCAAGCAACCCAAGCGCCGTCAGACGTTGATCGACAACCGCGTGCAGATTGAGTTGTCCAAGCGGTTGGTGCAGCTCGATTGTGACATGGATTTGCCTTTCGATCTTGATAGCCTCGAGATTAGGGATGTCGTGACCGACGACCTTTTGGCGTTTCTGGCCAAGATGGAATTCCGCACAGTGACCAAGCGGATCGCGGATAAGCTGGGCGCAGAGCCACCAGTTATCGCGGATGCGGCACCGTCCATGTCCGAAGTTGAGGCCGTGCCATTTGATCCTGCTAAATACGAAAAGGTTGCGGATGCAGATGCGCTTCAGCTCTGGATCGATCGGATTTACGCGCGCGGTTATGTGGCTGTGGATACGGAAACCACGGCGCTCAATGAAATGCGCGCGGACCTTGTTGGCGTGTCGTTATGCGTCGAGGCGGGGCAGGCGTGTTACATCCCACTGACCCACAAAGAGGCTGCGCAGGACGATTTGTTCGGGTCCGATGCGCGGGCCGAAGGGCAGATGGATTTTGATGCCTGTATTGCCATGCTCAAGCCCATGCTTGAGGATGAAACGATCCTGAAAATCGGGCAAAACATGAAATACGACGCCAAAATTTTTGCGCGTAACGGCGTGGCGGTGCATCCGATTGATGACACGATGCTGATGTCTTATGCGATGAACGGCGGGCTGCACAATCACGGGATGGACCTGCTGTCGCAACGCTATTTGGACCATACGCCGATTCCGATCAAGCCGCTGTTGGGCACTGGCAAATCTGCGATTACATTCGACCGCGTGCCCATTGATGATGCTGTGCGCTATGCCGCTGAGGACGCGGATATCACCCTGCGCCTTTGGCAGCAGTTCAAGCCATTGCTTCATACAAAAAAGGTCACAACTGTTTATGAGACGTTGGAGCGTCCACTGGTGCCCGTGCTGGCGCAAATGGAAATGCACGGTGTGAAGGTGGACCGCGATACGCTTAGCCGGATGTCGAACGGGTTTGCCCAGAAAATGGCTGGGCTTGAGGATGATATCCAATCGCTGGCAGGGCGCAAATTCAACGTCGCGTCGCCCAAGCAATTGGGCGAGATCATGTTTGATGAACTGGGCCTCGAGATGCCTGACGGTAAGAAACCTGCCAAGGGCAAAACGGGGGCCTATTCAACAGGCGTTGATGTGCTGGAAGACCTTGCGACCATCCACGATCTGCCGCGCAGGATCTTGGATTGGCGCCAGTTGGCTAAGCTGAAATCGACCTACACGGACGCGTTGCAAGAACATATCAACGCTGAAACAGGGCGTGTGCATACGTCCTATTCGATCGCCGGGGCGAACACGGGGCGGCTTGCGTCCACGGACCCCAATTTGCAGAATATTCCGGTCAGGTCCGAGGAAGGTCGTCGCATCCGCGAGGCGTTTATTGCCGATGAAGGCAAGGTGCTGGTCAGCTTGGATTATAGCCAGATCGAGTTACGGATTCTGGCGCATGTGGCCCAGATTGACGCGCTGAAGCAGGCGTTCAAAGACGGGATCGATATTCACGCGCAGACCGCATCAGAAATGTTTGACGTGCCATTGGACGAAATGACGCCGGACATTCGCAGTCAGGCCAAGGCGATTAACTTTGGTGTGATCTACGGGATTTCAGGATTTGGGCTTGCGCGGAACTTGCGCATTCCACGGTCAGAGGCGCAGGGATTTATTGACCGCTATTTTGAACGCTTTCCGGGTATTCGGGCCTATATGGATCAGACGGTGCAATTTGCCAAAGACCACAATTACGTCGAGACATTGTTTGGGCGGCGGATTAACACACCCGAGATTAACGCCAAGGGACCACAAGCTGGCTTTGCCAAGCGTGCCGCGATCAACGCACCGATCCAAGGGACGGCGGCGGATGTGATCCGGCGTGCGATGGTCCGTATGCCCGATGCGATTGCGGGCATTCCGGCCAAGATGCTGTTGCAGGTCCACGATGAATTGATTTTCGAGGTCGATAAAGAGGCCGCTGACGATCTGATCGGGGTTGCGCGCGATGTTATGGAGAATGCGTCTGATCCGGCGGTAAAACTGGATGTAAAGCTGGCGGTTGATGCGGGGCAGGGCGCGAGCTGGGCCGAGGCACATTAACCATGATGGGTTAAAACCCATCCTACGGCGTGAGTGAAAAAGGGCAGGTGTTGAACCTGCCCTTTTGCCGTTTAGTTGACTGATTTTTCCTCGATCAGGTTTGCGTCCGTTTTGCTGGCGGATGCGATTTTGATCTGACGGGGTTTCAGCGCCTCGGGCACTTCGCGCACCAGATCAATATGGAGCATGCCGTTTTCATGGCTGGCACCTGTGACGCGCACATGGTCGGCGAGGTGGAAGCGGCGTTCAAACGCGCGGGTTGCGATACCGCGGTGCAGATAGGTTTTATCGCCTTCCTCGGCCTTGTTCGCGGTGACGTGAAGGCCACGGTCTTTTACCTCGATGGCGAGGTCGTTTTCGCCAAAACCTGCGACCGCAATGGAAATGCGCCATGCGTCATCATCGGTTTTTTCGATGTTATATGGGGGGTAACTTGTGTTGGATGTGTCATTGGCAAGCGCACGATCCATAAGGTCGGCGATTTGGTCAAATCCAACAGTTGCACGGTATAGTGGTGTTAGGTCAAGAGTACGCATTGGTCATCCTTTATCAAGCAATAACAAGTGATTGGCCTTTCCATCTGGAACAAGCCTTCTTTGAGATGGACCCTGAGTTTGGCGTCCATGACCATTACTTGGGGATGCCTAATTATGGTTTCAAGGGGCGAAATTCGAGGGAAATTCCGGACCTGCGCGCAAGGCGTTTAGCCGTCAATGCGATCACGGGCGGACAAATTTGGCGCCGCCTTCGCTGCGTTGTCCATTTGTGATGATCTTGCGTGCGCCACCGGTGCTTTGGCTCGCAAAGTCGGTCAGGAGTTGGGCCAGAGGCTGTGCGAGCGACGTACCGATTGCGATTTTATTGCCGTCGATTTCGGCCATAGCAGAGACCACGGATACGATCCGCGCCTGATCGTTTTGCATGATGAAAACCGGTGCACCCGATGCGCCAAACGCGATGTCGCAACTCATTAAAATGACCCCGTCCTGACGACCGATGACACTGCAGACTTTTTGCAGACTGGCTGCATTGGCGCGTTCGCGGGCATAGGACACGATGCCGATTTGATCCCCGATGAACGGTTTGGCGGCGATCGGATAGGGCATGATGCGCCCGTTGCGGATAGGTTGATCCAATTCGAGCAGACCAATGTCACTGGCGACCTCGGATGCGTCGGTATTGGTGCCGCGATGATCATAATCCGGATGGGCCAGCATCCGTGTGATCCTGCGCGAGGCGGCGGCGCGGCCATCGCGAAGCCCCGCCTCGAAAGTAAACCGGTCAGGCGCGATAAGCGCACCGGTGTCATCATACAAACAGTGGGCGGCTGTCAGGATCAGGCGCGGCTGAATAAGCGCAGCAGTGCAGAATCCTTTGCCTTGGATATCCAGTCTGCCGACGCCTTCCCAACCCTTGCTCGCGTCGCGTGTCTCGAGCGTCACGAGGCCGCTGTCTTGGGCAACGGCGCAAGGTGCCCACAAAAGAGCAAGTATAATAGCCAGATGCCGCATCGTATCCTCATGGTCAGTTGCGCAGGTTATGTCCCGTGCTTGCGCCGACAATAAGGCATTAACGCAGAATTGGTACCTTTGGCGTTTGCAAACTGCTGGGATCCATCGCAGGCGGGCGTGGTCCACCCGTTGCCCAATCCAAGAGCTCGACCGTATGTACGATGGGTGTGTCCGTGGCTGACCCGATTTGCATCATACAACCAATATTTCCCGCTGAGATGATGTCGGGCTTTAGCGCCTCGAGGGTCTCGACCTTGCGGGTGCGCAGTTGGCCGGAAATTTCGGGTTGCATGAGGTTATAAGTCCCTGCAGACCCGCAACACAGGTGACTATCGGCGGGCTCTAACACGGTAAATCCGGCCCGCTTTAAAAGCGTCTTGGGGTGGGTCTTGATTTGCTGTCCGTGTTGCAACGAACATGCCGCGTGATAGGCCACTTTGGTGTCGCGATCAGGCAGGTCGGGGATGTCGAGCTTCATCAGGATTTCAGAAACGTCCATGGCAATGGCCGATACACGCGCCGCGTCTTTTGCAAGGTCGGTGTTGCGAAACATGTGGCCATAGTCCTTGACCGTGGTGCCGCAGCCGGATGTGTTGATGACGATGGCATCAAGTCCTGCGTCCATCTCGCGCACCCATGCGCGGATGTTTTTGGCCGCTGCTGCGTGACTTTCGGTTTCTTTGCCCATGTGGTGGGTCAGCGCGCCGCAGCAGCCTTGGCCCTCGGGGATCACAACCTCGGCACCCAAGCGCGTCAGCAGGCGAATGGTGGCGTCGTTGATATCGGTGTTCAGCGCACGTTGCGCGCAACCTGTCATGAGGGCGACCCGCATCCTTGGCGCTGCCACATGAAACGTTTGCGGATCATCGTTGCGTGATACTGGCGGGATGACTTTTGGCGCCATAGCAAGCATCGCGCGCAGCCGTGGGTCGGGGATCAAACGGGCAAATGGTCGCCCGATCTTTGCACCAAGTAGCGCAAGGCGAAACCGCATTGGATAAGGCAGGATACGCGCCAGCACCCAGCGCAATGCGCGGTCCGACAACGGGCGTTTATAGTTTTGCTCGATATAGGCACGCGCATGATCGACCAGATGCATGTAGTGCACGCCGGACGGGCAAGTCGTCATGCAGGCAAGGCACGACAGACAGCGGTCGATGTGCATGACGGTCTTGGGGTCGGGCACGCGCGCGTTCTCGAGCATATCCTTGATCTGGTAAATGCGGCCACGTGGGCTATCAAGCTCATCGCCCAAGATCTGATAGGTCGGGCAGGTCGCCGTGCAAAACCCGCAATGCACACAGGCGCGCAAAATATCATTGGCGCGCTTTGTGCCCGGATCAGTAAGCTGCTCTGGTGTAAATGTCGTTTGCATTAGCCCATGATCCCTGTGTTCAAGATGCCGCGCGGGTCGAATTTTGCACGCAGGCCTGTGGAAATCGCGGCCAATGGCGCTGGTTCGGGATGAAACGTTACGCCCTTTCCGCGGATCAACGTCGCGTGCCCTATGGTGGTGCCCATCGCCGCGCGCACGTCCGTACCCGCAGGGCAAAGCGCCCAGATCAGCCCGCCGCCCCAATCGTATTGAATGGCATCTGCGCCGATCCGTGCAGCGAGATGTGCGGCCTCAGATGGTTTAACGGATATCCGCCATACATCGCCGGATTTGTCTGCAAATGCCGTGACATCACGGATGGCTGCCCAGTCACCGTCGACGTCTTGTAATGTGCCGAAAGGTTGTAAAAGCGTCCGCAATTCTGCCGCGCGGTAAGCGACCGATGCGGAAAATCCTTCCAGTCGAAATTGCGTCACTGCATGTGCCGGATCATGCGCCACGCCCGTCACTTCATACGGGGATCCGAGCGCACGGGACATTGCACTAATCGCTGTGGCATCATCAAGCCCGGTCAGTGCAAGGGTCACTTCCGCCTCAACTGAAGGCAAGACCTTGAGCGATACTTCGGTTAGCACGCCAAGGGTGCCGTATGATCCGGCCATCAACTTTACCAAGTCATAGCCTGTCACGTTTTTCATCACACGCCCACCGTTTTTGACGACCCTGCCTGCGCCATCGACAAACCGCACCCCCAACAAAAAATCGCGACACGCCCCAACGGAAATGCGCCGTGGTCCTGACACGTTGGCGGCGACAACTCCGCCAATCGTGGGCGTGCCAGTGGTGCCCATCAATGCGCGGTGGTCCATCGGCTCGAAGGCCAATCGCTGGTTTTTCTCGGCTAATGTCGCCTCGATTTCGGCCACGGGTGTCCCCGTGCGCGCGACAAGCGTTAACGCACCGGGTTCGTGCAATATGATTCCCGACATTGCAGCCACCGACAGCTTTTCGCCAGTGGCATGACCGATCGGACGCGTGCCACCGCTGATGATCCGGACCGGGCTTACGGCCGCCATAATTGCATCGCTCAGCTCAGTTTCGTCTGTAGGTGTCATAGTTTTCCATTTGCCTCAAATACCTCGGGGGTGTGGGGGTAGCACCCCCGCGGATTTCGTCAGAAATCCCTTATGCAACACGACGGTTTTCGGACGCATCGAGCGGAAACACTTTCGCAGCGTTCAGCAACCATTTGGGGTCAAAAACGTCCTTGACGGCCATCTGCGCCTCAAGGTCAGCCGCAGCAAACTGCACATGCATCAGGTCACGTTTTTCAATGCCGACGCCGTGTTCGCCAGTCAGGCAGCCGCCGACTTCCACGCAAAGTTTCAGAATTTCGGCTCCAAATTCCTCGCACAACTCCAAATCGCCCTCGTTGTTGGCATCAAAAAGGATCAGCGGATGCATATTGCCATCGCCTGCATGGAAAACGTTGCCCACATCAAGCCCGAACTCTTTGGACATTTCGCTAATCCGGCGCAACACGAACGGCAATTCGGACACAGGTATTGTGCCATCAAGGCACATATAATCGTTGATTTGGCCCATCGCGCCAAACGCAGACTTGCGGCCCAACCAGATGCGGCCTGCTTCATCTGCGTCCTTTGCTTCGCGCAATTCAACCGGATTGTGTTTGGCTGCGATCTTCATAATAAGTGCCAGTTGCGCATCGATTTCGGCATCCGATCCTTCGACCTCGACGATCAACAGTGCTTCGCACATCGGGTACCCTGCATGGGCAAAATTCTCGGTTGCTTCGATGCACGGACGGTCCATGAATTCGATTGCCACGGGTAAGACGCCCGCCTGAATGATGTCAGTCACGACTTGGCCCGCAACCTCGGAGCTATCGTAGCCCATCAAAACGGGTCGGGCGCCTTCGGGCTTGGGCAAGATCCGCAACGTGGCCTCG
>ENA-ORXM01003389-ORXM01003389.1-marine-metagenome-genome-assembly--contig:-NODE-3389-length-15960-cov-35.051565_pt1 | contig 15960 bp, 14 predicted proteins | sample MGYA00237867_ERZ511480 | MGnify/ENA primary metagenome ERZ511480 (study PRJEB26309, sample SAMN06266103) | marine metagenome | isolation source: Algal blade | place: United Kingdom:Sidmouth, United...
ACCGTACCACTGAGTACGGGTGGGCAGTAAGGCCCGCACGGCGAGTGCAAGTAAGCTTTGCATCTAAAGAAAATGTGCTTATGCTTTACTTCTGAATACCCCTATCTATACTACTTTTCTCCAAACTGTGAATTTGGCGATCAAGACATTACACCTAAGGCATAAATTGTTAACTTCTGAACATGCCTACGTGAAGCCCCGCCTGATTATATGATAAGGCCGTGATTGCATCAATAAAGCTATGTCTGTAGTTACGTGCAAAAGCATAGAAGCGGCTATTTGTTATACTCAGTCATAGTATGTCCGAGGCCAATAGTGCAGAAACTTTTCACAGCATCTCCAGCTCTATTGATGATGGCGGAGAGAGTTTCTCGTTCTTTAGAGCTCCACTTACCTAACACATAGTCCACCTGCTGTCCCTTACCGAATTCACTTCCGATACCCACCCTCAGTCTGGCATAGGCAGAGGTGTTCAGCATAAGATTAATATCTTTCAGACCATTGTGTCCACCGTCGCCACCTTTACCTTTCAGCCTCAGCTGTCCGAAAGGGATGTGCAGGTCGTCCACGATGACTAATAGGTTTTTGGCTTGGATTTTCTTCTTCGTGCCCCAGTAGCGGACAGATTTCCCGCTTTTATTCATATAGGTGGATGGCTTCAGCAGGATCAGGGTGCGACCCTTATGTTTGATCTCTGCGATGTCACCGAGCGTATCATTTTTGAATGTAGCTTTACCCCACGCTGCTAAATGATCAACAACTTCAAAACCTACATTGTGTCTTGTTTCGTCATATTGAGGATGCATGTTGCCCAATCCCACTATCAAATACTTCATTGGATCTTCTATTTCTACTTCTGACTGAAAGAGACTTTTTAACCATCGTAACATAAGAGTGCAAAAATAGGGTTCTGAGCTAATATAGAAGCACTTTGATTTAATCTATATTCGCAGCTCTATTATAATATGACTACTGTGACGAATAAGCACATCAGCTATGAACTTGTGGGAGAGCGCTTAGAATTGCTGCCAGAGAAAGCGATCTACTGGGAAGCCGAGCGGATGCTCATCGTCGCCGACTTACACTTTGGCAAGGTCACCCACTTCCGTAAGTCAGGCATTGCCATTCCGATGGAGGCGGCGGAAGACGGACTGATTAGATTAGAGACTTTGATTAATGAATATCAGGCTGATCGATTGATGATATTAGGTGACCTCTTCCATAGTGAGTTGAATCATGAGTGGGACGATTTCTTAGAGCTATGCTTTCGCAATCAGCAGACACAATTTGAGCTCGTCATTGGGAATCATGACATCCTGAAGCCTGAGCTTTATGAGCGATCGCCTATGGTCATACACCATGAGTCATACAGTATAGGTCCATTCCTTTTTTCGCACGATGAGATGGATGGTCAGGGCCAGTATAATATGCATGGGCATATCCATCCAGGGGTGAAGCTCTATGGTCGGGCGAAGCAGAGCTTGCGGATGCCCTGCTACTTATTCGGACCTCAGCGCGGAGTGCTCCCAGCCTTCGGCACCTTTACAGGGCTACACATCCTGAAGCGGAGTATCTCGGATGACGTATTTATTATAGCCGCAGATGTAGTAATGAAATTAGAATGATCATAAAATCGTATGTTTGAGAAAATTTGAATCTTTTGAGTGACACGCGAAAGAAAACTGGAGAAGAAATATTTGACTCCGAGTTATTGCCCCACATAGATGCCTTAAAGACATTTGCTTTTCACCTATCTTATGATGATGATGATGCGAATGATTTGGTCCAAGAGACCTACATGAAGGCACATAGATTTATAGATAAGTATCAGGAGGGAACTAATGCTAAGGCATGGTTGTTTAAAATTCTGAAGAACGCTTACATAAACGAGTATCGGAAGAAAAGCAAACGTCCGACCCGAGTTGATTTTGAGGATATAGTCAGTTATCACGACAGCGATGATTCCAGAGTGCCTGGCTACTTGGACTTGAGGCAGGAGATATTTGAAAATATGATGGGTGACGAGGTCACGATAGCTATTAATGCGCTACCGATGGACTTCAGGACAGTGGTCCTTTTATGTGATATAGAGGGCTTCACCTACGAAGAAATATCAAAGATCATAGATGTGCCGATCGGTACAGTCAGATCGAGGCTCTTCAGAGCCAGAAATATGTTGAAAGAGAAATTAGCATCATATGCTACGAATTTAGGTTATAAGGATAAACGAGGACGAGCGAAGAAGGAAGAAGAGTAAACACAGAAGTGAAGAAATTAATCCATTTATAGATATTTTTAAACTAAAACCGTCATGGCAAATCGATTTGATGATCAAGACATGAGAAAGAGGGTTAGTCTATACTTTGACAAAGCAATGAGCAAGGAAGACGAGACAGCTTTTCTCAGTGATAAAGACCAAGATCCCCACTTTGTTCAGCTTTTCAATCAAGAAAAAACAGCCAGAGAGTTTATCAAAAATCAAGTCAGAAGACCATCAGTGTCGCCTGATCTCATACAGAATATCAGAAACATCTGTAGGTAATCTCAGTCAATAACTTATTGCAGTGATCTCGATCATATCGTGGAACATCAGGCAGGGTGGAGGTACACGGCTGTCCAGCATTATCGCTATGGTTACCGCCGAGTCGCCATCGATCTTTGTCTGCAGCGAGTACCGCAATAATCATTCGGGGACGCTACTGCGCAGTAAATTGCTGGCCTTAGGTTATCGGCACCAGCTCGTGAGCGAAGCCCCACCTAATGATAATGCTGTCCTGATCGTCAGCAAATATGCCTTCAATGGAATGATCTTCGCTCAGGCTGACGAGCATTTTACTCATAATGTCATCGAAGCAGAATTTGAGGCCTTTCAGTTATTGGGCGTCTATCTTCCACATAAGAAGAAACATCGACTTTTTTCATTTCTGATCGACCGCGTCAAGGCTTGTGATAAGCCATCCATCATTGTCGGGGATTATAACACAGGAAAGAATCACATCGATCAGAAAGGCAATTCTTTCTGGTACACGGATGACTTAGCAGCTTTGGAGGACTCAGGCATGTCAGATGCCTTTCGTCATCTTCATGGCAGTCAGGAAGAGTATTCTTGGTATAGCCACCAGGGCAATGGTTACCGCTACGACCACAGCTACGTAGAGACTCCCTTGCTGCCCCTCATCACCACCTGCGACTACCTGCACGCGTACCGAGAATCAGGAGTGTCTGATCATTCTCCTATGAGACTTAATTTGGGATAACTGAAATAAAAGTGAGAAAGCTATTGCATAAGCAAGATAGTTCTATATTTTTGCAATGATTTTCAATAATCAGGGCCTATAGCTCAGCTGGTTAGAGCATCTGACTCATAATCAGAGGGTCTGGGGTTCAAGTCCCTGTGGGCCCACCACATAAGAGCCTCATTATCAATTTTTTAGATAATGAGGTTTTCTTTTTTTCGTCGATTCGTTTTTTATTTACGTGCAATTTGCGTGCAATGAAGTTTCTTTTAAAAATAAAGTTCAATTTTAATTTTCACCTGATTCTCTTTGTGTATTTGAATTGATATCTTTAATAAAAGAATACAATGGCTTATACGTTTTCTGGGCATGAAACATTTTCTTGCAGGCATTACTGGCTAAAAAAAGGCCTTGATCATGTTTGGTGTGGAAAAAGTTTCGGTGATCAAGCTATCATAGAGCTAGGCGTAGGAAAGAACATGGTCAGATCAATAAGATATTGGATTAGATCATTCGGGCTGATAGAATCAGATGATACCCAAACTAAAATAGCTGAATTAATATTCAGTGATAAAAAAGGAATGGATCCTTATCTAGAAGATATAGGAAGCATATGGTTATTACACTACCTTTTAGTTACAAACGAAAAAGCATCTATCTATTCATTAATCTTTAATCATTTTAGAAAACAAAAAGTAGAATTTGAGGCAGATCAAATATTACAATTTTTAAAAGATAAGTGCAGAATTGAAAGAGTCAATTTTAATGAAAATTCTTTAAGCAGAGATATAGGAGTTTTCCTAAACAACTATACTTTATCTCCAAAGCCCAGAAGTATTGAAGATGAATTTTCGGGTCTACTATATGAGCTTAATCTTATAGAGAGAAGCTATAAATATGGTAGTACTCAGTATTATAGAATTGAAACCAAAGAAAGAAAGAGTATTCCTGCAGAAATAATTTTGTGCTGCATCCTAATGAAATTAGAAGGTAGTTCTATATCATTTCATGAACTTCTTAATGGCATTAATCATGTGGGCTCTGTGTTTGCTATTTCTAGTGATTCTTTACATAAAAAGATAGAAAAAATCACATCCAAATACCATAAGGAAATAGTTTATTCCGATGATGGAGGTGTTCAAGTGCTACAATTTAAAAAAGAGTTAGATCCATTAACGGTTTTAAAAAAATATTATGGAAACTAACTTCACACCTTCAATAAATATTGCAAGAGATTTATCAAGTGAGTATAATTACATACCTACTCAAAATTCTATTGATGCATATGAAACGATTTCAAAAAGTTTTAAATCTGGCGTTCACTCTTATAACTTAATAGGAAGTTATGGTACAGGTAAGTCCGCTTTTCTATTAGCTTTTTACAAACACTTAAAACAAGAAGAAGAATACTTCTCACCTGTAAACGGCCAGTTCAACGGCTGCTCACAGTTTAAGTTTTTAAATGTTGTAGGTAAATATGAATCATTAGTGAAATCCCTATCTGAGGAATTAGGGACAGATGATGATGAAACTACAGTTTACAATAAGATTAAATCATTACATAGCAGCCTAAAGAAAAAAAAGAAATGTCTTGTTATTGTTGTTGATGAGTTTGGTAAGGTTCTAGAATATGCCGCAAAGAATAACCCAGAGAAAGAACTTTACTTTATTCAAAGAATAGCTGAGTTCGCAAATGATAAAAATCGAAACATTCTTTTTCTGACGACCTTACATCAAAATTTTGATGCATATTCAATTGGCCTCGAAGAAAAAGATAGAAAAGAGTGGGAAAAGGTAAAGGGTAGAATAAAAGAATTGCCATTCAATGAGCCTGTTGAGCAATTATTAAATTTAGCTGCTTCTGCTATCAGACATGAATATCCTAAGCTAAAAGCAAATAGTATTTCCAAAGGGTTACTAAAATTAATTAAGAATAACAATCTATTTAAACTCAGAAACAAGGTTGATGATAGTTTAGTTAGAAGCTTAAACCCCATTGATCCTATAGCAGCTTCTGCATTATTAATTTCATTACAGAAGTATGGTCAAAACGAGAGGTCATTGTTTGGATTTATTGTTTCAAATGAGCCAAAAGGATTAAAATCATTTATCCAAAGTGAGATAGGCAAATTCTTTAGTATTGAGAATGTTTTTGACTATCTCATCTATAACTTTAGTTCTTTTTTACATTCAAAGGGTAATCCTGACTTTTTTAGATGGAGAGTGATTCATTCAGCATTAGATAAAGCGGACAACTTACTTAGAAAAAACCAATCTGATTCTAAGAAACTTATTAAGGCAATTGGTTTAATTGATTTGCTTTTAGACTTTAATGGAAGTATTTCCAAAAAGTTCTTAGAGATTTATTCTAAGGAAATACTCTTGATTAAATCACCAATTCCAATTCTTAAAGAATTAGAGAGTCAAGGAATAATAAAATATCAAAATTTCCGTAAATCTTATGGGCTTTTTGAAGGAACGGATATTGATGTAGAGAAACTAATTGCGAAGCATGTTAAATCAGTCGGACAATTATCATCCATCGAGGATCATATTGGTAAATATTTTAAAGCAGACTATGAAGTGGCTAAAGCCATTAGTTATAAGATTGGTACACCAAGATTATTCGAGTATAAAATTACAATTGAACCGATCAAGGCATTTCAAGAAATCAGATCAGATGTAGACGGAATAGTTAATATTGTATTCAATTCAAAATTGAAGCCTAGTTCATTACGAACTAAAAATCAGGAGCCTATACTTCATTGCTTGATAAATGACACCGAAGTTATTTCTAATTCGCTTCTACAGATGAAAGTTATAGAAAAGATTTTATCGGAAGAGATGTTGGATAAAGTTGCCAGAGGAGAGTTAGAGGCGAAAATGAGTTATCTAGAGATTGATTTAAATAAAACATTAGAAATTTTGTCTTATTCAAAAATCGCCAAATGGTATACTAATGGAAAGAAAGTCAAAATAGAAAACAAAAAGCAATTAAATAAAATCATATCCTCGATATCAGAAGAGGTTTACTTAAGTACTCCAACAATAAAGAGTGAGCATATAAATAAATCTAAATTATCGGGAACAATTCATTCTGCAAAAAAGAATTACATAAAGGCCTTGATCCAAAATTGGGATAAGCCAAGGCTTGCGTTTGAGGAAAATTTATTTCCTCCTGAAAGATCTATCTATCATAGTTTACTTGAAAACTCAGGAATTCATAAAAATGCTTTACAAGAAGCTTATTTCCAAAAACCTACAGACAAAACATACAAAAAGTTATGGGATGCTTCATTGAAATTCATTGAGAAAACGAAGAAAGGTAAAAGACCAGTTTCTGAATTTTTAGACTTATTGAGAAGAAGGCCATTTAAGCTTAAGGATGGCTTGTCTGAATTTTGGGTAATTACATTTTTATTTATCCAAAGAGATGAATATGCTCTCTATAGAGATGGTGTTTATGTGCCCAACTTTTCTTTTGAGGTGGGCGAATTGATATATAAGAAAGCTAATTCGTATTCCATAAAAGCAATTGAAGTAGATGGTGTTAGGTTGAAATTGTTTAATAAATATAGGTTGCTTATACAAAAAGAAGAAAGGAATGAAATAAAGGATAAAGGATTTCAGGAAGTAGCTAAACCATTTCTTACTTTTTACAAACAACTTTCTCCATATACAAAGGCTACTAAAAAGAACCTTTCAAAGCAGACTCTATTATTCAGAGAAACCTTGTTAAATGCTAAAGAGCTCGAAAAAACATTCTTTGATGATATTCCAAAGTGTTTCAACTATGACTTAAAGACGCTAGAAAAGAACAACAAAGAACTAAAAGCATTTTCTAACAAAGTTCAAAAATCTATCAAGGAACTTCGATTAAATGACGAACAATTATTGTTTAGAATAAAAGATATGCTTTCAAATTATCTGGGTATTGCGGAAGATGGATTTGCACATATTAAAGTCAAACTTAAAGAGCGTTATAGCAATAGAATAGATCACTTGTTGAATCCTAAGCAGAGAACTTTAGTTAAAAGAATTGAATCACCTCTAGATGAAGAGAAAGCATGGCTTTCAAGTCTTTCTCAAGCACTTATAGGTAAGCAAACAAAGCAGTTTACAGATGAAGATGAGTTGGTCTTATACGAGAATATCAATAAGGAGTTTAAAGATTTAGATGCTTTAGTTTCATTGTCAGAAGAGAGCATTGACCCTAAAACTGAAGTTGGTATTAAATATCAAATATTCGGTACTGATAAATCAAATAAAGGCAATCAAATCATCCTTAACAAAAAGCAATTAAGGCAGGTATCTAAGCTTAAGAAAGAGCTAAACAACATTATAAAATCAAAGGACAAAACTATAGTTGAAGGAACCTTATTAGAATTACTAAAATCAATATGAGTAAAGCGGTAAAACACGTATTAGGAATATCAGGTGGTAAAGACAGTGCAGCTTTAGCTATATACTTGAACAACATTCATCCAGAATTAGATATTGAATATTATTCATGCGACACAGGAAAAGAGCTGCAAGAAACATATGACCTCATAGATAACTTAGAAGTATATCTTGGTAAAAACATAAAGGTACTTAAAGCGGTAAGCGATGAAAATCATGATCCTTTCGATCACTTCTTGGATATTTATGGTGGCTACCTTCCCTCTAATACAGCTAGATGGTGTACTAAGAAATTAAAATTAATGCCGTTTGAGAAATATATTGCAGGTAATGATCCTATTGTATCGTACGTTGGGATAAGAGGTGATGAAGATAGAGAAGGATACATTTCTAAGAAGGCTAACGTTCAATCTATATTTCCTTTTAGGCAGAACATTTGGAGTGAAGATGTAATCACTAAAGTTTTGAAAAACGAAAACCTTGAATTCATAGTGAAACTTTATCAAGAGTCTTGCTTTCATGACAATAAGGATAGAATTTTAGAAATAGCTAAAACGCCTTTATCTAATAACTATAGTCAGAAAACCAAGCTCGGATTCTTATTAGACAGTAGTACGAAGGGCTTTAATAAAGTAGTCTTCCAGTTCTTGAAGACTACAGACTATCCATTGGGTAAAGTAGAAAGTTACCCATTAATTGAGAATGAAGATATTTTGGTCCGAAGTGATATTTTCTCAATCTTGAAAGAGTCAGGTGTAGGTGTGCCAGGTTACTATGAGAAGAGGGAATACAAAGTTGAAATAGATGGAGAAGAAAAAACAGGTTACTATTCTCGATCTAGATCAGGATGTTTTTTTTGTTTTTTCCAACAAAAAATTGAATGGGTATGGTTATACGAAAATCATAATGAGCTTTTTAATAAAGCTCTTGCATATGAAAAAGAAGGATACACTTGGCAACAGGGTGAAACACTTAAAGAGTTATCTAACCCCAAAAGAGTAAAAGCCATAAAGAAAGAACACTTCACAAGAATACAACGAACGAAGAATAACTTTAGATCACCAAACTTAGTAGATATCTTAACTGATTCGGATGAATGGGAAATTGATTGGGAAGAGGAAGAAGGAAGAGGATGCGCTGCTTGTTTTATTTAAATAACTCAGGCATGTACGATATAGATTTTAAAAAAAGAGGAGAGTATGCTTTGCATTTGAAAAAGTTCTTTTTGCATCCAAAATTTTGGGAAGACCCTGCAAAGAAACTTACGGAACCAAGCAAATGGAAAAAAGTTAAATTCACTGCCGCTAATAGATCATTAATACCTAAGGAAAAAGGGATTTATTGCTTTGTACTTCAACCTAAGAAAGTCAATTTTTTTGAAACCAAATATCTATTCTACATAGGTAAAACAAATAGAACATTGTGGAAACGTTATAAAGAGTACTTGAACGATATGGAAGGCAAAGGAAAACCAAGACCTAAAATATTCGAAATGTTCAAGCAATATTCTCCCTATCTACATTTCTATTATTCAACTATAAAGCTCTCAAGTGATGTAGATTCTTGCGAAGAAAAGCTTTTAAATACTTTTGTTCCTAGAGTTAACACAGACATACCAGAAGCAAAAATTTCTCCTGAACTAAAGAATCTATATGAAATCTAAATCATACAAAGAATTAAGACTTCCCTGTTTAAAAGGTAGAATAGGTGATTGGTTGTATTATAGTAGTACAATATCATTTAAAGAAATTGCGAATAGAGTAAAATTACCTTCTGAGATTGATAAAAAATATAATGACCCAACCCTAAGACTTGGAGAATGGATACAAAGAGATATTAGTAAAAAGAGAATTGAACCTATTACTCAATATCTTATCAATCAAAAAGAAAGATTTTTTAATAGTATAGTACTTGGCATATACGACGGAGAACCTTCTTGGCAGGAATTGCAAATTAAAGTTGAGAATGAGCTGATTGATAATAGACTTTCTGAAAAAGAGTTGCGGCATTTTTCTGAAACCTTTGGGATTTTAACATTAAATGGAGAAGAATCAATTTTTGCAATAGATGGACAACACAGAATAATGGGTATTAGAAATGCAAAAAATAGTAATCCTAAAAAATTTGAATATGACGAAGTCTCAGTAATATTTATTGCTCATAAAACAGATGATAATGGTAGGCAAAGAACTAGACGACTTTTCTCAACATTAAATCGATATGCAAAACCTGTTAACAAAGGTGAAATTATTGCATTGAGTGAAGACGATAATTGTGCAATAATTACAAGACGTCTAATAGAAATAAACAAGCATCTAAAAAATAAAATTGCGATAAATAAAAATAAATCAATAAGTCAAAAAAACAACAAAGACTTTACATCAGTCATTATGCTTTATGATATTGTATTCAGAATCTTAACAAATAAAAATATTGTTGGTTACAAAGGAGAATGTAAAGGAAGAGATAAAATAGCGTACACTAATTCTAGACTAAAGGAATCTGAAATTAAAAAAGATTATAAAATTGTAGAAAAATTATTAGATAATATTTTTAACGAAATACCTTCACTAAACGAATTCTTCATTATTGGTAATCCAATAAATCGAGAATTAAAGAAATCAAGTTTACTCTATAAAGTTATTGGACAAAACGTTTTTTTCGATGTGATAAAAGCATCTATAAATGAGTCAAAACTGAACGAGGCAATATCGTTTTTCAAAAAACATGATTTCAGTTTGAATAATCCTATTTGGAAAACCGTGTTTTGGAATAATGAAAAGCAATCTTTAATTACAGATTCAGCAAATCAAAAATATGCAAAGTTTCTCTTTTTGGACAAACTGAAAATACCGACAAGAAAAACAGCAAAGGATCTAGAAATTCAAGGAAACTTTAACTTGACTTTATAAGATATGTTGCAAGAAGTCAAATGGTCAGAATCTAGAGTATACAGGTCTTATGATAAACATGAGCCTATGGAGTTCTATTTAAAGGCTCTTACAAATAGTGAATCATTTGATCTACTTCTTGGTTATTTTAGTTCATCTGCTATCAATATACTATCCCTAGGGTTTGCAAGATTTATTTACAACGGTGGAAAAGTCAGAATTGTAGCAAATCATATTCTTTCCAAGGCAGACAAGGGTATTCTCCAAGATGCAAAAGTAGGAAACTATGATCCTGATATTATTGATTTATTGAACATCAAAAGTTTGAAAAACAGTTTGGATGAATATGGTCAGCACTTTTTTAACTGTCTTTCTTATTTAATAGCTAATGGAAGAATTGAAATTGTATTGGTTTCACCAAAAAAAGGAAGAGGTTTGTCACACTTTAAGTCAGGTACCTTTAGTGACGGAACCGATACCATTGGTTTTAAGGCATCATGCAACTTTACATATAGTGGTATTACTCAAAACCTTGAAGAACTTGATGTTTTCTTGTTGTGGGAGAATAGTAGATCTAGTAAGCTAATAAAAAGTCAAACTGAGTATTTTGAAAATATATTTTTCAAAAATGCTGATTTTGTAAATTATATTGAGCCAAATGATATCCAAATTGCTATTGAAAATGAATTTAACTCTAAGACGATAGATGAGTTAATTGTTGATGAAGTAGAGTTATTGAAGGCAAGGAATCGAGTCTTGAACAATCCATATTTGAATGATTTAATTGTACATGAGGAAGAAGAGGTTTACAAGATAGCAACTACTCCAAGATTCCCATATCCTGCAGGTCCAAGAGGTTATCAAGAGTTAGCATTTAAAAACTGGAAAGCTAATGACAAAAAAGGGATCTTTGCTATGGCAACAGGTACTGGCAAAACTATTACAGCCTTAAACTGCCTTTATAATGAATATTTGGAATCTGAATTCTATAGGGCTGTGATTATAGTTCCTACAATTTCTTTAGTGGAGCAATGGGTAGAAGAGTGTGAGAAATTTAATTTTAAAAACATTACAACTGTATCAAGTAAAACAGATTGGACTAGGTATTTTTCTGAAGTTTTAACTAAGTCTTTATTGGAAGATTCTTCTTATATTATAATAGTTACCTATGCATCGTTTCCACGTTCAAAATTTCAGCAATTTTTTAAAAAATTAAATGAACAAACCTTATTGATAGCTGATGAGGCGCATAATCTTGGATCAGGTTCTTTAATAAGAATTTTGCAGGATGTTCATCTAAAAAGACGAATTGGTTTGTCTGCAACAATCAATAGAAAATATGATGACATTGGTAATGTTGAAATCCAAAATTTCTTTCAATCAAATAGCCCACACACATTTGAGTATCCTATGAAAGAGGCTCTAGAAAAAGGAGTCCTCTGTCCTTACAAATATATTCCGCATATAGTTTATATGAATGAAGAAGAACAGGTGCAATACCTAGTTGTCTCTAAGCAGTTGTATAAATACATAGATTCTAAGACTGGAAGATATAAAGATTGTCAAGAGGTAACAGACCTTCTTATGAGAAGAAAGCGTATAATTCACAAATGTGATAATAAGAGATTTTCTTTCAGCAATATTTTGAAAGAAGAATTGAAATTAAAAGGCAACTTAAAATATACATTAGTTTATGCACCAGAAGGAAAAGAGCAAGATTTTTCAGAATCTGATGACCATGAGAGTGAAGAAAAATTAATCGAACAATATTCACGGATTGTTAGGTCTGCAGATGACTTTACAACGGTAAAGCAATTTACAGGAGCTACAAAAAACAGGAGCGAATTACTTGAGCAGTTTGGAAATGGAGATATTGATGTTCTAATATCTATGAAGTGTTTAGATGAAGGCGTTGATGTACCTAGGTCTGAACTTGCTATTTTTTGTTCGAGTACAGGAAATCCAAGACAGTTTGTGCAAAGGCGAGGAAGAGTATTAAGAACGCATGATGATAAGAAGTTTGCAACTATCCATGATCTAATAGTATTGCCTGATAAAGATTCAATAGAGAATATTGATACAGTGAAAGGATTAATCATATCAGAACTTCTAAGAGTAAATGATTTTGCAAGTTTAGCTATGAATAGTCATGATTCATTCAATATCCTCGAAGAAGAACTAAACTATTATGGAATTAATTTATATAACCTAACAGAAGAAGAATGACAAGACGAGATTTGCTATTAAAAGACTTTATGAGTCATCCTATAATTAGTGAAAAATACAAAATTTCACCTTCTAAAATTCCATCAACTCTAGAAGATGGATTAAACTCATCATATCCAATTGTCAAATCAATTTCATATATGATTAAGGAGATTAAGAGATCACCTAAAAAATCAGAGAAAGAAGTTGATAAGCTTATCCGAAAACTATTAAATGAAAGTCCATTATGAAAATTGAATCCATAACTTTAGAAAATTTTCAATGCTATTATGACTTGAATCAATTTGTTTTTGAAAGAGGATTAAATATTATTTTAGGTGACAATGGAGAAGGTAAAACAAAATTTTACGAAGCAATTCATTGGTTGTTTAACGGAGATAGGTTTAATTTGGATCCCCTTATTTCAAAAAAGAAGTTAAAAGAAAACTATAATGGAGATAAATTTATGGTTTCTGTATCTATGACTGTGACTGTTGATAATTTGCAACAGAAACTTAAGAAGTCATTTAAAGTTGAAAGTGGTACTCAAAAAATTAAAACAGAGAGCTTTGAGTTTATAGGAATGAGTGAAAATGATATCGGCGAAAGAGAGAAAATGGACGGCGATAAGTTGTTAGATTATATTTTTCCACCGCAGATAAGAAGGTATTCTATGTTTAAAGGAGAGGCTGAGTTGGATATATTCAAATCAGGTGAACAAGCTTTAAGCAATCTTGTAAAATCATTTTCAAATGCATCCCATTACGATGAATTTTGCAAATACGGAGATTACCTAAGGAATGAAGCTGAGAAAGCCGTGAATAAAGATGTCAAGCTTTCTTCTAAAAGCAAACGTCAATTTCAATTACTAGAATCGGCAATCGATAAAAAGAAAAATGAACTCTCATCTCGCGAAGAACAATTCAAAATTAATGATACTAATCTTATTAAAATAAAGGAAGACTTAAAGGAGGCAGATAAATATTTCAATAATGCCAAACATTTAAAAACCTTAAAAGAAAGAATCAAGCGTATTAATGAAAGTATATCTAAAACTCAATCAAGAATCGTTTCGGATTATACAACTAGAATCTTTGACGATAAGTGGATTTTGATGTTTTTTGAAAAAATTCAGAAAGAGTTCAATGAGAAAATAAAGAATGAAGATTTACTCAGAAGGAAAGAAGAGAAGAAATTCAATATGGAACAAGGAGCGAAAGAATTATCTGATAAGATACTCAACAAAATAACCCCTTTGCCTTTAGGAGTCCCTTCTGTTAGTCATATGGAGGAGATGTTAAAGGAAAAAATTTGCAAGGTTTGCAATAGATCAGCCGAAGAAGGAAGTGAAGCATTTACTTATATGGAAAAAAGATTGGAGGATTTTAAGCAATCAATAAAGCCTAAAAAGGAAAAGCAAAGGGAAGTTCTTTTCAAGAAGAATTACACTCAAAAATTATTTAGTCTGTCTGATAATTATACAAAACGACTAATAGATATAAGAAAAATTGAACCCGGGCTAAAAGATGTTTTTGAATTTAATGAGCGAAAAAATCAAGAGCTTAAGGAATTGGAAAAGTCTTTAGAAAAAGAAGAAAGGGAAATACAAAAAATTATAGCCAAGAGTAAAGGAGAAAGCGAATTAGTTAATATTTATGAAAATGTAAAAGCGTGGAATAAGCAAGAATTAGATATAGAGAAATCAAAAGTACGTTTAGAAAGCGAAATCAATAATTTAAAAAGGGAATTAAAAGAACTCGTCTCTGAAAAAGAAGGAATTGATTCAAAAGAAGCCAAAAGATTCTTGATTGATACCAGAGATATCCTACGTGATATTGAAACTATTTTTCAGGATACCAGAGAATTAAAGTATGATGAGTTTATTGATTTAATTAATTTCAAATCAAATGAAATATTTTCTACAATTAATGTGGACGACTTCACTGGTAAAATAAATTTAAAGAAATATTCAGATAGTAGGGGAGAACAAATAAAGGTAGAGCTATTAACCGCTGAAGGAGAATATGAGAATCCAAATCAATCATTAGAGACCACAATGCATATGTCTATTTTGTTTGCGATATCAGAAATTGCCTCCGAAATCAGTTCAGAAGGAGCAGGTAACTATCCTATGATTTTTGATGCCCCTACCAGTTCATTTGGATTAAAAAAGACTATGGACTTTTTAAATCTTGTTCATAGTACTGATAAGCAAAGGATAATTTTGACTTATGAATTTGTAGGAAGAGATGCCAAAGGTAATCAAGTCATCGAGGAAGAATTCAATTCGGTTAAAAGGTCTAAAGCGTTTTGGTTAAGGAGAGATGAATTTGTAAAAGAAGACTTAAGCACTATTAATACAAACGTCACAACTTTATAGGTATGGATAGTTTATTTGATGCATGGAAAAATAAAATCCCAAAATACAGTGTGCGATTTAGCGATCTATTTTCTTCGTTTGCTCATAAAGGAGCTGCAAGCAGTCAAACTGTTTCTAGCTTAGGTAAACATTTTGATGTGCAATATGAATTGTACATATATGCCTTCTTTTTAGGATTATATAACAAAGAGCGACTTCCGTTTGAACAAGATGAAAAGAAGAAAGATTTTAGTCGAGAAATCATGTATTGGGGAAGTAAAAGTAAAGTTGGTAGAAAAGATTTTACTTATATCCAAGATTACATTTTCATGGCGTCGGTAAGTAAATCAAATCTAAGTCTTGTTGCCTTAGATAAAGGAGAAGTTGACATAAAGGATGCAGTAAAAGAACTATTAAAGGTTTTAGAAGAATATACAAATGGTGGCCTTACAATTATAAATGAAAAAATGGAAGATGAATTATCTCCATTTCTTACCAGTGATAGTTTTTTACAATTATTATTAAAAAGCAATTAAAAGTAAGACTAATACTGCTCCTTCTCAAGATAGAATAGAGATATTAGTATTTAGTTTCAGGGGAATTTATATTCGATTCTCAGCATTGTTATATATTATGCTTGTTGTTTTATGTTGCATATATCTTTTTTCTTCAAACACACAACGGTCAAGTTTAGCTTCGATATTGAAAATAGCTTGGGTTAAGATTATTTGTGAGCTTCAATGAGACCTTAATTCATTATTTGGTTGGATGATATTGAAGACGTCCCCAAAATACTCCCAAGCTAAAATTAAATTATTCCTTTAAATATTCACTTAGCGTCCAGCACATTGATGGTGGAGAAAAAGTC
>ENA-ORXM01003392-ORXM01003392.1-marine-metagenome-genome-assembly--contig:-NODE-3392-length-15941-cov-5.787254_pt1 | contig 15941 bp, 19 predicted proteins | sample MGYA00237867_ERZ511480 | MGnify/ENA primary metagenome ERZ511480 (study PRJEB26309, sample SAMN06266103) | marine metagenome | isolation source: Algal blade | place: United Kingdom:Sidmouth, United...
ATTGAACAGCCGGAAAACCTACACCAGCTCATCCGCGATCAACTCGCGCGATAGCGATACGGGGCCTCTGGCGCCAGAGGCTCAGAGAGCCGCGAGCGCATCAAGGATCTGACGGACCGACGCGCGCTGCGTGTAGTCCGCCTCCACAAATGCGGCGCGGATGACGCCTCTGGCGTCGATCACGTAGGTTGCGGGGACCGGAAGCTCCCAGAGGTCTGTCCCGTTGTAGCTCTCTAGGTCTACGCCCACCGCGCGGTAGCGCTCGCGCGTCTGCTCGTCCACCTGGAAGGTGAGGCCGTACGCGTCCGATACGTCTCCGCCCACATCGCTCAGGACCGGGAACGCGAGATCGTTTTGTTCCTGCACGGTCACAGAGGAATCTGGCGCCTGCGGCGAGATGGCCGCGAGCGTCGCGCCAGCGGCCTCGATCTCCGCGAGGTTTTGCTGGTAGTCGCGCAGTTGCGTGTTGCAGTACGGGCACCACGCGCCACGGTAGAACGTGAGCACGACGGGGCCTCTGGCGAGAAGTTCGGAGAGCTGAACGTCGGTTCCGTCCACAGCGGGCAGCGTGAAGTCCGGCGCACGATCGCCGACCGACAGACTCATTCGGCACCTCTCATTCGCTCGCAGCCTCTTCCATCATCTCGTCGCTGATGTCGAAGTTGGAGAACACGTCCTGCACGTCGTCGTTCTCCTCGAGCGCCTCCATGATCTTCAGGATCGACTTGGCGTCCTTCAGTTCGGTGACCGGCACGAGGTTCTCGGCGACCATCGGCGAATCGGCCGAGATGGTCTCGATGCCGGCGGCCTCGAGCGCTTCTTTCACCGTGTACACATCCGTGGCCTCGGTCATGATCCGCCAGGCATCGCCTTCCGCGACGATGTCGTCCGCTCCGGCTTCGAGTGCCGCCATCATCACGTCGTCCTCGGTGACCCCGTCGACGGTCACGATCACGCCACGGCGGCCGAACTGCCAACCGACCGCACCGGGCTCAGCCATCGAACCGCCGAGCTTGGTGAAGACCTGGCGCACATCAGCACTGATCCGGTTGCGGTTGTCCGTGAGCACGTCGATCAACAGCGCCACTCCCCCGGGCGCATAGCCCTCGTACATGATCGTCTCGTAGACGACCCCGTCCGAGCTCTCGCCCGTTCCGCGCTTGATCGCCCGCTCGATGGCGTCGTTGGGCATCGACGCCGCCTTCGCCTTCTGCACGGCCGTGCGCAGCGTGGCGTTCATGTCCGGGTCGCCGCCACCCTTGGCCGCGACTTCGACCTGGCGGGCGAGCTTGTTGAAGATCTTGCCGCGCTTGGCGTCGGTGGCACCCTTCTTGTGTTTGATGGTTGCCCATTTGGAGTGACCAGACATCAGCCCATCCTACGCACGGACCACGGTTTCGATGAACAACCCATGCAGACGCGTGTCATTGGTCAGCTCTGGATGAAACGAGGCCACCATGGTCTGACCTGATCGACACAGGACGGGAACGCCTTCGACCGTCGCCAACACCTCGACATCGGGCCCGACTCGATCGACCTTCGGCGCACGAATGAAGACCGCTCGAAACGGTGCGTCCAACCCCTCGATGTCGAGATCGGTCTCGAATGATGCGATCTGTCGGCCGTACCCGTTGCGTTGAACGGCGAGGTCGATCCGGTCGAAGGAGAATTGCTCTGACCTGGCGTCGATGATCTCGCTGGCCAGAAGGATCATGCCGGCACAGGTGCCGAGCACTGGCATGCCAGCGTCGAGTCTTGTTCGCAGAGGCTCGGTGAGCCCTTGCGAAACAAGCAACTTCGACATCGTGGTTGACTCCCCGCCGGGAATGACCAACGCATCGACCGAATCGAGCTGCGCTTCAGTGCGAACTTCCATGGCCTCGACGCCGCAGCCTCGGAGCGCTTCGACGTGCTTGGCGAACGCCCCTTGCAGGGCGAGGACGCCGAACACTGCCTTGTCCCTCGCTGCCTTGTCTCTCGCTGCCTCGTCTTTTGCTGTGTCGTCTCTCACTGGAGCGTTCTGGCCAGAAACGGTGTTCACCAACCGCGTTCGGCGAACTTGATGGTGTCGTCCATGCCAATGCCGGTCATGGGCTCACCGAGGTTGCGGCTGACGCGGGCCAGAACAGCGGCATCCATGTAGTTCGTCGTTGCCTCGACGATGGCCTTCGCCCGCGGCGCTGGGTCTGAGCTCTTGAAGATGCCGGAACCAACGAAGACGGACTGAGCGCCGAGCTGCATGGCGAACGCAGCGTCAGCCGGAGTGGCGAGGCCACCGGCACAGAACAGTGGAACCTGCAGCTCGCCGGTCTTGTTGATTTCCTGAACAAGAGGGAGCGGAGCCTGCAGTTGCTTGGCCCACTCGAAGAGTTCTGCCTCGTCGGCTTGGGTGATCTTGCGGATGTCTCCGAGGATCGAGCGGAGGTGGCGAACAGCCTCGACGACGTTGCCCGTTCCGGCTTCGCCCTTCGAGCGGATCATGCAGGCACCCTCGGCAATGCGGCGGAGCGCTTCACCGAGGTTGGTGGCGCCACAAACGAATGGAACATCGAATGCGAACTTGTCGATGTGGTGGGTTTCATCAGCCGGGGTGAGAACCTCGGACTCGTCGATGTAGTCGACTTGCATGGACTGCAGGATCTGGGCCTCGACGAAGTGGCCGATTCGAGCCTTGGCCATCACCGGGATGGATACAGCGTTTTGGATTCCCTCGATCATGACGGGGTCGCTCATACGAGCGATGCCGCCATCACGACGAATGTCTGCAGGCACACGCTCGAGCGCCATGACCGCGACTGCTCCGGAGTCCTCGGCGATCTTTGCCTGCTCGGCATCGACCACGTCCATGATGACGCCGCCCTTGAGCATCTCGGCCAAGCCACGCTTGACGCGAGTGGTTCCAGCTACAACTTCAGATGATTCCGACATGGCCGGAAATGTACATCGGTCGAGCAGACCAATGGCCAGCGAAGCAGGCCAATTTGGTCAACCTGTCGTGACCAGCGTGTTCTGATCAGCTGGTGGGCAGCCGGACGTCGCCTGACTCGGGGTAGAGCGCCCAGGTCTGGCCGGGCGTCAACGCGATGGGGGTGCCAGCGCTGTCGAGCAGGACTGGCTTGGTGTCCTGGGTCTCTCGGCTCCACGTGCCCTCGATGACAACACCGTCGGTCAGAACGAACAACTGCCCTGAACCGGTGCTGACCAGTTCTGGAGAAATGGCGTCAGCGGGGCTGACGACGTAGCTCGACACAAAGATCACGACGTTTTCAGGGGCGAGTTGTTCGCCTTCGCTGTTGGTGTGGGGCTGGCCGTCCTGGGTGCGGAGCCAACCGCCCAGCGCTTCATCCCAGGTGTGGGTGACGAGGGGGCCGCCTCGATACGCGATCGTGATGGGTTCCACGAGTGCACGACCGGTGGCGTTCGCCGATGCCGAGGGCGCTCGGTAAGAGAACCACGGGCTCGGCGGGGTGGCCTCGGGCGGCGCAAGCGCAAAGAGGTCGCTGGTGTTGGTGTAGAGGTTGTGCGGTGCGGGACGGGATCCGTTTCGGTAGTACTCGGTGCGCGACATCGCAGTGACCGAGTAGATCGGCAAGCTGCGCAATGCGTTGGCCACGTAGTCGTTGCCGCCAGACGAGGCGTACAGCGGGGTGTCGAGACCACGCAGAATGCCGAAGTCAGAGGTTCGGCTGGAGCGAACTGGACCGACCGCATCAGGATTGGTCGAGTGGAAGATCGCCAGGAAACGGGTGATGCCCTCGACGCGCACTTCGAACACCAAGTCGGCGACGTCGAGACCACTCTGAGGGCGTGCGGACGGATGGTTGTCGATCTTGACCGCAAGCGCTGGCCGCTCGCCGATCGCTGGGTCGGTGAACGCCGCACCGGTGAGCGGAGCGCCATCGGTGACCAGCTCGTCGGCGGGGATGGTCTCCACCATGGTGGTCGTTGTTGTTTCCGCAACGACCTCAGTGGTGGCCGCCGCGGCTTCTGTGGTGGTTGGCTCGACAGCTTCGTCATCGCTTCCCGAGCACGAGGCAGCGAGCATGGCAAAGGCGAGAGCACCCGCAACGACGCTGCGGGTGTGGTGGATGGTTGTCACTTAGATCTCCGAGAGAACGTCGAGCCGCCAGTTGATGGGAATGTGAGGAACTGCCGCATCTGGACGAGGCGGAGCGAACCACAGGTGTTGCAGACCAGGGCTGGTCTTTGCCGGTTCGTAGGGACCGGTTTCAATGCGCGTCAGCGCCGAGCTGAGCCCTGGGGGGTAACGGGTGACCGAGACGGCGTCTTGGTCGCCTGCGATCTCACGATCCGGCTCGAACAATCGCCCGAAGGCTGCTCGAGCAACAGGGGCTGCAACCCCAGAGAGCGGTGAGTCGATGATGGTGCGGCCGAACAACGAGGCACCCAGCGTGGCTCGCTGGGCATCGCCGTTCTTGAGCCGCGTGAGGAGCCCGGCGACAACGCCTTCGAGTTCGATTCGACCAATGGCATCGAGCAGGCCAGTGGTGACGACGATGGCTCGCTCGTCACTCCAGTCGAGGGCGGCGCCATTCAGTGAGTCATCATCGATGACGTAAAGACTTGGCTCGGAAAGCCCGGTGGAAAGCGCCAGACCCTCGACCACGTTGTCGTAGCGTTGGTATTCCTCGTCGCCGAGCGGTCGAGCACCGATGGCCGAGAGCAACCGCGGAACGCTGTTGCGCAGCAGCAACCAGACAATGCCAGCAGCAAGGACGGGTCCGATGATCAGCCCGAGCCAGAACGGCAGACCTACGAGCCAGAAGAAGAGCGTCAAGAGAACCGCTGCCAGAACAGCCAGGGGAACCCACGCCAAAGCAACAACGGCTCGAAGATGGGGTTGGATCACAGCGGACGAGCTCCTGGTGTCGAGACTCCAGGAGACTAGACCGGACCGCTCCCCTTTTGCGCGCCCCTGGGCTGGGTCGAGACGCGTTCGTACCGTTCTGCATACGCCAAGGCCAAGCGGCGCATGGAATGAGCCTCGGCTCGTTCCCTCCCCCGTTCGAGTTGGCGATCGATTTCGCTTCCAGCATCGAGCGTCGCTTTGATGGCGTTGGCGAGGGCGAGCGGGTTGCCTGTGGAGAACAGCGTGGCATCCGCTCCATCGCCGGTGGTGATTCGGTACGCATCGAGATCGCTGGCAACGACAGCTGTTCCCGCTGCCATTCCCTCGAGCAGTACGACGCCAAAGCTCTCTCCCCCCAGCGATGGCACACAGAACACGTCGGCCCCTCGCAGTCGGGCTGCCTTTTCATGGTCGTCGATCGGTCCCAGCCACTCGATGCGATCGTCGGCGGCGAATCGTTGCTGCAGTGCAGCGGTTTGTGGACCCTGTCCGCCAACCCACAGCCTGACCTCAGCGGGAAGGTGCGCCATGGCCTCGAGAAGGACGTGGAGTCCCTTGCGTTCTTCGTGACGCGCAAGGAAGAAGATGGTCGGCCCACCGGTAGGAGCAGGCTCAGCAGCGAGGATGCGCTCGACCTCGATGCCGTTCGCCAGCACGTCGTAGCTTCCCCCGAGATGACGCTCAGCCATCGATGCGGCTTCCGACGACACGGCCACTTTGACGTCGAGCCGAGCGGTCAACCGGCGCACGAGCGGCCGGAGCCAGCGGTAGGCGGCGATCGTGCCGTTGGCATGAAATGTCCCCACGAGCGGGGTCGGTTTGACGGTGAGCGTGGTCAGTGTTGGGCCGGGGGCCAGCGGCTCGTGCAGGTGAAGCACATCGAAGCGCTCGTCCCATACAGCACCGAGCACTCGCAACTGCGCAGCGGGGTCGGGAGCCAGCGGAGCGAGCGATCCGTTCTGCGCGTACGGGATCGAGTTGCCGAGCGGCGTGACCCATGGTTCTGGAGGTAACCCATCACACGGCGCCAACACCTGAGCCTGGTAGCCCTGGGCCCGAAGCGAGCGACCGAGGCCGAGCACCTGCGCTTGCACGCCGCCCCACACCCCGAGGCTGTAGGGGCAGACGATTCCAATACGCACCCCGAAACCCTATGACCCAACGCGCTGAGCGGTCGCTCGAGACCTCAGCCTGCCGTCGCCTCGTCGAGGAAAACCGGCTGCAGCACGTGCCATTGCTCGGGTGCCGCCTCGATCAAGATCTCGAGCTCCCTCGCCAGTTGTTGAGTCGTGGCCCGAAGATCGGCTCGCAGAGAACCGCCTCGTGAGACCGGAACCGGTGGCCGGATACGACACACCCGCTGGTCGCCCTCGAAGTACACCGCCGTCGGCAGCAACGGGGCGCCGGTTCGCCTGGCCACCAATGCCGGCCCGACGGGCATCGTGGTGCGGGCACCGAAAAAGTCGACCTCGATGCCCCCGCCAGTGAGATCTCGATCGGCAAGAAGGCACACCACGTGCTTTGCCTTTACTGCTGCTACGACAGGCCCGAGCGCATTCGGACCCAAAGGGATGACATTGATGCCGTAGGAGGACCTCACGTCACGGAACCACTCGAAGACGTCGTGGGGTTCGAGAGGCTCGACCACGGCGCTGACGGGAATGTCAGCAACTCGTCCCAACCACGCCGCAGCCCATTCCCAGCCTCCGAGGTGCGGGAGAACCATGATCGGTCCGAGGCCATCGCGTCGGGCTTGAAGGATGTGTTCATAACCCTCGACGCCGAAGCCCGTGTCGATCGTGGCCGGAGAAAGCCCGGGCAGCCGGAGCGTTTCCGCCCAGTACCGGCCGTACGAGCCGAAGCCTTGGCGGGCAAGCGCTCGCAGCTCGGCGTCGGTGGCATCCGGGCAGACTCGCCGAAGATTACTCTCGAGCGCCGTCATCGAGTCGTCGAGCCGGTGACTGGCCGCACGACCGAGCGTCGAGCCGGCGCGACGCAGCAATGAGACGGGAAAGGGCCGTACCGCCAACGACCCGACCTCGAGCAGACGTCTGGCTCTACTGGTCATGGCGGAGCTGGGGGGTCAGCGACGGCGGGTACGGCGCGGCGCACGCTCGCGCCAGTCAGTGCGAGCCCGGAGCTCGCGTCGACGGGCTCGACGAGCGGCCGATGGATCAGCCGACACAGGCAGGTCGCGAGCGGCTGTCGCCTGCTTCCAGACCTTGAGGAACCGGGTGATGGCGGTGATCACGGTCAGTGCGAACATCACCCAGAGCACCTCAACGAAGATGGCGCTGAAGAGCAGACCGAAGCCCAGTGCCAAGAACCGCTCGGCGCGTTCCATGAGACCGCCCTTGGCATCGAAGCCAAGCGATTCGGCCTTGGCCCGTTGGTACGACACCAGCGCCGCTGCAATGAACAGACCGAAGGGAAGCAGTGCCATGCGAGGCGTGTCGGTGCCGGCCAGATACCAAGCGGCACCGGCAAAGAGCAGGCCATCAGAAAGTCGGTCTGAGACCGAATCGAGGTAGGCACCGCGTGGGCCGGAACTCCCGGCCGCCTTGGCGACAGCTCCGTCGAGGGCGTCAGGGAGACCCGTGAGCGCCAGAAGCAACACGGCAAGCGGGAACTGCCCGACACCGATGGCGACGCCACAAGCTGCAGCCATGAGCACACCGATTCCGGTGATCACGTCTGGCGACACGCCGGCGCGGTGCAGCGTGCGACCGATCGGCGTTGTGGCCTTGTCAACTGTTTCGCGGAAGTTGCCGTCGAACATGGGAGTCCTACTGGTTGGAGGGGAGGCGCTGCCGGGGCGAGCCGGGGCGGCCTCCTCAAGAATGCTTGCAAATGCTAGCAGGAGAGGCTCGACCGACGGTGCGGACGGCGTCGGCTACCTTCGCCGGATGACAAACGACAGAAAACGAGATCGCTTCGACAAGCTGGCGCCGCGGGATCTCGTTGCCACCCTTCGATCGCTCGAACGTCGCTTGGGTTCGGTGAAGAGCCGAGCGAACAACCCCCGGCTCAGCGAAGTCGTCGAACGTCCGGGACCATCCGGGACCAGCCTCGACACGCTCCTCTCCGAGGCCGCTCGAGGCAGCTCCTTGGTGGTCAGTGCATTCGACACTGCTTTGGACGGCGTTGAACCGGTGGTGCCCGCCGCCACCATCGATCCGTCGGAGCGAGTCTTCACCGACGATCGAGGCTGGTCTGTCGACGCCGCAATCGAGGTCATCACCTCAGAGTCAGACAGGGCTGCTGATCGGATCGACAGCGCTTCGGCGGCTGGGCTGAGCAGAGCCGTCGCCGTAACTGGGGCTGGTGCCACCACTCCCCTGGCCATTGCTCAACAGTTGTCCCGAGAGTTGATCGAGGCCTTGACGGCGAGCGAACGTCATGTCGAGTGGCTCGAAGGCCAGGTCTGATCCTGGTGGCTGGACTCCGCCCGACTGCGTTCGAGGGCGATCCCGATGTCGACGAACTCCGTACGTTCTTCCTGCCCGAGCACCAGTTCGACGGTGACGTGCTGTGGACCTTCGGGACCTCGTTGAAGTCGGCCTATGTGAACAGCTTCGAGTTCATGAACCACGCTCCGGTCGTACAGCTCTGGCGTGATGACGCCAATGTCATCCAGGCGGTCTCGCGGATCTCGCTCGGCACGGGTGAGTGGTTCCACCAGGCTTCACCCAGCCACCGGACCGCCGAAGTGAGCAACCCCATCATCAACCAGGCGGACGCCGCGCTCGCTCTGCTCACCAGCCGATCTGGCTGGTCGACGGTTCGCTACGGGAGCAAGCTCGATGAGATCGAGCACCTCGAGCGGTGCGGCTACGTCGGCAGCAACGCCACCGAGGTCGTGATGTCTCGTTCGCTCCTCGAGCCCATCAAGGCGGTCGTTGTCCCGGACGGAATCGACGTGCGGATCCTCGACCCCGACGATGTTGCCGCCGTCCACGAGCGAGCGATGGCCCAAGTCGACGCCTTTTCTGCCGGAGCGCCGACCAAGCGTGAAAGGGCGTGGATCACCCGCTCGCTCCCCCACCAACTCGAGTATCGCTCCGCTGACTCGAACCTCAGCGTGATCGCCGTCGACGAAGGCCGAACCGTTCTGGGCTTCGCCGATCCCTTCTTTGATTGCGTCAACGGCATCGGCGAGTTCGAACCGGTAGGCACTCGCCAAGGCGCCCGTCAACAGGGCCTGAGCAAGGCCGTTCTGGCTCGGGGCCTACAGGAGATGCGTGACCACGGCATGACCGAGGCAATCGTGCGCACCGGCATCGAGAATGGCGCCGCCATCGCTGCCTACGAGTCGGTTGGCTTCAAGATCGTCGAACGACTCGTGCGTTTCACGCAGCAGCGCCGCTAGCTGGCGCTGAAGTGCTCAGGGTGCAGCGACGATCCAACCGCGGCTTTGAAGCTCGGCTGCGAGGTCCTCGGAGGAGAAATCGCTGAGCGCCGCATTGCTCTTCTTGGCGGCCGGCTTGCGCTTGGCAGCGGCCTTCTTGGGCTTCGCCTTGGTCTCCGGCGGCTTTGCCGCCGATGACGGACGGGAGCCCGGAGGCGGACCGTCACCGTGCAACTCTGTCTGGAGCTGTTCGATGAACTCGGCAGCTTCAGGGCCGGTGAACTTTCCCCCCGCTTGGCGCTGGGTGAAGCCCATGGGTCCACGAGCATCGCGAAAATCCGAGTGCCCCGCCTCTTCGAGAAGCTCTTGCAGTTCCCTCATCTGTGTGTGGGATGCCGGGGGGCCTGATGATTGTCCGAACGCCATGGCTCCACCATGCCACGGTGACGCGAGCATCACGAGGCCACGGTGACGCGAGCATCACGAGGCCACGGTGACGCACCCATCACGAGGAGCGGACGATCATCGACTGGCTGGCGACTGCCAGTAGCTGACCGTCTTGGCTCCACATCAGTGTCGTGCCGTGGGCGAAACCGTTCCCGATGAACTCGATCTGATTGTCGAGCTGCACCCACGCGCCGTCAGAAGTGTCTGAGTCAGCAAAGCGGATCGTGTTGTCGATGCTCGTGCAACTCGTTTGTTCCCCCAGCGCGTTGCCGAGCGCCGAAGGTCCGTAGTCGGCCATGATCGCCAGGGCACCGGGGTCGTTGCGCACGCCCGGCATGCGGCTCCAAATCGTTGTGCGCTCGTCGCCGCTCGGGGTCCCTCCCTCGACAAAGCCAAACATGCCGCGAGCGACTCGGATGTCGACGTGGTTGTGCATCGACTCCTCCTCGTCCAGATCACCGAAAGATCGAATGAGCGGCTCGCACTCATCAGGGTTGGGGACATCGGCCGGGGTTGCCCAGATTCCTCTCGCCTTTTCCGGTCGTTCACCGACTGCGGCCAGCACCGTGATGATCTCGCGGTCGCCCACGTGGCCCACCATGCGGCCTTGCGACACCGTGTAGCCCTGGCTCGGGATCGTCACCTCGAGATCCAGCACTTCGCCGGGCTGGGTTCGGGCGATGTATTGGCCTGTGGCCCACACGGCGGGACGACCCGTCGTGAGCTCGATCGCCTGGATGCCAGCAGCCAGCCCAGCGCCCCCGAACAGCGATCCGCCGCCACCGCCAATCGCCGGGGTGAGTGGAAGACTCCAACGATCGGTGTCGCCGTGGCGATCGAGGTTCAGAAATTCTGTACTGGACCGGAGAGCTGGAGCTGCGCACATCTCCTGAGTGTGGGCGATGCGCTGCTCCGCTCAAAGTTCAGCGACCTCGGTGCGACGAAACGAACGTCCTGGCTCGGCTGGCGGCCGTGCAGCCGACGCTCATCGCCTCGGAATCGAACACTGGAGTGTGCTCATGCCGCTCTGGATCTCGAACCCGAGAACTCGACCCGACGCCAAGGTCAGCGTGGCCGTCTCGTTGTCGAAGATCACGAGGTCTCCGGCGAGCGGCACGAGCGACTCTTCGAGAGACAGCCGGTCGCTGCTACGCCAGTACTTCTCACCCAAGGAGAAGGAGGGTCTTTCACAGAACGACGGTTCGTTGTTCAACTCCATCGTCGACACGACCGAGCGCGGTTCGGAGCAGGCAGCAGCCACGACGAGAAGGCTGCTGAAAGCAGCGAGCGTGATCGCATTGACAGACCGGCGCTTCCACACGCCTTCCCTTCGACTCGAAGCCTCGACTCTTGAATCGGCGGCTCGACGGGGCGGGCCTCGCAGACCGCTCGCCGAGGGCTTGGGTCTCCGTCTCGAGATGCGAGGCTGCATCTCCACCCGTCAGCCCCCCCGAGCGCGCTTGCATCGGAAGCCGGTTCTCCTCCCACTACCGCTTCTGCAAATCGACCTGACCGTCACGGAGGCTGGCGACACGAGAGGCTTCACCAGTAGCGCGGTCGGGTGTGACGCCGGATGGTGATTCTGTGCGGGCGTTATGAGCGGTTCGACACGCCGGGGGACCACGAGTAATGCCTACCCACACCCTCCCTGCCGGTTAGCGCGCGGGTTGAAGGCAGCGGGGTGCTGTCAATATCGAGCGTGTTGACGGACTTCCCCGGGTGATCTTGAGGTGGACCCGAAGATCCTTTTCACCCCCTTCCGGCACCTTCACGGTAAGGCGATGTTCTGGCTGGGTGCAGGTTTCGGCCTCGCGCTCATCACCGAGACCAGTTCACTTCGGTAGGTGGCCCACGATTGGTATCAACTCTGAGAGTGTCGGGACTTCGAAGTCGGGGTCGATACCTGCTGGGCGGGTCTTCCCTGCCCGGTTGACCCACGCAACGGGGATTCCAAGGCTCGCAGCGCCAGCCACGTCGCTTGTTGCTGAGTCGCCGATGTGAAGCACGTCGGCGGGCCCGAGCCCTAGAGTTTCAAGACCAGCCTCGAACAGTTCGGGTCGAGGCTTGTACGACCTGACGTCTTCGCTTGTGATGAGGTGGCCGAAGTCCAGATCATGAACTGCGATGGCGGCCTCAACGTCGGCGCGATCGATGTTGGACAGCACCACGACCGGAACCTCGATCGCTGAGAGGAACTGGACGGCGTCTTCGAACAGCGACGCTGTTTGCCAGTGGGCGAACATCAGCTCGCTCAGCTCACGGGTGTCGCACGACGCGTTGAAGTTGTCGCAGGTGTAGTCGAGGGACCATTGCTCCAGGGCTCTTTGGGTTTGGAACGTGGCGCCGAAGCTGTTCTTGAACGCGTTCGAGAACACGCTCCACCAATGTGACCCGATCTCGGCTGCGCTCGCGCCTGTGGGAGACGCCTGCTTGATCGTTGTGCAGATCTTGTCGATGACAACGTCGTCCTCGTGAACAACGGTGCCGTAGAAGTCGAGCATTACAGCTTGGAACATTGCGAAATCATCACACCCATCAATCATCGACGCACGTGAGTTCCTGCCTTCCGATGGGGATATGCGCCAGCTACACCGAGACGACGAAGGCCTGCTTGCCGATAGCGTTTGCCGGTTCTGCGCTAGCTCGTGCCGCCGTGTCGGGCGACACTATCGAGCACATGACAACCAGAGTATGAACAAGTATGATCTATTCATGTCTGTCGAACGAGTCACCGTTTCACTCGAATCTGATTTGGCGTCCGCAGTCCGAGAAGCCGCCGATGACGACTCACTCAACATCTCAGCATGGTTCGCCGACGCCGCACGCCGTCGGCTCGCAAGCCGAGGTCTTCGCGACGTCATCGCTGATTGGGAAGCTGAACACGGCACCCTCAGCGATCAAGAACTCGATGCCGCAAGATCACGCCTTTCACAGTGACCGCACTCGTCCTCGATGCCGGCGCGCTCATCGCGTTGGACCGCAACGATCGAGAAGTCTGGGCAATGCTGCGCGTAGCTGCCGATGATTCAAGCATTGTTCAGGTCCCAGCAGGAGCGATCGGGCAAGCTTGGCGCGACGGCGCAAGACAGGCTCTGCTGGCACGTGCTCTGCGACATTGCGATGAGGTCGCCCTCGAAGGAACAGTCGCTCGCGCCGCTGGTTTGCTCTGCGGCAAGACCTCGACCGCTGATGTCATCGACGCTTCGATTGCCATAGCTGCCGCCGTTCTCAGCCGGACTGAACGTGTTGTGATCCTCACCTCGGATCGCAATGACATCGCTTCACTGGCCGCCGAACTTCGAGCGTCTGTCCAAATCGAAGTCGTTTGATCGTCAAGGGCCAGGGGGCTCAGCAAGAACTGTCGACAGAGCGAAATCGGCTGCTGTTCGACACCATCAACCGATGAACGTTGTGTGGGTAAACTCCGCCGCCGTTGACCCGATCACCGACACATAGATGCTCCTATGGATGTCAAGGAGCTTTTTCTGGGGTGTTGGCGTCGGTGGTGAAGGCACGACAGGGATGAGGCACTCGGGCTCGAGGCCAGGCTCTTATTAGGCCATCTGTCCACCGTCGCCAACAGGGCGAAATGTGTGAGCGGTGAGCTAACGATTCATTCGAAAGACAACCCCGATCTTGCTGGGGCGTCGGCCGGTTACCGAGTCAGACTCACCGCTCGATCTTGGGTCAGGTCCTCGGCAACAACGCGTAGACCTCGCGTGCGATGTAACGCTTGAGGATCCTGATGATCTCAGCTTTGGTTTTGCCTTCTTCGGTGCGGCGGAGCACGTAGGCCTTGGTGCGAGGGTCGCTGCTCATCCTGGTCATCGCGATCCGCCACAACGCATGATTCGCTCGTCGATCACCGCCCCGGTTGAGCCGGTAACGGGTGACCTTGCCCGACGATGCCTGGATCGGGGCGACACCACACAGATGCGCCCACGACGCTTCGCTACGTAACCGTTGAGGGTTGTCGCCTGCAGCCACCAGCAGCTGGGCTGCGGTGTCGACACCAACGCCGTAGGCCGCCAACAACTCCGGGGCGGTGGTGGTCGCCAACACGGTGAGGTGGGTGTCGAGTTCTGTCTTCTCGGCGTCGAGTGCCTGCACGCGCCGGCCGAGGATCCGTAGCGATGTCTTGGTCGCGAACACCACCGGGTCACCGCCAGGCCTTGGCCGCAGGGCCGCTGTTTCGGTGACGATCTTGGCCGCGGACAGTCCCGAAAGCCTTTCCCGAAGCGGGTCAGGGGCAGTGAACCCGAGATGACGGATCTGGTTCAACGCTTGCACCTTGGTTGATTGGGCGCTGCGTTTCGCGACCAGCAACGACCGGATTGCTTCGACGTTCCCGGTCCGAGATTTGGCTTGGCCGAGCGCACGACCGGACTGGGCTGCCCGTGCTGCTTCGATCGCGTCGAGGGTGTCGGTCTTGCCTTCACGTCGGCGGAGCTGACGGTTCGGCCGGTCAACCTCAACAACCTCCACGGTCCCGCTGCCTGCGAGCAGTCGTGCGAGCCCGGCCCCGTAGGAACCGGTGCCTTCAACACCAACACGGGTCAAGGTCCCGAACGATGCAAGCCAACAAACAAGGTTCGCTTCGCCGGCCTTGTTGGCTTTGAATGCTTCGGTGCCCAGCAGGGCGCCGAGCTGGTCGATGGCTGCTGCGACGTGCATATCGAGGTGGGTGTCGACCCCTCCTGTAATGGTTCGGTCCTGTTCTACGATGATGGTCATCGTCATCCCTTCCTTTCATGGGTCAAAGGGGTGGCGAGCACTCGCAGCGAACGACGAACGTGAGATCGGTCGGCCTGCTGTAACAGGCCAACCCGTCGCACCGTCCAAGCGGTGAGCGCCAGGTAAAGCTCTGGGATCCGGCCGACGAATCATTATCAAGACAACCGAAGCGTCAGCCGGTTGGTTCACGCCACGTAGTCAGGTCGCGACCTGCAGTGGATATGAGTGCTTGGTCAGCTTGCCTCGACCACCGATGAGTAGCGCTGCTGCGCTGCTTGGGCCGACGTTCCCAGCAGCCCGCCGATCTTCTGCCACGAAGCACCCGCCGCCCTCGCCGCAATCACAGCATCGGCGACTTGCCGTTCACCACGAGCCCGGGCCAACGCCGCTCGTTCGAGCATGTACTCCTCGACCGGCCGCTCGTCAGAAGCCTGCGGTTCGCACTCCTCGAACTTCTTGGCCAGTTCGTCGGCTTGGTCGAGGATCTCTTGGATTGATCGAGGCATGTCAGTCACCTAGGTATTTCGGTCGTGCGCTCATGGCGTGGACAATGAAGTCGATGCCCTCGGCGTGTGCGACGCCGATTTCGAGGAGGGCACCGTTGGTTGCGGGTCCGATGAGCATGACGAGGTCGTCTTGTTCGAAGACGCGGACGGGGTTGCGATAGGCGTGGAAGATGTCGTCGTCGTTGGCGCCGTGTTTGCGTGCGCTGGCGAGAATGACCGGATCCACAGTCGTCAACTTAGCTTGATATCGACTGAAGTTGCGTCAGGCAGAACGTCGCACCCATAACGTGCGACTTTCCAAGCCCGCACACCTGCGCTCGATCGGCACTTACGATCGGGTGCGAGGTCAGGTGGCTGGGGCCGCACATATTCGCTCACTGGACGCGGGTGTGGCTCGAACCTGTCGGTTCGAGCCCGGAACTCAATCTTGAATTGAAGCCCGTTGCACCAGCGCCCTTTGTCAGGGCGGGAGTTGTGAGCGCCAGCGATCAACTCTGTTAGTGAGCGAAGCGAACGGCGCTGGTCTGGTGAGTAATCGGCCGTCTTTCTGACGGATGAGTTTCCAGCCGCCTTGGTGGATCAGGGTGTGGTGGAAACGGCAGACCAACGCCAGGTTCTGCTCATTCGTTGGCCCGCCCTCTTCTGATGGGATGAGGTGGTGAACATCACACCATTGCCACCGTCTGTCGCAGCCAGCGAATTGGCAGTTGTGGTCACGTCGCTGAATCGCACGGCGCAGCGCTGAAGGGATGCCTGGTGTTGCTTTGTTGTAGTCGAGGACGATGCGTGGCCCTGAGGTGATGAGTTGGCGGTAGGAGGTGTCGCAGAAGAACTGAGCGAGCACGGGTCGGGGTGCTGGCCCGGTTGCGGTGAAGGATTGTTGGATGCTGTTCCAATCCACCTGGCCGTCGGGGGTGCGGTGGTTGTCGAGCTCGAACGGGATCCCCAGGAGCGTGGGGAGGTCGATGACCACGTCGACCGAACCACCGCCACGGCGTGCACCCGTTGGCTCGGCACAGCAGTCGTTGGTTGGGGA
>ENA-ORXM01003394-ORXM01003394.1-marine-metagenome-genome-assembly--contig:-NODE-3394-length-15929-cov-5.431617_pt1 | contig 15929 bp, 1 predicted proteins | sample MGYA00237867_ERZ511480 | MGnify/ENA primary metagenome ERZ511480 (study PRJEB26309, sample SAMN06266103) | marine metagenome | isolation source: Algal blade | place: United Kingdom:Sidmouth, United...
TTGTCATTATCATCAGAGAATACAGTTGATCCTACACTTACCAATCTCACTAAACCGAAATCGACTGTCATATCGCCTGCATCATCAACTTCATTTTTATCGCCATTTGAACCTGGTTCGTTAGTTGGCTCTGTTCCTGCTTCCAGATTAAACACATTTGATGTGATTAAGCCGTCAGTTAAACCATCACCATCAGTATCTTGCTGTGTACCGTTATCATTACCGTCCACCTCATCATCTGCTGATGCATCTGTTGTTGATGAAACAGGGGCAGAATCAGGTGCTACAAATTGAATGTAGTAATCACCAGGTAAAAGGTTCTCAAAAATATAACTTCCGTTTGTTGTGGTAGTTGTTGTTGCAACTACTTGATCTGTATTAGCATCAACTAATTCTAAGGTAATAGTCTTACCTTTTAAATCGATACCACCTTCACTCGGATCTTGAATACCATTGTTATTATCATCTGTAAATACAGTTGATCCCACACTAACTAGAGGTACTAAACCAAAGTCAATAGTATTGTCTCCATTGTTGTCATCTGAGTTCGCTGGTAATCCAGGATCACCTGTTGGCTCATCTGTTGGTGACAAATTAAATGTCACAGATGTAATTGTTCCATCTGTTTGACCGTCACCGTCTGTATCTTGTTGCGTACCGTTATCATCTCCATCTGTTTGATCATCTGGTGACGAACCATCACTAGATACTGGAACACTTGCAGGAGGTGTGAACTCTATGTAATAATCACCCGGAAGTAAATCATCAAATAAGTATTCGCCATTGGTATCTGTTGTTGTTGTTGCAACTGGTTGACCTGTATTTGCATCAACTAATGTCAACGTTACAGTTTTTCCTTTTGCTCCGATATTCAGCTCTCCAGGATCTTGAACTCCATTATTATTGTTATCAGAGAATAACACACTACCTACACTTAATAACTTAGGTTCTACTGGTTCGTTATCACCATCATCTTCATCATTTGGATCTACACTTTGATCATTTGGATTATCATCTATTGGTCCAACATCGCCGTTTCCATTTGAATCTGCAGGATTACCTGGTTCAGAATCTGGATCCCATTGATCTACAGCTGATATTGAAGCAATATTATCATAATCTTGATTATTATCTGGTGCTAATACTTCAGCTTCAAAAGTTAAAGTAGTCGTCGCTCCATTTGCAATGTTTAATCCGCTCCAAGTAATTACACTACTTGATTCCGATCCTCCATTACTTATATTTTGTACTGCTCCATATCCGTTTGGTAATAAGTCTTCTACTGCAACTCCTGTTGCATCGCTCGGACCATTGTTTGTCACTTCAATTGTGAACACAACGAAATCACCAATATTTGGCGTAGGATCGTTAACTGTTTTTACTAATTGTAAATCTGAGACCTGTGGAGATGTTGGTTCATTATCACCATCATCTTCATCATCTGGATCTACACTACCGTCATTTGGATTCATATCCTCAGGACCAACATTTCCGTCTCCATCTGAATCTGCAGGGTTTCCTGGTTCAGAATCTGGATCAAATTGATCACTTGCAGAGATAGAAGCGATGTTATCAAAATCAACTCCTGCTAATGGAGGCAATACCTCTACATCAAAAGTCAAGGTCGTTGTTGCTCCATCTGCAATATTTAATCCACTCCACGTAATGATTCCATTTGACTCAGAACCACCATCTGAAATATTTGATGGATTTGTATATCCATTAGGTAAAATATCTTCAACTGCTACTCCTGTTGCATCTGCTGGTCCAGCATTTGAAACTTCTATTGTAAATGTTATAATATCTCCAACATTTGGCTCTGGATCACTTACTAATTTGATTAAACTCAAATCAGATGTTTGTCTTAAACCAAAATCTATTGTCATGTTACCATTATCATCATCTATGGCATCATCTTTTCCACCATTATCAAATGGCTCATTTGTTGATTCTGTATCAGCTTGTAGATAGAAAATTCCTGACGTAATTACTCCATCTGTAACTCCATCACCATCTGTATCTTGCTGTGTACCGTTATCATCTCCATCAACATCATCATCAGCTGTATTTCCTCCTGTAGAAGAAACCGGAGATGTTGCAGGTGGCGTTAACTCTATATAATAATCCCCTGGCAATAAGTCAGTAAAGATGTAACTACCATTGGCATCTGTAGTAGTAGTCCCTTGAGAAGTACCATCTGCAGAAAATAATTCTAGGGTTACAGTTTTACCTTTTTCTCCTATTGTCAATTCATTTGTATCTTGTACGCCGTTGTCATTATCATCAGAGAATACAGTTGATCCTACACTTACCAATCTCACTAAACCGAAATCGACTGTCATATCGCCATTATCATCATCACCACTATCTTTTCCTCCATTAGATCCTGGCTCATTCGTTGGCTCAGTATCCGCTTGGAGGTAAAAAGTGTTAGATGTAATAAGACCATCTGTTAGACCATCACCATCAGTGTCCACTTGCGTTCCGTTATCATTTCCATCAATTTGATCATCAGAATCAAAATCTGTTGTTGATGAAACAGGAGCAGAATCAGGTGCTTCAAACTGGATGAAATAATCACCAGGTAAAAGATTTTCAAATATATAGCTACCGTCAGTTGTTGTAGTTGTTGTTTGAACAACATTACCAGTATTTGCATCAACAATCTCTAGGGTGATTGTTTTGCCTTTAGCATCAATACCACCTTCGCCATTATCTTGAATACCGTTGTTATTATCATCTGTAAATACAGTTGATCCTACGCTAACCAATCTAACCAAACCAAAATCAACAGTCATATTACCATTGTTATCATCAGCTGAATCTTGATTTCCACCTTGGAATGATTCATTTGTTGGCTCAGAATCTTCCATTAATGATATAACAGGAGAAGTAATAAGTCCATCTGTTAATCCATCACCATCAGTATCATTTTGTGATCCGTTGTCATCTCCATCTGTATTATCATCAGAAGTTGATGTTGTAGTTGATGAAACTGGGATTGATGCTGGAGGTGTGAATTCAATGATGTAGTTACCTTCAGGAAGGAATTCAAAGAAATAGTCTCCGTTATTGTCAGTCGTAGTTGTTGCTACTTCTGCACCTGTATCAGCATTTATTAAGGTAATTTCTACTGATTTACCTTTATCACTAATGCCAGCTTCATTTGGATCTTGAATACCGTTATTATTGTCATCTATGAATACGGTAGAACCGATACTCATACATGGCTTTTCTTTCATTACTTGTTGAGCTGTAGTTGTATTTCCATTACAATCTGTTGCAGTCCAAGTTCTTGTTGTAAAGAAACCATCTGTTGTATCTTCAAAATCTAAATCGACAGTGCCTAAACAATTGTCTTCGGTTGTAGGATCAGAGAATACAGGATCAGAATTACACTCATGTTCTCCATCAGCTTCCACACCCAAAATTGTTGGAGGTGTTACATCATCTACTATGATTGATTGAAAAACATCAAGTGTGTTACCCGCACAATCAGTCACTCTGAATGTTCTAGTAATAGTTTCAGGACCTCCATCACAAGTGAGTGAGGTAATATCATCTGAAACAAAATCCACAGTCAGATCTCCATTTACAGCACAATTATCCGCCTCATCAGTAACCATTGATGGATCTGGATCTGGTATTTCATTGAAACACTCAATTGTAATATCATCAGGATTTGATGCAGTTGGAGCAGTTGTATCATTGATATTGAAAGTCTGGAATACATCTGTTGTATTACCAGAACAATCTGTAATTCTATAAGTACGAGTCATCACAGTGTTGTCACCATCACATGGTACACTAGTAATATCATCGCTTACAAAAGTTACAACTGGATCATTTGTACAGTTATCATCTTCATCAGTGACAACTGTAGGATTTGGATCAGGAATCTCACTAAAACATTGAAGATCGACAGTCACTGGGTTACTCCCTGTTGGCACTGTTGTATCTTCAATAAATATTTCCTGAACCATTATTGTAGAATTACCAGCACAATCGGTAACTCTGTATGTTCTGTTTATTACAGAAGGATCATCATCTCCCCCATCACAAGTCAAAGAAGTAACATCATCAGATACCCATTCAATAGTAAGATCATTGTTAATATCACAGTTGTCTGTGATACCGGTTAATTGATCTGTATTAGGATCATCTACCTCATTGAAACATTGGAAAGTTAATGGAGATAATTGATCAATTGTCGGTGCATCATTGTCATCAACATTAATCAATTGGATTACCTCTGTAAAGTTTCCAGCACAGTCAGTAATTCTATAAGTACGTGTTACAGTTACCTCTGCACCATCACATACTGCACTGGTTATATCATCTCCCTCGTGAGTAACCGTTAATGTTCCTTCACAATTATCTGCTTCATCATCTACCAGACTTACATCTGGATCTGGTATGTCACTAAAACAGTCAACGTCAATATTAGGAAGATTACTTGCTGTAGGATCAGTTATATCATCTACAGTTATCGTTTGGAAAACATCAATTGAGTTTCCAGCACAATCAGTAATTCGATAAGTTCTTGTTACAACTGTATTAGGATTTCCTCCACCATCACATGGAACAGAAGTAATATCATCTTGAACAAAAGAAACATCTAAATTAGAATCAACATCACAGTTGTCAGCTTCATCATCTACAACTCCAGCATCTGGGTTTGGAATATCACTAAAACATTCAACTGAAATTGGATCAGGATCTGTACCTGTTGGATTTGTTATGTCATTTATATTAAAAACTTGTGTTACATCAGTAGTGTTACCTGAACAATCTTCGATTCTGTATGTACGCGTCATGCTTGTTGTACCACCATCACAAGGAACACTTGTAATATCATCGTTTAAGAAAGTAACAGTTGGTGCATTGGTACAATTGTCATCTTCATCATCGACCAAATTAGGATTTGGATCAGGGATATCACTGAAACACTCAAGATCAACACTTGGCAAATCAGTTCCAGTTGGAGGAGTGGTATCCTCAATAAAGAATTGCTGTGTTACATTAGTTGCGTTACCAGCACAATCTTCAATTCTATACGTTCTTGTGATAACAGATGGGTCTGAATCACCACCATCACAAGTCAATGAAGTTACATCATCATTTACCCAAGTTACTGTTACATCATTATTAATATCACAGTTATCAGATATTCCAGATACCAAACTAGGATCTGGTGTAGGAATTTCATTAAAACATTGATAGCTTTCATCTGCTGGAGCAGTACCATTTGGAGCAGTATCATCATTAACATTTATGTTTTGAGTTACTGTTATGGAATTTCCAGCACAATCTTCAATTTCATAGGTTCTTACAACTGTTACTTGAGCGCCATCACAAACAGCTGATGTTATATTATCATCAACGTGTGTTACTGTAGGTGCTCCATCACAATTATCATCCTCATTAGTTACCACATTTACATTTGGCGGCGGAATGTCACTAAAACATTCAACATTAATATCTGAAGGATTTGAAGCGGTAGGATCAGTTGTATCATCAACAGTTATCGTCTGATGCACATTAATTGAATTACCACAATCATCTTCAACCTTGTATGTTCTAGTTATTACAGTTGGATTCTGTCCACCATCACAAGTAACACTTGTCACATCATCGTTGACAAAAGATACTGTTGGGTTACCACAATTATCTGCCTCATCAGTTACAACAGAAGGATTTGGTCCTGGTACATTGCTAAAGCATTGTACATTTATTGCTGAAGGATCAGACGCAGTTGGATTTACATTATCATTTATTGTTATTATTTGAGTTGCACTCACTGCTGCACCACAATCGTCTGTTACAACCCAAGTCCTTGTAACTACAAAGTCACAAGGTGCATTTCCTGATGTTGTCTCAGTAAAATCTGTATCAAAATTACAGTTATCATGGCCTTGAACATTTCCTGGTACTGCTGGAATGTCATCTTCACAGAAAACAGTTACATCGGCAGGCACATTAGTTATTGTCGGAGGCTCATTATCTACAATTGTGATTGTTTGTGTACAAGTTTCAATTATAGGTGTTGATGTTGTTGAAGAACAACATGCATCGACTGTAAATTCATCAAGCTCCCAAATGTTTTTATGCTTTGTATCATCTACTTGATAACCTAATAACTCAAATTTAAAAACAGTATTTCCGTTATAAGCAAAACTACCATTATTTGAAAAGTCAAAACATCTCTGACTCCAATTACCATTTGAAGTATTGTTATTTATATCTTGGAATATTTCTGATCCATTCTTAAGAACACGTATTCCCCATTTTTGAGGAGGATCATTATATCCGAAATTTTCATTGTTAGTTGTAGCCCTTTCATAAAAGCAGAACTGAGTTAATTGCCCAGCCTGAGAACTATTAAAGGTTACGTTAAAATGTGTTGCATCATCATCATTATCACTCCAAGATGCATCATCTTGATCCTGAACACACACAGCAGTTTCTGGTGTACCAAAAGCTCCCTGTACACAAGAACTCCCATCATCCGCACCCGTAACTTTTGATGCAGAAATTGTAGCACAAGCTAAATGGCTTGTAGATGAAACTGGCACACCACCTCCAGAACTTAAAGGGCTACTGCATGTAGGTATATTATCAAAACTATATCTAGCTACAGTTTGTGGAAAACATACAGTTTCAGTTGACTCACCCGTTGCTGTCCATGTTCTTGTAATAGTTTGAGGGCAACTATTTCCATCATAAACATCATTATATTCAATTACTGGATTACTACAATTGTTGCCTCCTGCAGTAGCTGTTCCTGTATTGCTAGGCTCAGCTGATTCATCACAATTAATTGTAACATTAGGTGGGCAGGTTATTACACACTCTGGTGTCAAGTCAACTTTGCAAAAGCAAACTCCAGAAGGAATTACACTTTGTGCACCTCCACAGGCACAACCTGTCATTACAAATCTGAATTGATCTGCACCATTTGCGAGGTATGTTGTATTTAATGATCCTGTTGACCAAGCATAATCTTGTCCATCAGGAACATCTTCAGAAGCATTGGTTTCACCAACCTTCGTTCCATTCTTATAAAATTCTATTTTCCAAGTTTCACAACCTTGATTTGCATTAGATCTATTGACATATCCATCTGCCGATACATAACCAGGAATCTGAACATCCATCATTCCATTATGGAAACTAGCTGGTAGATTTAATAATGGAGATTCTGGCTTACTACCACACAACATTTTACAAGCCGCTTGATAAGACCCATTTACCAAATGTATGTCTGCGTCCCATAGAAAATTTGACGGACACGAACAACTTGGTGCAGGTGGTAAATTGGCGCCACAATAATTAGGATTTAAATCCCAAGTTTGATTGTTACAACCATTTTTTGTAAAATGCTCATCATAAATCAAATTGTTCCAATCACAATTTGTAGCTCTTAACATTTGGTGATCATACAAATTATGTACCGTGTAGCTGTGACCAGGTAGCAATGTAGTTAAAAGCACATCACCTGATGGTAACCACTCGTAGATACATGTCTGGCAATTACCGTTATTGGTAACAGTAACATCAGCATCACATACATGACAATAGTTTGAACCTACATTGACAGTTTGGGTAGAGCATCCACTAACCATATAGTGCTCATCATAATCCAAATTATTCCAATCAGGGTTTGGATTAACTATCCTGTACTTCTCCCCATCTGCGGCTGCATTAAAAGTGCCATGTTCAAATGGTTGAATAGTTCCAAGATAAACATCCCCTTTAGGTAGCCATTGATATACGGCGACGGGACAGGGTCCATCATTATTAATTCTAACGTTTGGAGTGCAATCATCCTCAAGTGATGCATTGTTCATGCTTAGCTCAGATTCTTCAATGTTATCCATAGCTACAATTGAGTTTGTAGTCATTGGGTTAGCCATTAAAAGTAGAGAGAAAGCAAAAGCTAGCAAATAATTTAATTGCTGGCCAGGTTTCAAAGTAGGTTTAAAAAATTCCATGTTATAAAATTTTCTCATTAAAAAGGTTGTGTTATGTAAGAGTGTATGTATGCAAAATGAAAAAAGCCCAATGCTCGTTAAAGCATCAGGCTTGTTTATATTTTTTAATGTTTCGTTTGTATTAGGTGTGCAGCATGATAGAGATGTGCCATCACAAATAGAAAATTCCACAAGAGAAGTTCCTGCAGATTCTACAACTTTCAGCGTAGAAAATTTCCCAAAAGGGTGTTTAGTTCTATTAACTCTCAACAAAAGGGTGTTTTGTTATTAAATATTTCCAATCAAAATTGACCACAAACCATGAAGAATCCATATAATCATTGTTAAAATGATATGAACTGACAAGTACCTTCCAAATGGAAAGCCAGTTATGAAACTTCAGGAATAGTGATGATCAGATTTGACTAAAAAGGTATAAAATACTCAGGCAAAGGTAAATTGACCTGCGCACATATTTTAGACAAGTATTTTACAAAAAGCCCCTACCTAAATAATTTATATTTTGAATATATTATAATTACATACGTAAAATACTCATTATCATATTATTGAACAATACTTTTAGCTGAGAAAAAATTAATAAATAAATAGGGGTAACGAGCTTTAACGTTTGTTTGTCACTTATCTGCATCTATTTTGAAGTTTTCTACAACAAAAAAGCTCTTGCCAACAACGCGACAAGAGCTTTAAATATTTCTTCTTTTGATGTCTATTTTATTTTAAGCAGTCTTCTTACTTGTTCAAATCCATCCCCTTTAATCGCAATATAGTAATAGCCATTCAACTGATTTTGAAGATCTAAAATGACAGTTTTATCATTTGGAAATACCGTTTGAATTTTTTGATTTAACACATTGAAGACAGTTATTTCTTCTATAATTTTTTCTGATTTTATATTTACTATATTATTAAAAGGATTTGGATAAAACCTAATTTTTTCATCATCTAAGCCATTTATTGATGAAGGCATATAAAACAAATTATATGGTGTTATTCCTGACCTACAATCTTCAACTATGGGTTGCATTTTCCAATCATAGAAGAAATGATAATCTTCACGTCCAAACAAAGATTTACTAATTCTTGCTAAATCAGCTACCCTGTATGGAAAAGGTAAATCTCCAGATAGAACACTAAATCCTGGATGTATTTGCCCCAATTCAACACTATTAAAATCTTTATCTGTTCTAATCACATAAGAACCGTTCTCTATTAAATATTCCAAATCGATGGTCGAAACACCAATTGGTAAATCAACGACTTTCTCAAAAACTGTATCAATGGGAGGTATCTTATTTGTGATTATTAATTTTCTTTTTCCAGAGATATTGGCATTGACTTTTAGAGATTTAAAAAGACATGTCTCATCAACCACAAACTCAAGTGCGCCATCAATATTTGTAAAAGCGAAATCTGGATTATCGATTGATTGTTGAATATTCCCTGCACCAACATATATTGGTGGTTTTTGATTGACAGCATAATCAAAATAAAAAACTGTATCAGTATCTACAAATGTTGTTAAAATGCTTCCTGATTCAATCTCATTCATACCATCTTGATCAGAATACCATGTTACATCACTTTCATTAACCTCGATTGTTTGCTCACCAGCCAATAAAAAATCTGATTCTAAAGGCTCTGGATTGATAGGGTCAATAATATTAATATTGATGAAATCAGATTTTATGGTGTCGCAATTGTTTTGATTGGAAGCAAAATAAACACCTGTTTCTGTGATCTCAATACCTCTTGAAAAATCCCCATTAGACCAATCAGTTTCTTCAAAATCTCTCAAAGTCATTTCTACATTATTGCCTGCACAAAGTACCACATCTTCATCGACGTTTAATTCAGGTGTTTGAAGCACCTCAGGTCCTCGTACAATGATCGACTGAGCTGCATTTGTGCAGTCGCCGTTGGATGTTACTGTTACTGTATACAAGCCCGGCTCAGAAATACTAATTGCATTTCCTGTCTCACCTGTACTCCACTCTCCGATTGCATTACTGTCATTCAGTTGTAAAGATATATCGGATTGCATACAATCAATTCTTGTTGCATCTGCCGTGAGTAAACTCAACATTTCTAAGCACAAATTTTCATGAGCGATGTAATGTTTATTAATGTCAACCTGACTATGAACATCTTTAACACCAGAGGGCCATTCAATCACAATTGAATCAATAGCTTCCGCATTGTCGATTCCAAATCGTGTCGTTAAAGAATTTGTAATACCATAACTCACTCCTGCTTTTACAAAGCGTGTTTGTCTACCCCACTCTCCATATATCATGACTTTAGCACCCACTCCAGATTTGTTAGATTCATAACCCACCAATGATAAAGCCAAGTGATTGTTATCATTGGGTATGCTCATCCACAATTTATCTCTTTCTCCAAGTACTCCTGAACCCAATGGTCTATATGATGCTAAAACATCAAGAAATCCATCTTCATTAACGTCTCCTAATGCAAAAGATTTTGTTTGATTGCCACCTAAAGGGACAGTTAATCTTTTAAATGTATTGTCTTTATTATTAATTAATAAATTATCTCCAGATCCCACAATAAGAAGATCTAAGTATCCATCATTGTTAAAATCTGCAAAAGCTGATTCATAGGCCATGGTGAAGATTTCACTTTGATCATCAAAGAAAGCTATTTCTTGAAAAAATTCATTGTTAATATTTTCAAATAACTGCGAACGGTAATCATGGTTTGCTACAAACAAATCTTGATCCCCATCGTTATCAATATCACCAAAATTTGCTGTCCATGATTGCGCACCTAAATCTACACCCCACTCTTTCGCCTTCTCTACATAGGTTCCATTCTCATTTATAAACAAAGCATTAACCCTTCTTGGATCTTGACTTACAGCATTATTGTCATCAATACCTAACCTGCATTTAGCAATATAACAATCGATATCTCCATCTCCATCTATGTCAGTCCAAACAGAACCGTAATTCCCAGAGTTGTTCGATGACGGCACTGTAACCATATTGATAAAAGTGGAATCATGTAAAAAGCTTCCTTGTTGATCATTGATAAAAAATTCACTGTGTCCGTCATCATCACAAACAAAAGCATCTAACCAACCATCATTGTTTAAATCAACAAAATTTGATGCTTGCGCGAAAAAACTAGGTTCTGATTCGTATATCTTTCGTATTGATTCAGGATTACTTGCTGATTCATAAATCTTGATGCCGTTATAATTCCCTCCACTGAGTATATCACTAAAGCCATCATTATTTACATCTGCAACTGCTATGGTCCAAGAATCACCAACTATTGTATCAATAATATAATTTTGAAGAAACTCTCCGTTGTTAGATTGTATATCTACAACAATTTTGTTTCCATTAGAAACTCTTACAAGGTCATCTCTAAAATCTCCATTAATATCTGTCATGGCTTTGCAAAATGGCCCACCCAGATCTTTGTTAGAGAGAAGAGATGTATTCTCGAAAAAAATGATAGGGTCTTGTCCAAATAGAATTGAACTCATTCCTAAACCCAAAACACATAAAAAAATATTCAGTTTCATTATTATCTTATTAAATAGAAATTTGAAATCCAAGATTTATAGACTTTAACAACAAATGTTACCGTCAAGATAGAAACGGTTATTAAAGGCAGGATGTAGTGTATTAATACTACAATAACTTTACCAAGATAAAGGTTTTTGCTTAAAAAATCCAATAACCAATGGATTTCACCGCAAACACGGCTTCAAATGTCTGCTTAAGGAATTTATATTAATAATAAAAAATGGAGGCTGCAAAACGCAACCTCCATTGAGATACCAATCTGAGAAAAAACTTCTCTTCTATATCTTATTCACTGATTACTCAGCTTTAGTAATTTTTTCAAAAATGACTTGTTTTCCAACTTGCATTCTTAACAAGTATGTACCTGCTGGTATATCTGCCAGACTAACTTGAAGTTTAGTCTTACCTGCATTTACGTTCTTTTCGTTAACTGGCTTAATAAGTTGACCAATTGCATCGTATACGCCTCCATCAATTTCTGAATCATATTCAGTCTGAAGATCGATATTGATAATATCGAAAGCTGGATTTGGATAAACATCTACAGACACTTTTTGGTTATCAAGTTTATCAAACTCTACTTCTACCACAACTACATCACTGTACTCAAATGAACCATCTAGATCAAACATTTTCAATCTATAATAGTAAGTACCAGATTTGTAGATTTCAGTATCATCTAATTCGTAAGAAAGTCTTTCAGTGCTATTTCCTGCAGCAGAAACTACTCCTATCTCTCTGTAGTTACCGCTCAACTCTTCTGATCTTTCTACTGAGAAATAATCAGTATTAATTTCATTATTTGTGATCCAAGTCAATGCAGTCAATTCTTCTCTTTCCATCCATTGTCCAACAAAGTCAACCAATTCAAGATCAAGAATAATTTCGCTATTGCCTGTAACACCAGCATCAATAGTTAAATCAATATCTCCTACCCCAACAATGATCATACTTGTTCTACCCAATTCAGGATTTTCAGGATTTGTAATGGCATCACTATCGATGATATCATCTCCAATGACTACATCATTTGGAACGAAAGTCATACCAGACGGAGCAACAAACTCAATTTCATACATTCCAACAGGAACATGCTCAAATAAGTATCTACCGAAAGCATCTGTTTCTTGAGATGCAAACATAGTATCTTGAGTGGCTTCATATAGGTTAACTTTAATTCCTTCAAGTACTTCATCTCCTTGATCAAACGCTGCATTAGCACTTTCTCCTTCCATATCATACCAAACTTGATTACCAATGACTGCTCCCAAATAGAAACCTCCATCTACAGATTTATCACATTCGCCATCAACAATTGAAATCGTTCCTGTTGACCAAGGCGCCATCAGATTAATGATATCACTATCAATCTCATCTGTTCCTTGATTAGGCGTAGTAGCGATATAACCTCCATGAACTTTTGACAAGAAATCAATATTGATTGTATAATCACCATCTGGCACATTTTCGAAACAGTAGTTACCATTTTCATCAGTAAGAACTATATCAATTAAATTTCCAGCAATATCATACAACTTAATTTGTACAAACTCGATTCCTGGTTCTCCGACATCTTGCATACCGTCACCATCTAAATCTTCCCAAATTAAGTTTCCTATCTTACCATCAGGTAAAATTGTAATTCCTTCTGCATCTCCGTCATCCTCATCATCTGGATCTTCTACAACATTACCGTCACCATCTGTATCAACTTCATTACCTGGTGTAGAATCTATATCCTGTTCGTTATGTGTCATCACTCTTGCATAATTCAAGTAGTCTCCTTGCGCATTTACAGTTACCTCAATTGTTAATTGAGCAAATTGATTTGCAAAAAGCTGACCGATATTCCACATACCTGTAACAGGATCATAAGTTGTACCTGCAGGTGTAGTCAAGTGACTAACATAAGTATACCCAGAAGGCAATGAATCTATAGCTGTTATACCAGTTGCTGTACCAGGACCTTCATTACCCACTACAATTTCAAATGTAATAACCTCTCCAATCTCAGGCATACTGTTGTTAACTACTTTGTCAATAAACAAATCAATAGGATCTGTATTACAATCTTCAGTAGCTACATTCATAGTAGCACTACCAGTACAGCCATTGAATGTACATGTATAAGTATAGTTACCAGGACCAACTAATAAATTAGTCAATATATTACCAGCAGCATCTGTCCAGAAACATCCTTGCCCTGTTGAATTTTGCTGTGTAAACTGATCATTTAAATCATACAAGTCATCTTCACAGATTACAACATTATGTAACACTGGCTGAATTATTGGATTAACTGTAAGATTCAAAATTTGATCTTCCTCACAATCAACTCCTGTATAAAAATATTGACCTTCAGCAGTATATGTTAATCCGTTAGCTGTCCATACATAAGTAGTTCCTTCACAAATTGATGCATCAGTTACAATAGGAGCAGGAGACGTTCCTGTCACATCCCACACACATGTAATATTGTTAAACGTCGCTGTTTGCCATGGGCAAACAGTCGGTTGTGCAGGTTGTGTTCCTGTTACTTCCCATACACATGTTGCGTTATTGAACGTCGCTGTCTCGTAACATGCTGTTGTCGGTTGTGCAGGTTGTGTTCCTGTTACTTCCCAAGCACATATTGCATTGTTAAATGTCGCTGTCTCATAACATGCTGTTGTCGGTTGTGCAGGTTGTGTTCCTGTTACATCCCATACACACGTTGCGTTATTGAACGTCGCTGTCTCGTAACATGCTGTTGTAGGTTGTGCAGGTTGTGTTCCTGTTACTTCCCATACACATGTTGCGTTATTGAATGTCGCTGTTTCATAACATGCTGTTGTTGGTTGTGCAGGTTGTGTTCCTGTTACATCCCATACACACGTTGTGTTATTGAATGTCGCTGTTTCATAACATGCTGTTGTAGGTTGTGCAGGTTGTTCACCAATGTTTGTACATCCACAAATATTGTGATCATATGCATCAACTGTATAACAAAGACCATCATCACAGTTTGGCAAGTCCAATGTGAACTCTTGCGTACATGATACACTTCCACAATCATCAGTTGCCGTGTATGTTATGCTATAAATAGCACCATCTTCTCCATCAATTCCACTAACTAAAACAGGTCCTTGAGCAGAAACATTTGAATTGTTTCCACAAGGTGAATTTACTATAACTCCTGCAATATTAGCTTGAACACTCTGTAAACACTCTACAGTTGCATCTGCTGGACAAGTAATACTTGTACCTGCATTAACAATTGTAAATACTTGTGTACAACTTGCTATTCTTCCACATTCATCTTCTACACTGTAAACTATTTCATACTCTGCTCCATTACAATCTGCTTGTCCACTGACTAAACTTGGTCCTTGTATACTCATAATTGGATTAGAACCACATGAAGTAAATGCTAGTGGTGTTCCTTCCATTATTTGGCTTGCACATTCAATATTTGCATTTGCTGGGCAAGTAATTACTGGTGCCTGATTAGATAATACAAATTCTTGTGTACAACTTGCTGTTCTTCCACACTCATCTTCTACTGTGTAAACAATTTCATATCTAGCTCCATCACAATTTGCATTTCCACTCACTAAAGTTGGTCCTACCATCGTAACATTACCAGTCATTCCACAAGACAAGCTCGTTTGTGGCGTACCCGCAATTATGTCATCTTCACAATCTACTATTACATTCGCTGGACAACTAATTGTTGGACCATCGTTAGCAATTGTAAATGTTTGCGTGCATGATGCGACTCTACCACATTCATCTTCTACAGAATATATGATTTGATATTGTGCTCCCGGACAGTTAGCTCCATTTCCAGTTACGGTAGGAAGTGTAACACTTACAATCGGATTTGATCCACATGAAGTAGATACTACTGGGTCACCAGAAATCAATTGTGAAACACAATCTATTGTCGCATCTGCTGGACAAGTAATACTTGGTCCTGCATTATCTATTGTAAATGTCTGCGTACATGATGCTGTTCTTCCACACTCATCTTCTACTGTGTATACTATCTCATATTCAGCACTATTACAATCAGCAGTTCCACTCACTAGAGTTGGACCATCTGTAGAAATATCAGAAGACATTCCACATGATGTACTCACTACTGGAGTTCCTGCAACAATACCATCAGCACATTCTACTGTAACATCTATTGGACAAGCGATACTCGGTCCTTCATTTGCTATTGTAAATGTCTGTGTACATGATGCAACTCTTCCACATTCATCTTCTACAGAATATATAATTTGATATTGTGCTCCCGAACAGTTAGCTCCATCTCCAGTTACGGTAGGAAGTGTAACACTTACAATCGGATTTGATCCACATGAAGTAGATACTACTGGGTCACCAGAAA
>ENA-ORXM01003396-ORXM01003396.1-marine-metagenome-genome-assembly--contig:-NODE-3396-length-15925-cov-3.851779_pt1 | contig 15925 bp, 17 predicted proteins | sample MGYA00237867_ERZ511480 | MGnify/ENA primary metagenome ERZ511480 (study PRJEB26309, sample SAMN06266103) | marine metagenome | isolation source: Algal blade | place: United Kingdom:Sidmouth, United...
CAAGACGATTTCAGAAATTAAACAACTCGTAGGCATTCAGCCCGTTGTGAACGCAGAATCCAATCAGTTGATTGGTAATGTTATTTACATAGACAATTATGGCAACGTTGTAAGCAATATCAGCAAGACCTTGTTTGATAAAATTGGAAAAGGAAGAAATTTTAAAATTAGTCCAGCAATTACCACCAGGCTATAAAGTTGTATTCAATCTTTATGTAATTGAAGGTTATAGCCACAAAGAAATTGCAGACGCTTTAAATATAGGTGAAAGCACTTCAAGGTCTCAATTGGTTAAGGCAAGAACTATGTTGAAACAAAGATTATTAAACTTAAGAAAATTAGCAGGTTGAAAAATTTTGACGAAAAATTAAGAGATAGACTTTACGATGCAGAAATGAATGTTTCTGATTCAATCTGGGGTGCTATTGAGTCTAATTTAGATAAAGTAGAACGTAAACCTAATCTTTGGATTATGTTTTTAATGGTCTCGTTTCTGCTGCCAATTGTTTTTTTCCTCTTAGACAGTTCCGAAAAAACTGACACTCATAATACAAATATAGATTCAGTTAAAATTGAAACACTTACGGCTCTAAATGAAAAAACCGCTACTGAAAATATTATAAACTTTAACACAGTTAAATCTGTAACTAGTAATAATCAAAAAAAATTAGATGCACCTTTAAATTTATCTTCTAGATCATCAGTAGTCAGTTTAATTAAAAATTTAAATAATAATACAGGTCAATCATCTCAGTTATCAAACCTCACAAATAATACACATAAGCAAACTTCAATAATTGAAAACTCGACTAATGAACTGAATTCAGTTCTACTGAAGTTTGGAAAGGTATCTGCACTACCTGAGCTTTCTCACGAGATAAATAACCTCAGCTACAATTCAGATAAAAATTATGAAATCGATGCTTTATTTGCGGCCAAGCCAAAGTGCCCCAGATTTAGCAAACCAAAACCCCGCATTTACCTCAATGCAGATTTCACAAGCGCAATAACTTCATTGGCGTTAAGCAGCAATAACCCAGAATTAGATCATATTGTTGATTTTAGAAATAGAAACGAAAAAGGTCTTATATCGTTTGCAAGTACCTTAGGAATCGGAATTCAATTTAGAAATGGCATTTATCTTGAATCAGGTATAAATTATAGCAAAATAAATTCTGTATTCACACATGAAATTGAAGGCAGTGGTAAAGAAACAAGCATTATAATTAGAGATACAATTCCTGATCCTAATGAAGATGTAGGTTATAGAATAGAGATTACAGAATCAACAATTTATGAGTCAGGCACGATCACTAACACGTATGTTAATAACTTTTCACAATTGGATATCCCATTTAAAATTGGTTATCAATATGACATCAATGATAAGCATAAGTTGAGAGTTGATGGAGGTGTTTATGTAAACATTAAGTCATGGAATCAAGGACATGTTATGAATATTGAAGACGAGGTTGTTGAGTACGGATCAAGTACCAGCAACGAAATATTCAGATCTCACGTAGGCTTGGGATACGGCGGTAGTTTAAGCTTCACTACCCTATTGTCTCCTAGACTGAGTTTAAATACTGGATTATCACTAAGACATCACCCTAATCAATCTATCGGTGGCGTTAATGAAATCAACCAATCATACACAAATTTTGGATTGCAAACTGGAATAAATTATAGACTTTAAATTTTAACAGGCAGCTTTTTAGTTGATTTTAATGTCTTAAAAGAGAATAAGTTAGAGAAAATGAATAAACTGATTTTTACACTTCTACTTTTAGTTTTTCTTAGTGCATGCATGAATGACTCTGCTGTTTTCACAGCTGATGAAATTCCAGATCCCATCACCAACTTAAGAAATCATATCCCTACAAACTCTTCAACATTTGGTGTTAAGAATGATCTTGATGCACACATAGTAACCGACAACAAAACAGAAATTTATATTGATGCTTATACATTCATTAATAATTCAGAAAATTTAAACGCAGACATCACGATCAATTATAATGAAATGCTGTCTTACTCTGACTTTATTATTCAATCAGTAGACCACCATTCAGATTTAGGTTTAACAAATACAATTTTTAGCTTTTATATAGATGCAACTTATGCTAACAATCATATAGAGGTATATGAATCTGGAAGTATAAAAGTACGAATCCCTAGTAACGAACTTGAAGCGGATTTATATTTAGGTAAAGGGCAATTTCAAGATGGAAAGCTTTTATGGAATTATGAGTTAAGTGATGTAAATTCAGAATTTGAATATATAAGTTGGGAAGAGCTAGATCCTAATGGAGGCATTAAATTGAAAACAGGTTACGAATTAACAGTAAAGAAAACGGGCTGGTATTCATTTATTTCTAAAATTGAAACTCCTACACTTTTAGAAGTACCATTTTGCTTAGATTATCCTCAAAATACTGTTTATAACAATGGCAATACTGCAGCATACATTCTTTTAAATGATGCAGGAAGGTTTATTTCCTCTGCTGGAATTATGTCATCAAATAATTCTTATTGCACTGTAGACCTACCCTACCTGCAAAATGAAGAATTTAAAGTCGTCAGCATTAGCTATTTTGAAAACTCTGATGCGTATCACTATTTCGAGAACGACTATATTATAAATGGGAATATTTCATCAATAGAAGTTATTCCTAGACCCGTTTCTCAAAGTGAATTATTGGTATTGTTAAAAGATTTATAACTTTACAGTATTTAGAAATTGCTTTAAGTCAGCAGGACTATACTTTACAGATTTTAAAACTTTACCATCTTCTTTCCGGTAAACAATATACTCTTCGTCTCTTTGGATTATCTCTGATACAGTCCCATTTTTATCATGGTAGTGTTTTTGAGTTGCTATGGCTTCTTCTTCAGTCTTGCATGTTTTACTCATATTTGATCTCTGTACTTCTTCAAACATTTGCTTGAATTTTTGGCCAAATCCAAATTCATGTATAGCCCCTGAGAGTACATATTGGATATCACACAGCGCATCAATAACTTCAACCAAATCATTTTCTTCAATCGCTGTTTTTAATTCAGATAATTCCTCCTCAAGTAAATTTATTCTTAAGTCACATCTAACTTTTTCAGGTATACTAGGCACATCGACGATTGGTAAGTTAAATGTTTTGTGAAACTGTGCAACATTATTAAGTGCATTAGGTTCGTCAAATTTCTTCATTTTTTCTCTATTGATTAATTTAAAATGGCTAAAAATTTATTTTTTAATTTCGCTGCCAATATGGTTTTATCAAAATGTTTCAATATCAATTTTTGGGCATTTTCTTCAATCAGTTTCCGTTTCTCTACATTTGTATAAACTATCCCTAACGACTGTATAGACTCAGATGCATTATTAAAAACAAGTGCATGCTTCCCATTTTCCACAGGAATGCCTTCTAGCGCTTTATCAGTAGCCATTACTAATTTACCCAAGCTCATACTCTCCAAAATTTTCACTCTTATACCTGACCCAGACATCAGTGGCACCAATATTATATCTAAATCAGCTATGAATGCTTGTGCATCTTCTATTTCTCCATGATACACAAGATTCTTTTGTCTAACAATCGGATTATCCTTTTCTAAGTTTCTACCTGCGAGATGAAATTCAACATCTGGATATGCTTGCAAAATCTTATTCCAAATCTTATCAAAAAACCAATTTAAGCCTTCTAGATTTGGCTTCCAATCTAAAGATCCGATATATCCAATACGTTTAATTTGTGATCTAATGTCTTTATCTTGTTTATTTGAGATTAACTCTACACCTACTGGTATTGTTTCACGCACACCAGAATATCCTAGTTTCTCATACTTAATGGAATCTGTCTCTGATATAGGAATTAGTAAATCTAATTTATCAAATTGATTTAACTCATGTTTTAAAAGTCCTTTCGCGCAAGCTTTAAAATATACTTTTTTTATACCCTCAGAATAGTGCGCTAAATTTTGCCAAATTTCATATTCCAAATTATGAGAACGCAAAACTAATTTAGCATCACAGTGTCTTTTGATATCATCTAAATAAATCGTCATATATAAAGTTTCAAAGAGAATGATATCATAGCTCTTTGTCTTCAGCATTTGTATCAATTCATTTGAAATGCTCTTCTTGTAAAATCTGGATAAATTATAAGATCGACGTGTCACCAAATGCTTAAAAGCCGAAACATAATTAATCTCTGTGTCCAAAGAAACAGTTTGTATGTTCTTGTAATGCGTTAAATCATGATGATCCAATTTCGCATCACTATTATGTTTAAACGTATTTATGGCAAAAAGGTCAATTTTACAATCTTGCCCAGACAGACTTTTACTCATTGAAATAATAGCCAATGATTCTCCATCTTTTATTGGAACGGGGAATTTTTTAGTGAGTTGTAGAATTTTCATATCAAATTACAAGTAAATATAAAAAAGCTAAAGCATAAACCTTTTTCCACATTGCGAACATATTACAATTAAAATTAATATTTTAGTCATATGTTAATCGCAAAGAATATATATAAGTCTTACGAAGGTCTAGAAGTATTGAAAGGTATCAATTTGAACATTCCTAAATCTAGTATAACCAGTATCATAGGTAAATCAGGATCTGGAAAAAGTACACTTTTGCACATTTTAGGCAGTTTGGATGATCCAGATAAAGGAGAAGTAATGATCGATGGTCAGAATTTGAGTAAAATGACCAAAAAAGAAATTTCATTGTTTAGGAATCAAAAAATTGGTTTTGTTTTCCAGTTTCATCACCTCATCTCTGAATTTACCGCTCTTGAAAATGTATGTATCCCTGCATTAATAAATAAGGTTTCGAAATCAGAGGCGACTCAGAAAGCAGAAAAGCTTTTAAATTATCTCGGCATTTTTGATAGAAAAGAGCATAAGCCTTCTGAGATGTCTGGAGGAGAACAGCAGCGGGTTGCAATGGCGCGTGCATTAATCAATGATCCTGCCATTGTGTTTGCAGATGAACCTACAGGAAACTTGGACACTCAAACCTCAGCAGAATTGCATGAAATGTTGGTCAATTTAAAAAATGATTTTGGCCAAACCTTTGTAATTGTAACCCATAATAACGAGCTATCTAGTCTTAGTGACCGATGCTTAGAGATTGTAGATGGCATAATAAAAAGCGATATGACTTAAGGTTCATACAATATCCGCTACTACCCTATCTATAGAACTCTTGTTTCCATGATGGAACGGCTCACCATCTTCTTTTTATTTTTTAAAGCGCACTTAGAAATTAAGATTGTTTTACTTTTAGAAGCCATCTACTATATCAGTGTTGTGCTTTTGGAAGTGCCTTCTGGTTATTTTTCAGATCGTATCGGACGAAAGATTACACCTTAAATTTCCTCATTTGGTTTTATTGTAGCCTACTATATTTTTGGCTTTTGGGATACAAATTTTTTAATCTTTTCTGTAGCGCAAGTTTTTCTGGCGCTTGGCGTGTCATTTATGTCTGGCACGAATACAGTTTTCTATTATGAATTTTTAAAAGAAGAAGGCGGAATTAGAGTTTCTTTTCCGGGAAGCCAAAATCCTAAGTTACACGCGCTATGGCGCAGCTGCGGCGATTATCTTAGGAGGATTTATTGGAAGTGGGCATTTGAGATTTTAATTTATTACATCTCTACTGTTTATAACTCCAGCATTCTTAATCACGGTGGGTTTTTAGGTGCCTGTCAAAGGGAACAGTAATGAAAATAAAAGTATTTTAAGAAAATTTTAAAACATTGGTAAATCTTTAGGTCAAGCCGAATTAAAATGGCTCTTTATTGTTATCATCCTGATATATGTGATAAACCATTTGCCATATGAGTTGTATAAACCTTACCTGACAAACTTAAAAAGTTCGCATAAAGGATTATCACTAAATGCGGCAATTGTATCTGGCGTTCTCATGGCTCTAACATCTTTGATTGCAGGATATGTTGCCGGAAAAAGCTTTGATTGGTCTACGAAATTTGGTTAAAAAAAGATATGTTTCCTCTTTTTAGGAGTTCAATTGGTCATTTTAGGATCATTGAGTTTCTTTCTACATGTTTATATTTTGAATTTGAAGTTATTTAGAAGTTGTTCCATGGCTATTATTGCTGCCCCATCAATTCGACCATTATTCCAAGAATAAAAACATATATTAGACCTACATATTTTTCATTCCAAAATCTTATTTCGCGGCTTCAATTTTCAATCACCTTAACCTTGCTTTCTTAAGAGTTTATTCGCACAAACTATCAAGCTGGAGTACCTTATCTGTAGTTTTAGAAACAGCTTTTTAATGTTGTGTTTTGGTTTCAATTTTAATGCTATTCTTAAGGTCTGGTGAACTGTTTTAAAAGAGCTTTACCAATTTTTAAGATGGATACACGGTTGTATATAATTGACGTTGTTCACCTCCAAATCATATGAAATTGGATTATAAAGAAAATCTAAGGGAGCGTCTTTTAATTCAGGAAGCCAATGCTTTATATATTTGGCTTCAGGATCATATTTCTTAGTTTGAAATGGAATATTGAAATATCTATTGTCTCTTGGGTCAGATCCTACCCCAGCCAGGTAATTCCAATTACCGTAATTACTACAAGGATCATAATCTATAAGCATTGACTCAAAATATTCGGCACCTAAAAGCCAATTTATCTTCATGTCATTGATAAGAAAAGACGCCACATTCTGTCTTCCTCTATTTGACATAAATCCAGTGGCATTTAATTCTCTCATATTGGCATCAATGAATGGAATCCCAGTTTTACCTTTTGCCCATTTCTCAAACAAAACTAAATTTTCAGATCCTCTAAAACTCGTATCTTTCTTAGTACCAGATTTTTTGAAGATTTCATCACCGTGTTTTTTACCCATGAATCTGAAAAAATCTCTCCAAAGCAATTCAAAAATAAGCCAATATGTTGATTTGTTTTTCACACGTTCTTCTTCATATCTTTTGACTTCAAAATAAATTAACTTAGGAGACAAACAGCCCGCAGAGAGGTATGCTGAAAACTTAGTTGAATAATCTCTTCCCAATAAATTGTTTCTAGTATTATAATAATTTTGGATTGCATCTGTTTCCCATAGATAATATTGGAGTTCGGCTAACGCTTGTGTTTCTCCTCCTATTAAGTGTAGCCCATTATTCTCTAACTGCGACGTTCTATAACTTAAGTCTTTCAGAGAGGGAATCACCCCTTCGGCAATGGTTATAGTTAGTGGATTAAATTCAGCAGTGGGGGGTGCAATAGGTTCTCTAATTGAAACAAATTTTTCTACTTCTTTTCTAAATGTAGTAAATTGATCAGGACAATGTGTAATAGGAAATGGTAAGTCGGCCGTATAATACAACATTTTACCTCTGTAATATCTTACTTCTTGGCCAATAGACCATAAATTGGTTTCCAATCCATCTTGAACTTTGACTTCTTCAAAAGTTCTTTCTCTATTACAATAAACATAACTCGTTTTAGCCTTTCTTGCCAAATCAGAAATCACCTCTTCTGGTTTGCCTATTCTGACATAAAGGTCACTTGATAAGTTTCTCAGACTTTGCCTGAGATCACGAAGGCTTTCCAGAATAAATTTAGCTCGATGTATACCTGTTTTTTCAAAACCAAAAGAAGTTTGTGCATTGAAGATTCTTGGATCAATCACATAAACAGGTATAATCTCATCATTATGCTTTAATGCATCATCTAATGCCTCATTATCATGGAGCCTGAGATCATTTCTAAACCATACTATTGATCTTTTCATTTTAATTATTACTTAAAACTAAATTAGCATTCTGAGAGTAATTACTTTTGCAATCAAATTTTAAACATTTTTCTGACAATTAAGTTGAGAATATATGCGTATAACACTTTTAATACTTCTTTCATTAAGCATTTTTGCTTGTAAGCCAAATCTCAAAGATCAGGAAGTTAAAAAGCTGTATGATGAAGTTATGGTAATACATGATGAAGTCATGCCTGAAATCTCTACAATTAACAAGCTTAAGAAAAAAATAAGAAAGCTCGACATTCAAACTGATACGACCAGAAACATGATTAGGAATTTAGATGATGCTGATGAAGCTATGATGAGTTGGATGTCAGATTTTCAAGTATTTAGAAAAATGGATGATGACTCAAGAGAAGTCAAGCTAAAGTTTCTCAAAGAAGAAAAAGCCAAAATATCAGCAGTCTCAAATCAAATGAAAGCTTCTATTACAAATGCTAATAAGTTTTTAGATGAAAATAATTAATTGTTTAGTCGTAGCGATACTTTTTCTGGGATCTTGTAAAAATGATCCCAACATAAAGCTACCTATTTTAGGTCATCAGGATATTGTTGGTACTGATACAATTCTTCATAAGATTCCACCATTTGTTTTCATAGATCAGAATGAGAATAAAGTAGATAATAATACTTTAAAAAACAATATTTATGTGAGTGATTTTTTCTTTATGTCCTGTCCTTCAATTTGTCCGAAGGTTAAAAAACAGATGCTAAGAATTTATGACAAGTACGAAGACAATGATTTTATTAAAATTGTTTCTCATACTATTGATCCCAAGCGGGATACTCCAGAAAGATTAAAAATGTATGCTGAAAACCTCTCAGTAAATCACGACAAATGGATTTTTCTGTCTGGAAATAAAGATTCCCTATTGGATATGGCGGAAGAATATTTTGTAGCCGCCTACGAAGACGCCGATGCCCCTGGCGGTTTTGACCATTCTGGTAAAATATTATTAGTTGATACAAATGGACATATCCGAGCATTTTGTGATGGGACCGATCCGGGTGATGTAGATGATTTTTTAGTTGATATTGATTTCTTACTTAAAGAATATGAAATACAATAAGTATTTATTCCTTTTTTTTATCCTATACTTTCTCTTGACTATTTTCAGCTGCAGAGATGCACAATACATTCAAGGTCAGAGACTCTATAATCAGTATTGCATGGATTGTCACATGGAAGATGGATCTGGTGTGGAACAACTCTACCCTTCTATTTTAAATTATAGCGATAATGATAACCTACCCTGCTTAATACGTAATGGTATCAACACAAGTAAATCAATAGTAGAAATGGTCGGATTCCCTAAAATGACCGACGTAGAAGTCAATAACATAATTAACTATGTATCGAATGATCTACAAAATGTAAAACACCATCAGCTCATAAACGAAACCATATCTGCACTAGAAAAATGTAAATAGTAAAATACGCGTGTACTTTTTATTAATTTTAAAGATGCTAAAGTTTGTCAACTCGGAAATCAGAATTCGTAGTAGTGCTAAAACCATACTTTCTTGTTTATTATATCTAAAACACTTGAAACAATGGTGGGGTGTCGACTCTTGCTTTATCGAACCTAAAGACGGAGGTTTGTATGCGCTGACTTGGTTGCGCACATTCGAGGGCATTAAATTCATTTCTACAGGTCGTATTAAATTCTATAATCCTCGGACTCACTTGCACTTGGAAGATATGATTTATATCAATTCAGAGAAACCAATACTAGGTCCCTTCACGATAAATTTCGATGTTGACGAATCGAGTACTTACTCTATCCTTTCCATAAAGCAACGCGGGTTTCAAAAAGGAGGTGTATGGGATTGGTATTTTCAAGCGGTTTCAGATGGTTGGCCCCAAGCACTTGTTATGCTAAAATCTTATGTTGAAAAATTGGAATCTTAAGATGTGTACTTTCGCTTACGCATAAAATTAAATATTAAACCAAATAAAATAATACTTAAAGAAGGCAGTATTAAATTTATGGCTTGCCATTTAAACTTATGTTTTGTCAATTCGACTTGGTCTAATAATCTCAATTTAACATTTTTTGAGCGCGACTCAATCAACCCATAATCGTCCAATAAATATTCTATGGCATTTATAATGAAATCTCTATTACCTCTGTAGGCGACTTTGTTCCATTTGTCCCAGCCCATTGGACTAATAGTTCCATTTTTCACATCGTATAAATTTTTAATAACATCCGAATCACTTATAAAAACCTGTGAAGTAGGCTTACTTTTTTCAACAAATTCAGCGCCTATCTTATTGAGTCCATTATTCATTTTTTCCGTAACCCTATTCTTAAAAAAAGATTCAAATTCTCCTTCTAAAAGGACAGCAGCTGGTAAAAAAGATTTGTTATATGTCTCCTTCCTTTGTTCAATTCTCATAGAGTTAAATGAAACGCGCATTGGATACTTTTGAAAGCGACTGTATTCTGAACTCGTTAATAATATAGACTTTTCGGTTTGTTTTTTATTATCCAAAATACTAATTGTACTAGGAAAAGTGGACCGCACCCTATCAATATTTTTCACAATAGGGTTATCCGAATTTGACTGTAAAAGCGGATTATAAACCCAGTCAAATAATTTAGTTTGACTTTCGCCAGCTTTTACACCAACTACTTGAGGAATTTTTGTGTTTTCGAGATCCAATATTAAATCTTTATTTATCCGAACACCATATTTAAAAAACAAATCATCTAGATTATGTTCCATGGGTTTTGGAATGTACACTTGATTTTGATTGACACTATCAAGATTGATATGAAATTGCTCGACTATCCAAATGACTTTTCCCCCATTCATAATGTATTGATCTATAACAAATTTATTTTTAAGATCAACTTCAATAGTCGGACGTGCCACAACTAAAATGTCAATTTTAGGACTCAATTGATATACTGTATCAAGATCAATCCTTCCCGTACTCATAGTCGACCTGAGCTCCGACTCTAACATAGCTGTTGATTCAGGTGGAAGTTCTCCATTTCCACTAGAAAATATTACAATGGGTACGTCTTTGGAAAATAATTTTGATAAAGCCGTTCCTAGCTTGTATTCTAGCATCGTGCCTGATCTGTTTAAAGCCGCTTCATCATCCTCTCCATTCAATCTTGGCTCAAGTAAATTTACAGGGATCTTTCTATTACCATACTTAATAATAATATATGGATAAATGAGCTGCTCGGTTAATTGGTCGTCTTTTTGAATAAAAATATTTGCAGGCAGAACGCCATCTTTAGCTAAATTTTCTCTAATGGTATTAGTTTCTCGCGTTGTTTCCCCAATTGGATTAATAGTGTTGTAATCAATATTTCTATTGATGTTGTTAAATTCATTTAGAAGCTCAATAGTTCTTGCTTTTAATCTTTTGTAGCCAGCAGGTAATTCGCCATCTAATAGAACATCGATGTAAACAACATCATCAACTTCTTCCAGAAGAGTTTTTGTTGAAGTACTTAATGTAAATCGTTTTTCTTCAGTAAAGTCTAGATACCCGTAAAATTGTCTAGACAATAGATTAACAAAAACGACTATCGCCAAAACGATTACTGTTTGAATTAATATTGTTGAAACTCTACTTTTATTGGTTACCATTTTCTTCTATCTAGTGAGACAAATGTTAACCAAAGAAATAATCCAATCATACTTAAAAAATATATAACATCTCTACTATCGATTCTGCCTTGAGAAATATTATTATAATGATAATCGATACCTAATGACTTGATGAGGTCATCGCTGTTACCAAAAAAAACTGGAAGATTGCCTATAAAATCAAAAAACCAAAACATAAGAAAACAACCAAAAGCGGCTAAAATAAAAGCGACTATTTGATTGGATGTTAGGCTCGACATTAACATTCCGATTGAAGCAAAAATAGCTGCTAAAAAGTACAATCCAATGTAAGAACCAATAACAGCTCCATTGTCAATGTTCCCTTTTGGAGAGCCCAATTGCACTATACTGATATAATAGATTATCGTAGGAGCAATAGCCATTAAAATCAACATCAAACAAGCCAGATATTTTCCTGATATTATTTGCCAGTCTGTTAGTGGTTTAGTTGTTAGAAATTCTAGTGTTCTATTTTGTTTTTCTTCTGCAAAGGTCTGCATTGTAACTGCAGGAATTAAAAACATAAAAACAATCGGTCCTATCGAGAACAACTGATTCATTGTGGCATAGTTGTAACTGAGCACGCTAGATTGTGACATGAACCACATAAACAATCCTGTCATCAATAAAAATATTATTATACTGATGTAACCAGTTAAGGAACTAAAAAATGCATTGACTTCTTTATAAAATATCCCTATCAATTTTCTTTGTCTTTAGTTACTGATTTAAATATATTTTCTAAATTTGAGCCTGATGATTTTAAGCCAATCAATTTGTTATTATTGGCCACAGCCAAATCGAAAAGTGCCTCTCTAATATCTGCAGCTGATGTGATTTTAATAATGTTTCTACTATGGTTCGATACTTTGACATTTATACCTGAAGCAATAGTGGAAAGCTTATCTATTGAAATAGCATTGAGAAATTCCACTTCATATTCAATAGCATCTTTCATGTTTCTTTCTAGGCCATCAATATTATCATCTGCAACAATTTTACCCTTATCGAGTATTATTACTTTATCACAAATTGATTCTACTTCTTGTAGAATATGGGATGAAAAAATTATTGTTTTATCTTTTTTTAATTCTGAAATTAAATTCCTTATATCAACCAATTGATTGGGATCTAGGCCCGATATAGGCTCGTCTAAAATTAATATTTCTGGATCATGAATAATAGCTTGCGCCAATCCGACTCTTTGTTTAAACCCTTTCGATAAAGAGGAAATTCTTTTCCTTTGCTCACGCTCCAATCCGACTCTTTCAATCAATGAATTAATTTGCGCACTACTTAATTTTAGTTTGTGAATTTTTGAAACAAATGACAAATATTCTTTGACATACATTGTTCCATAGAGGGGATTATGTTCGGGTAAGTATCCTATTTTTTTCTTGACTTCTAATTCTTGAGTACGAATGTCAAGACCACAAATACTTGCAGTCCCTGAAGAAGGCGGCATAAAGCAAGTTAAAATTTTCATTGTAGTGGTTTTGCCAGCACCGTTTGGACCTAAAAGTCCTATTATTTCGCCTTGCTTTCCTTCGAATGAAATATTATCAATAGCCTTTTGGCTATCATAAATTTTAGTAAGATTATTTACAATAATACTCATATCCTTATTGAACGAAACTTTGACAAAAAGTATTTACATCGATCGCATCATTTACGGAATAATCGGAAATTTTAGTGCGTCTTAAATCATATAAATATGCTGATGTGTTTAATTTTTTTCCTAAATCTCTCGCAAATGCTCGCACATAAGTCCCTTTCCCGCATTTGAGATCAAATTTAATAAATGGTTTTTCATAAGATAAACATTCGATATCAATAAAGTTTACTGTTTTATACTTTGGCTCAAGTACTTTGCCTTCTCTCGCATATTTATACATCGCCATGCCTTTGTGCTTTGTCGCAGAATAAATGGGAATCTCTTGTTCTGATTCACCTAGAAAGCTTTTCATGGCCAATTTAATGCCTGACAAATCAATATGATCAACAGGCAAGAAGTCTTTTTCTTCCGTTTCTAAGTCAAGACTTGGAGTGGTAGCTCCTAATTTAATAGTTCCAGTGTATCTCTTATCATGATTTTCTTCCTGCGGTATGCGTTTGGTATACTTTCCAATAAAAATCATTAAAAGTCCAGTTGCTAATGGATCAAGTGTACCGTTATGTCCTACTTTAAATTTCTTTTGTTCATAATGCTTGCGTATAGCATAGCGCATTTTATTTACAATATCAAAAGAAGTCCACCCTTTCGGCTTATCAATAAGTACGACAGCGCCTTCTTTATAATCAGGGTTTGGCGGAAAATGTGATTTTGTTAATATAATCATGTATAAAAGGAATATGCAATGATAGCAATTCCTACGATAAAGCAGTAATAAGAAAACCAGGATAGTTTTGAATTTTTGACAATATTTATCATCCAAGTACAAGCAAGTATACCTGTTATAAATGCGCTCAAAAAGCCGATAGTCAAATAAGGTACAGATGGCATATGCGCGGCAAAATCTCCAGATAAAAGATCTTTAGCTATTTTTCCGAAAATCAATGGAATAACCATCAGGAAAGAAAACCGTGCGGCTTTGGATTTTTCAACTCCCAAAATTAGAGCGGTTGCGATTGTTGACCCGCTTCTAGATATACCAGGTAAAATGGCAATGGCTTGACTTAATCCAATAATCAAGGCACTCAGGGCTCCCATCTTTTTTTGACCAGAATTAATTTTTTCTGAAATAAACAAAATCACACCAGTCAGAATCAACATGATAGCTACAAAATGGATATTTCTATGAAAAAACGCTTCAATCCAATCCGCAAAAAATACACCAACAAATGCTGCGGGGGTCATACTTATGACAATATATAAACTGAACATAAGCGCATCACGATGACCTGACAAGAGGCCTTTTAAGAGATCAAGAATGTCTTCTTTAAAAACAACCAATGTGGCAATGGCTGTTGCAAAATGTAGGAATACTGTTGTTAGCAAACTTTGTTCAGCAATGCTGTCATCATTTAGCAAAAACTTCATTATTTCTAAATGACCGCTGCTACTGACTGGCAGAAATTCCGTAAGCCCTTGGACAATCCCCAGAATGAGGGCCTCGATCAATTCCATTTACTTATTAGTTTTTGAAGATGGCATAAATTTGGACAGCCAATCCAGTAAGAATTAAAAATGGGGCAAGCACAGTTCTTTGGAAACCATAAATCTTACTTTCATCCCATACGTTTGGATTCTCATTAAATCCTCCTATCATCAGTATCATGCCCAATGTTATTATCAAAAGGCCCACCCCTACCCATTTATAGTTTTCTTTTCCAAAGACCAAAACGGTGTCTTTTTTAAATGTTTGGGTAGAACTTAACCTTGCAACTTTCTTAACCTTTTGAGATTTGCCCGCAGTGGTTTTAACAACTTTTTTACTCTTCTTATCTGATTTAGCCATTATTTTAAGTTTTGAATTGGGTTACAACAAGTTTCGATACCATTAGCCAAGTACTAAATAAAACCAGCACTAAGGGCAAGAAAAGAACCCAAAATATATTTAATAAGTCTAAGTTCTGAAAATTGATACCAAAAGAACTAATCATTAGATAAAACAGTGGTAAAAATAGAAAAAGGGCGATAATCCATGCTTTAAACGAAAATTTTAATACTTTTTTCGTCAGATTTTTGATTACAAATTTTAAATCACCACCTGATAATACGATCGCTTTGATATCATTCTTGTTTTTCTCAAAAGAAAGACTCAAAACGCTCCATAAAAGTATTAAAGTCAATAATAGTGAAAACACATACAAACCACTATATATCAATTGATTATGTTGTTCTTTATCTAGTGCAACTTTGTCGTGCCCGCTTAAACTATATACACTTTCCATAGATTCTATCCTGCCGTATGTACTTGACTTTAAGTCACTTATAACATTTGAGTTAAAGTTAAATCTTATAATATCTTTGAAAATATCTGCTTGTGAGAGCTTTTCTAATATTTGTGGGCTTATAAGTCCGCTATAAACTATGTTTACATTATTCTTTTTGATAAGCTCGACAGACTCTTGATTAATTTCAGGTATAGACTTGATTTCATTTAGAACTTTTGTACTATCATATTGCTCTTTTAATTCTATGATAGTAGGAAACTGCTCAAAAATTTGATGTTTCATGTTAGGCACTACAAAAGCCAGAGCAGAATTTCCCATAAGTATGAGGAATATCATTACAATTGCAAGTAAAACAATTGCATCTGAACTTATATTTTTGAAGTATCTCGTCATAAAATGCTAAAGTATGAACATTTATATTAAACTTTTTCATATATCAATTCAATCTCTTGTAGTTTTTAGTTTAAATGCACAAATAAGCCTAGATAATCCATCCTTAGAAGGCACGCCTGCTGATGCAACAATTCCATCTGGATGGTTTGCGGCCAGCAAGGGGACAACACCAGATATATTACCAGGATTTTGGGGA
>ENA-ORXM01003398-ORXM01003398.1-marine-metagenome-genome-assembly--contig:-NODE-3398-length-15921-cov-2.653812_pt1 | contig 15921 bp, 14 predicted proteins | sample MGYA00237867_ERZ511480 | MGnify/ENA primary metagenome ERZ511480 (study PRJEB26309, sample SAMN06266103) | marine metagenome | isolation source: Algal blade | place: United Kingdom:Sidmouth, United...
CGCGTTGAGATCGAATATCCCCATCCCATGCTCAAAGACATTCTCGAAGAGACTTACGGGATTATCATTTACCAAGAACAGGTCATGCAAATCGCGCAGGTCCTGTCCGGCTACTCACTCGGAGAAGCGGATCTTTTGCGCCGCGCTATGGGTAAAAAAGACCAAGCCGAGATGGACCGGCAACGCTCGCGCTTTATTGATGGCGCCGCGGAAAATGATGTGGACCACAAACTGGCTAATAAGATTTTTGATTTGGTCAACGAATTTGCGGGTTACGGTTTTAACAAATCCCACGCGGCGGCCTATGCAATGGTGTCCTTCCGCACGGCCTATCTAAAAGCCCATCATCCCGTCGAATTTTTGGCGGCGACGATGTCTCTGGATATCGCCAATACAGATAAGCTTGCGCAGTTTTATGCTGAGGCGCGCCGTCTTGAGCTGGATGTGGTCGCGCCGGACGTCAATCAGAGCTTTGCCGATTATGAAGTCAAGGACGGCAAAATCCTCTACGCGCTTGGCGCACTGAAAAATGTCGGCGTCTCCGCGATGGAGCATGTTGTTAAGGTGCGCGAAGAGGGCGGGGCCTTTACCGACATTTACGACTTTGTTCGCCGCATCGACACGCGCATTGTTAATAAGCGCGCGCTGGAAAATTTGGCGCGGGCAGGGGCCTTTGACAGTCTTGAGGCTAATCGCGCCATGCTGCTCGCTTCGGCCTCTGATCTACAAGCCATTGGGAACCGCGCAAGTGAAGAACGTAACTCTGCGCAAAGCAGCCTGTTCGGTGGCAATGATGATGCGGTCATGGAAGAAAAAGCGCTAACGCCCGCTCCGCCGTGGGATGATGTGCGGGCTTTGGACGAAGAATTATCAGCCGTAGGATTTTACCTCTCGGGTCATCCGCTGGAGAGTTTTGCTGAGAATTTGGCAAAAACCCATACGCCTGCCGCAGAGCTGGAAATTGCCTTTAACCGCGGCAAACGCAGCGTGCGCGTGGCGGGCGTTCTTCACAAACGTGTTGAGCGGATGAGTCAGCGCTCATCGAAACGTTATGCGTTCTTAGAGATGTCAGACCCATCCGGTGCATTTGAGACACTTGTAAATGCGGAGCTTTTGTCCGCAAAGCGAGAGATCATGCAGCCTGGCGCGCTTTTAGACCTATCGCTTAAGCTTGAAGACCGTGAAGGCGAGATGAAAATCTATACCAATAGCGTTGACGTGCTTGGCGGCGCGGGCGCGAGTGTAAAAGCGGTCAAAAAAGACACGCCGCCGCGCGGCGTTACGATATATATCGATAGCACTGACGCGCTTGGGCCGCTAAAATCGCGCATCGATAGCCTCGCTGATGCACCTGCGCGTCATTACGGCGACATGCACATTATCGCGCCGCTGGGTGATGCCCGCGAATATGAAATCAAGCTGTCTGAACGTGTGTCTATGGACAAGACATTCCTCGCGAGTTTGAAGAGCGTTCCGGGCGTATCGCGCATTGAGACGATGGCCGCGCTATAGCTCATAAATTCGCGTGTAAAATAACAGTCTTTATGCTTGCATTGCCCCGCCATTTTGCTAATAGCCGCGCTTAATCTTACGCGTGGGTGCGGCGGCTTCACTTTACATAGAAGCATGTCGATCCGGTGAACGAGAGTTTGCAAGCCTGCGTTAGCCAAACCGGAGAAGGAGTTTATCTCATGGCACTACCCGAATTTTCTATGCGTCAATTGCTCGAAGCAGGCGTTCACTTTGGTCACCAGACACATCGCTGGAATCCAAAAATGGCGCCCTATATCTTTGGCGAGCGCTCAAACATCCACATTTTAGATCTGTCTCAGACGGTCCCGCTGCTTCACCAAGCCCTGGTTCAGGCCCGCGACGTCGCGGCGTCCGGCGGACGTATCATGTTTGTCGGCACGAAACGCGCCGCATCAGAAGTCGTCGCAGAGAGCGCAAAACGCTGCGCCCAATATTACGTCAATCACCGCTGGCTTGGCGGCATGATGACCAACTGGTCTACGATTTCAAACTCCATTTCGAGGTTGCGTGAACTGGAAGCAAAATTTGAAAGCGCCGAAGACTCCGGCCTGACGAAAAAAGAACTGCTTCAGTTGACGCGTGAGCATCAAAAACTCGACCGCGCATTGGGCGGAATTAAAGATATGGGCGGCGTGCCGAACCTTATGTTTGTGATCGACACGAACAAAGAAAGCATTGCCATCAAAGAAGCCCGCAAACTGGGCATTCCGGTCATCGCGGTTCTGGATTCAAATTGTAATCCGGACAATGCCGATTTCCCGATCCCGGGTAATGATGATGCAGCTCGCGCGATCCAGCTTTATTGTGACCTGATTGCAGATGCGATTTTGGACGGTATGGCGGAAAGCGCTGCCGGACGCGGCGTTGATCTTGGCGCAGCAGCAAATCCTGCTGTTCTGTCTGCCGCAGATGAGGCCGCTATGGCCGCACCTGCAGAAGTCGAAACGCCAAAGGCCGAAGCTCCAAAAGCGGAAGAAGCTGCGCCAGCACCGGCTGCTGAAACCAAAGCGGATGACGTCTCTTTGATCGACGGCGTTGGCCCGACATATAAGAAAAAGCTTGAGAGCGCCGGCATCACGACATTCCAGCAAATTGCTGATTTGGATGAAGCCGCTATTGCTAAGCTTGATGAAGAGCTTGAGCTTAAAGGTAAAATCGTCTCCGGCGAGTGGGTGGCTCAGGCCAAAGACCTTCTGGCCGGTAAGCCGCCGCGCGCAAAAAGCGACGCTGCGCGCGCTTAAATACGATTATTCAGGACAGCGCGGTTTTGCGTGCTGTCCTTTAATCTTCAAACTTACGCCCTATATGCGGGGCAAGTCTAATATTTAGAGGAGAGCAAAATGGCTCAAATTACTGCCGCTATGGTCAAGGAACTGCGTGAGCAAACATCCGCAGGCATGATGGATTGCAAAAAAGCGCTCAATGAAACAAATGGTGACCTCGAGGCCGCGGCAGATTGGCTGCGCACGAAAGGGATCGCCAAAGCAGATAAGAAATCCAGCCGCGTTGCCGCTGAGGGCCTTGTAGCCGTCAATACAAATGGCACGACCGGCACGCTGACAGAGGTCAACTCTGAAACAGATTTCGTCTCGCGTAATGAAGAATTCCAGGCTGCCGTCCGTCATATTTCGGATTTGTCACTCGATGCAGGCGGCGATACAGCCAAACTTGCCGCGATGGAAACGAATACAGGCGAAAACGTCACAGATTTCCTGGTCACGCTTGTGGCGAAAATTGGCGAGAATATGGGTCTGCGCCGCACAACGTCATTGTCTGTGACTGACGGCGTCGTGACGACATATATGCATAATGCTGTCGCTGACGGCCTTGGCAAAATCGGTGTTTTGGTTGCTCTGGAAAGCTCTGGCGATAAAGACGCGCTTGGTGCATTGGGTAAGAAAATCGCCATGCATGTTGCCGCGACATCGCCTTTGGCGCTTGACGTTGACAGTCTTGATCCGGCCGATGTTGAAAAAGAACGTAACGCTCTGGTCGCTGAGGCCCGCGAATCCGGTAAGCCGGAAGCAATTATCGACAAGATGGTTGATGGCCGCATGCAGAAATTCTTCAAAGAATCTGTTCTGATGAACCAAATCTTTGTGATGGACGGCGAAAACACGATTGCTGAAGTCGTAGAGGCCGAAGCAAAGTCTTTGGGCTCCGATATCAAGCTGACCGGTTTCTCACGTATGGAACTTGGCGCCGGTATTGAAAAAGTCGAAGAAGACTTCGCCGCTGAAGTTGCAGCGACGCGCGGCAGCTAAATAAAATCAGCCAATGCGCCGCAATTCTTTGGCGCAGCGGCAAGTTTATTGTAAGACATCCTCGAATGACTCGGTTATCACCTTACAGATAACCGCATTCGGGGATTTTTTATGGCTAAAACATTGAAATATAATCGCGTGCTTTTGAAGGTCTCAGGCGAAGCCCTTATGGGGGACAAAGCTTACGGCATTGATGTGGCGATGACGGATAAAATCGCCGGCGAAGTCAAAAAGGCCCATGAAGGCGGACTGCAGGTCTGCTTGGTTATAGGCGGCGGCAATATCTTTCGCGGTTTATCGGCGGCGGCGTCCGGGATTGAGCGTTCAACAGCGGACTATATGGGCATGCTCGCCACCGTTATGAATGCGCTGGCCATGCAAAGCGCGCTTGAGCGCCAAGGCGTATCGACCCGCGTCATGTCGGCGATTCCGATGACAACCGTATGCGAGCCTTATATTCGGCGCCGCGCTGTGCGCCACTTGGATAAAAACCGTGTTGTCATTTTTGCCGCTGGCACAGGCAATCCATATTTCACGACAGATACAGCCGCGGCCTTGCGCGCCGCAGAGATGCATTGCGATGCGCTTTTGAAGGGCACGCAGGTTGACGGCGTTTACGACAGCGATCCCAAAACAAACAAAGATGCCAAACGCTATGATACGCTCAGCCATATGGACGTGATTTCCAAAGAACTTAAAGTGATGGACACATCTGCTGTAACCTTGATGAAAGAGAATAATATCCCCATTATCGTATTTTCAATACATAAACCTGATAGTTTTGAAAATGTTATGAAGGGTAAAGGCGTCTGCACCATAATTCAGTCATGATGCGACAGTAGAGCCACAGCCGCTAAGGAGTAAATTATGTCGAACGATTTCGATTTGAAAGATATCATACGCCGCATGGACGGCGCCATTTCTGCGCTGCGCACAGAGTTTTCGGGCCTGCGCACAGGGCGCGCCCATACCGCGCTGCTGGATAATATCACCGTTGACGCCTATGGCTCACAGGTTCCGATTAAACAGGTCGGGGCGATCAGTGTGCCCGAGCCGCGTATGCTGACGGTACAGGTCTGGGACAAAAGCCAGCTTGGCGCAGTCGAGCGGGCTCTGCGCGAGAGCAATTTGGGGATTAACCCCATGACCGACGGACAGCTTATCCGCATTCCGATGCCGGCCTTGACAGAAGAGCGCCGCCGCGATTTGTCCAAGGTTGCAGGCGGCTATTCCGAAACGGCAAAGATCGCGGTTCGCAATGTGCGCCGTGACGGCATGGAAATGCTTAAGCGCATGGAAAAGGCCAGTGATATTTCTGAAGATGAGCAAAAAGCCCATGAGAAGGATGTTCAGGCGGCCACTGACAAAGCCATCAAAGAAATTGATGATGCCCTGGAGACAAAAACCGCTGAAATCATGCAGGTATAAACTATTATGAGCACTCATCCAAATATGACCGGCCCTATGCCGCATATCGCCATCATTATGGACGGCAATGGGCGCTGGGCACAGGCCAAACACAGGCCGCGTCTGTTCGGACATCGCGCCGGTGTTAAAACGGTACGCCGAGTCGTTGAGGATGCACGAGATATTGGCATTAAGTGTCTGACATTATACAGCTTCTCTACAGAGAATTGGAATCGCCCGCGAGCTGAAATACGCGCACTCTTTGACCTCCTGAAGCGTTATGTCGAAGATGATTTAGAAGAGCTGCATAAAAATGATGTTCGTATCAGGATCATAGGGAGCCAAGACGGGCTTCCTGATGATATTCTGACCGTTATAAACCAAGTGGAAACGCGGACGCGGGGGAATACAACATTTTCTCTCAACATTGCTTTTAACTATGGCGGGCGTGATGAGATCTTACGTGCCTGCCGCAAGGCGATGAAGACGGGCATTGCCCCGGACGACCTTGATGAAGCGAAATTTGATCAACTCTTAGACACGGCTGATCTGCCACAACCGGATTTAGTCATTCGAACCAGCGGCGAATATCGCATTAGTAATTTCCTCTTATGGCAAGCGGCCTATGCCGAATTTGTTTTCACCGATGTGCTGTGGCCCGACTTCACCAAAGACGATTTAAACGCCGCGCTGAAGGATTATTTTTCGCGTAACCGCAGATTTGGCGGCGTCAAAGCTGTGGATGTGGCGTAATCATCGCAAAGCCGCGCGCATATAAGGATTTATCCAGCAGGTTTTTCACAGCAATCTTCCTGGCCGCAATCGTTATACCGTTTTCATATTTTGGCGGATGGGTCTTTGCCATCATGTCCGTTCTGTTAGGCATACGCCTGTCTTATGAATTCGTGCGCATGTCGGACAAGGAAGCCCCGGGCATTGCTTATGCTATTCCGGCGATTGCCGTTATTCTTTCACTTATCTTGCTTGTCATGGGCTACGGGTTCTATGCCTTGGCGGTAGTAGGAGTCGGGAGCCTCATCGCAGGGGCAGAGCGATTTAGGCGCGGCGGTGTGGCTTGGTCATTGCTGGGGTTGATTTATATTGCTGTGCCGGTGCTGGCGACACAATTCATTCGCGGGCATGAAGCCGGTTTTACATCTGCCGCATTCCAAAGATTTCTGTTTGTGGTTCTCGTTGTCGTTGCGGCAGATGTCGGCGCCTATCTGGGCGGATCGAAAATAGGCGGTCCGAAAATGGCGCCTAAATTATCTCCTAATAAAACATGGTCAGGGTTCTTTAGCGGACTGATTCTCGCCTGTATCATCGGCATGATCTCCATGGCCGTATTCCAGAAGTCAATTTTGTGGGGATTAATTCTCGCTATCCCCATCAGTATCGTATCTGTTATTGGCGACTTTTCTGAGAGCGCGATGAAACGCAAACTCAACGTTAAAGATACCGGTCAACTCCTGCCCGGGCATGGGGGACTGCTAGATCGCCTTGATGCTCTAATGGCGGCAATGCTTATTTTTGCAATTGTGCTGCTGATCAATCCATCAATTTGGCCTATTTAGCTCTGTAGTTTTTAGTTTTTTACGCGCGCGGACTGTGGCAAGCTGCCCTATATTCGTAGAAGGTCACATCACTAATGACACTTATCCTTTTGATATTGTTAGGCGCAGTCGCTTTCTTCATTGTCATATCCGGTTTGGTTTTCTTTCACGAGTTAGGCCATTACAGCGTAGCGCGATTATTTGGCGTCGCCGTAGAGCGTTTCTCAATCGGGTTCGGAAAACCTATTTGGCGTCACCGCGCGAAATCCGGCACAGAATGGGTCTTCGCAAGCATTCCTCTGGGCGGCTATGTTAAATTTCTGGGCGATGCCGGGGCGGCAAGTAATCCTGACTCGGAGCAACTCGCGAAAATAAAAGCCGATCTGGATGAAAAACACGGGGCAGGCGTTTCTGACTCCGTCTTTCACTTTAAACCTTTATGGCAGCGCGTCTTGGTCGTTTTGGCCGGGCCCATTGCTAATTTTATCTTGGCGGCGGTTATATTTACCGGTTTTTTCATGGCCTATGGAAAGAATGATTTGATTACGGAAGTCGCGGAAATAATGGATGACACCCCCGCACAACGTTCAGGTTTAGAGGTTGGCGATAGAATTCTGAAAATGGACGGTAAAGACATCAGACTTTTTAGTGAGTTTCGTCAATATGTAATCCTTCGCTCTGATCAGGAAATTGAAGTTACTGTTCTCAGAGGCGAGCAGCAACTTGACCTCTCTCTGACGCCTATGCGCATTGATAAAAAAGACGCTATTGGCGGCAGGTCACAACTTGGATATGTCGGTGTGAGGCCCGCAAATCGTGCTGATCTTCAAATTTCTAAAGATTTAAATATGCTGCAAGCCTCTTCAGAAGGCGTTGCCCAGGTCGGCCGCATGATTGTCGGTACAGGCACGTATATCAAAAGAATCTTTACAGGCAAAGAGAGTGGCAGGGAATTAGGCGGTATTGTTCGCATTGCGGCCATGACCGGTAAGACGGCTGCTGACGGAGCATCGCAGGACGTTCCTGTAAAAGAGCGCGCTAAGGACATATTTCAGCAGCTAATATACCTTGCGGCTGCATTATCGATAGGGTTAGGTGTCGCAAATTTAATGCCGATTCCAGTGCTCGACGGTGGACATTTACTCTTCTATGGCTATGAAGCCGTAGCAGGTCGTCCTCTTAGTCAAGACAAGCAGGAGTTCGGTTTTCGTATTGGTTTTGCCCTGATATTGGGTTTGTTTGTAATTTTGACGTGGAATGACATCGGATATGTTCGCAGCCTCTTCTAATGCCACCCGTCAGTTTTGTGCTGCGCTGGCCCTATTTCTCGCATTCTGTCTGACTGCGCCGTCTATCCTTGCGCAAAACGCTGCTCCGTCAGCAGAGCAGGTGACGCGAATCAAGTCAATTTCTGTCGTAGGCAATCAACGGATCGAAGCTAACACAGTGGCTTCATATTTGCTTTTTGCGCCGGGGGATCGTTTCGATCCGCGCCGCATTGATTTATCCGTCAAAACGCTCTTCGCAACGGGCTTATTTGCCGATGTATTAATCGAGCCAAATGGCGGCGATGTGATTATCCGCGTCATTGAGAACCCGATTATCAACCGCGTTATCCTTGAGGGGAATAAGTCCCTTAAATCCGACAAAATTACAGATGAGGTCGAGGCCAAGCCGCGTGCCATCTTTACACGTGCCCGTGCTCAGGCCGATGTACAACGTATTATTGAACTGTACCGAGTGTCAGGACGCTTCGCAGCGGATGTCACGCCCAAAGTCGTGCAGCAGCCGCAAAACCGCGTGGACCTGATTTTTGAAATTGACGAAGGCCCGACGACAGGCGTGAAGCGCATCAACTTTCTAGGCAATAGAGAGTTTTCCGACCGCCGCCTGAAATCCGAAATGGTGACCGAAGAAAGCACTTGGTATCGCTTCTTCTCCTCAAATGACAATTACGATCCGAATCGCCTTGAATTTGACCGCGAGCAACTTCGCAAATTTTACACGGATCGCGGCTTTGCCGATTTCCGCGTCAGATCTGCAACAGCCGAATTAACTCCGGACCAAGAAGATTTCTATATTACATTCAGCCTTGAGGAGGGCGAAGAATATCGCTGGGGTGATATTGATGTCAGTACAGACCTGGAGACACTTGATAAGGATGTCTTGCTCGCACTGATACCCATCAAAAAAGGCGAGATTTATGAAAGCTCTAAAATCGAATCGACAATTGAGAGCCTCACCTTCGCAGCGGGCGCAGCTGGTTACGCCTTTGTTGACATTCAACCGCGCGTTAAATTTGATCGAGAAAACAATACGGCTGATATCACCTTTGTTCTCCAAGAAGGCCCTCGTGTCTACATTGAGCGCATTGATATTGTTGGGAACACGCAGACCCTTGATTATGTAATCCGACGCGAAATGGAACTTGTCGAAGGCGACGCCTTTAATAAAATACTCCTTGATCGCTCACGTAACCGCATTCGGTCATTACGCTTCTTTGAAAATGATGAGGGCGTTGTCATAACCGAGCGCCAAGGCAGCCAACCTGATCGCGCCGTCGTGGAAGTCAGAGTTAAAGAGGTTCCAACCGGTGAGCTCTCCTTCTCGGCTGGTTTCTCATCAGCGGACCGTTTTCTGGTCGACTTTGCCATCACGCAGCGCAATTTGCGCGGCCGGGGTCAGCAATTGCGGTTTGTCATTCGGGCAAGCTCGAACCGCCAAGAAATTGACCTGCGTTTTACTGAGCCGCGGTTCTTGGGGCGCAATTTGGCGGCCGGTATCGAAGTGTTTGATGTCACAAATGATTTCTTGGAAGAAGCCGGTTTCCGCTCCAAACGGGTAGGCGGCGCCGTGACCATTGGCTTCCCGGTAACTGAATTTACAGCGCTTCAAGGGCGTTACGCGCTTCGCCAAGAAGAAATCGAAATTCCGAATATTAACTGTAATGATCCCTCCGTGGCCTTTGACCCTCAGACCGCAAGTCTGTGCTCGCAAGAAGGCGGGCGTCTGACATCTGCTCTTGGATATACATTCTCGTGGGATCGTAGGAATGACCCGATTGAGCCAACACGCGGATTTGACTTGCGCCTGTCACAAGACTTTGCAGGACTTGGCGGGGACGCAAAATATCTTCGTACAGAGTTTTCCGGCAACACATATTACGGCATCTTCAAAAATGTAGTTGCGTCAGGCCGCCTAACGGCAGGCTATACGCAAGCCTATGGCGGCGACACTGTTCAGCTAAATGACCGCTTCTTTAAAGGTGCAAACAGCTTCCGCGGCTTTGATAATGCCGGACTAGGACCGCGTGTTATCCAAACCGATGACGCCACAGGCGACGTCATCATTAAAGGCCGGGCGCTGGGCGGTAATTTCTACGCTATTGGCGCGGCCGAAGTCAGCTTCCCGCTGGGTCTCCCTGAGCAATATGGTATTTTGGGGTCCATCTTCGCCGAAGCCGGAACGGTTGGTATTTTGGATGATGAGTTTAAATTCTCTGATCCGGCAGAGGGCGCAGATCCTGATCCGTTAACAGGAACAACGATTAGTGTCGTTGATGATCTGTCATTGCGCGCTGTTGTTGGCGTCAGTATTTTCTGGGACAGCCCCTTTGGCCCAATCCGCTTTGATTTGGCCCAGCCGCTTGCCCGAGAAGAGTATGACCGCACAAAGTCATTCCAGTTTAATACGCGTACTCGCTTCTAAGGAGCTGCAATGTTTACTCGTTATTTTGCCCGCCTCGGGGTTCTACTTTTCGCTGTCCTGACATTTGCGGGAGCCGTGAGCGCACAAACGATTTTGGTTGTCGATCAGTCACGCATTATGCAAGAGTCTAATGTCGGGAAACATATTCAAAACCAACTTCTTAGTATTGGCACGCAAATGGACTCAGAAGTCCAGTCAACAAGCGGCACGTTAAAATCTGAATTTGAGAGCTTGCGCGCGACGAGCCAAAGCATGACGCCGGAGCAGCGCCAAGCGCGTCCGGATTTAGCGCAGCGCAATGCTGAGTTTCAAAAAAAGATGCAAAACGCGCAGATGGAAATGGCCATCAAGCAGCGCGAGCTTGATGCGACGCGCCAAAAAGCTGCGGCACAGGTAAATGAAAAGCTCGCCGTAATCATAAAGTCTATAGTTGATGAGCGCGGCGCTGAACTGGTTGTTGATCGATCATTGGTTATATTTAGCGCGCCATCAATTGATATTACGGACGAGGTGATAAAACGTCTCAATAGCCAAATGAGAACAGTTAAAGTGACACGCGTGCGTCTTCCGCGTAAATAATGAGCATTAGCGATGAGTCGCATTTGATTCCAGCGAGGTGAGTAGTGATAGATACGCGGTTTTATCATTTTCACGGCTCACTGAATTTATCGGATATCATTCGTGAATTGCAGCCTGGCGCTGAAGTCTCCAGCAATAATGACGTCAAAATTAACACAGTTACGAACCTCGACAAGTGCACAGAAAATGCACTCAGTTTTTATAGTGGAAAGAAATATAAAGCTGCGCTCGCCTCTGCACGCGGCGGGGTAATTGTGTGCCGCGCTGAGGATGAACAGGCAATCCTTGATGCGGGCTGCATGGCTGTCGTCACGAAACACCCCCGAGCTGATTTTTCGCGCCTTTTGAGAAAAATATTTTCTAAACTCGATTTCCAACCGGGCGACGCTCAAATCTCGGCGCAGGCTCAGGTCAGTCAAACAGCGCAAATCATGCCCGGCGCTGTAATCGGCGCCAATGCCGTGATCCATGACAATGTGAAAATAGGGCCAAATGCCGTCATTGGTCCGGGAGTCACGATTGGCGCGAATTCAAGTATTGGCCCTTGCGCGCAAATTTTCTGCGCAGATATCGGGGAACGCTGTATCATTCATGGCGGTGCAGTGATTGGCGGAGATGGCTTCGGCGTTGCGCAGAACGATGCAGGCAATGTCGACATTTTTCACGTCGGAACTGTGATCATAGAGCAAGACGTTGCCATCGGGCACAATACAACAATTGATCGCGGCATGCTTGGCGCGACACGAATTGGAAAACGCACTAAAATAGATAATATTTGCCAAATCGGCCATAATACTCAGATTGGTGAGGACTGTGTTTTTGCGGCCCATACCGGAATATCAGGCAGCTGTATTATCGGTGATGGCGTTGCATTTGGCGGGGCCGTGGGAATAGCTGACCATGTTACAATTGGAGACGGAGCCATCCTCGCAGCGCGGTCCGGCGTAATGAAAAATGTGCCTGCTGGAGAGGTCTGGTCGGGATACCCCGCAAAACCGCTTCGCCAGCATATGCGTGAGGTCGCAACTTTATCGCGCTTGGCCAGACGGAAAAAAACATGACTATTCGAGACGGAAAACCCCAACCGCCATTTGGCGAGGACATCATAAAAACGCTCATTCCGCACCGCACGCCGATGTTAATGCTGTCGCGCATTATATCTGTTGGCGAGGACAGTATCGTCACCGAACATGACATTACCGATGATATGCCTGTCCTTGCGGGGCACTTTCCGGATATGCCGCTTATGCCCGGGGTTTTGCTGGCTGAGACTGCAGCCCAAAGCGCGGCGGTTCTTATGGATTTAACACAAGACATCGAAGGCGGCTCCGAGTTTCTGGCGCTAACAGGTGTCGATTCCGCTAAATTTCGGAAAATGGTGAAACCCGGTGATACAGTTCGTGTAGAGCTAAAAATTGCAAAAGCCCGTAGGCCGTTATTTAAGTTTGAAAGCGACTTATTTGTTGGCGATACGCGAGTAGCGCAGGTCGCCTTTACGGCAAATCTTATGAAATTTGACTAAGGCCTTATATGTCCGTGACAATCCATCCGACATCCGTTGTTGATCCCAAAGCGCAAATTGGCCGCAATGTAACCGTTGGCCCAATGTGCGTCATAGGCAAACATGTGATCTTACATGACGACGTCACACTGATCAGTCAGGTTAGCATTGCTGGTCACACTGAAGTCGGTGAGGGCAGCGTGCTTTACCCCTTTGTTTCACTGGGTCATCCGCCGCAAGATTTTAAGCATAAAGGCGGCAAGGTCGGAATTAAAATCGGCAAACGCAATACGATGCGCGAGAACGTAACGGTTCATCCCGGAACAGATGTTGGGCGTCCGGATACAATTATTGGCGATGATTGTTACTTTATGGTCGGCGCGCATGTGGCCCATGAAAGCCGCCTAGGAAATAATGTGACCTTTTCCAACTATGTCCAAATTGGCGGAGCCGTCACAATCGGAAATAATGTGATTATGGGCGGACTGTCGGCCGCGCATCAATTTACGCGCATCGGAGATCACGCGTTCGTCGGCGCGATGGCGCTTGTGACGACGGATGTCATTCCTTTCGGCTCGGTGATCGGCAATCACGCCCATTTGGCGGGGCTGAATATTGTTGGTCTGAAACGCCGCGGATTTGCCCGTGAAACCATTTCAGATTTACGGTCAGCTTATCGTCTTTTGTTTGCCCAAGAAGGCACATTTAAAGAGCGCCTGACGGATTGCTCGCGCCTCTATTCCGACCACCAGCAGGTTATGGAAATTGTTCGCTTTATCGAAACGCAGGACAAGCGCAGCATTTGCATGCCGCATACCGGGCGGTAAAATGGCAGATATCAAAAGACTGGGTCTGATTGCCGGAGGCGGTGACTTGCCCAAATATGTCCTTGCCGGCGCAAAAGAGCAGGGCCTTGAGACCTTCACAATTATCCTCTCTGACTTTGCGGACGCTGAGGATTTCCCGGATAATAGCCACCCCTTTCGACTGGGTGACTTCGGAAAGCTTATTAAACGTCTCGGGAAAGAGAAGGTCGACTCCGTTTGTTTCGCCGGCATCGTAAAGCGTCCTGATTTCAAAACGCTACGTCCTGACCTTGGTGGCATGAAATATTTGCCCGGCGTAATTGCTGCAGCCGCTAAGGGCGATGACGCTTTGCTTCGCCATATCAGTAGTATCTTTGAAAGTAAGGGTATGCCTTTGATTGCGCCGCAACAGTTTTGCGAAGCTCTTCTTGCGCCAAGCGGACCACTTGGAGACATCGATATTACCCCCGCGCATAGGGATGACGCTGCTCAGGCGAGAGACGTGGCCCGCGAAATCGGGCGTATGGACATCGGGCAGGGCGCTATCGTCGCCGGCGGCCTGGTGCTGGCTGTAGAAGCTGCTGAGGGCACAGATGCTATGGTGGCGCGCATAAGAATGCTGCCGGAGAATATTCGAGGCACCGAGCAGGCGCGGCGCGGCGTTCTGGCCAAAGTCGTTAAACCGGGACAAGATATACGAATGGATTTGCCAACAATTGGCAGCTCCACAATTTTAGCCGCTTCACAGGCAGGGCTGGCCGGTATTATCGTTGAGGCCGGGAATGCTTTTATCCTTGATAAGGGAAGGGTTGCCGAGCTTGCAAATGAGCACGGGCTATTTGTCGTCGGGCTTCCGCCAAATGGCTAAACATGTCTATATCGTTGCGGCGGAGCGGTCCGGAGATAGTCTCGGCGCGGCTTTGATCGACTCGCTACGCGAACAGTCGCCTAACATAAAAATCAGCGGTATCGGTGCAGCCCAGATGTCTGCCCGAGGAATTGAAACTCCAATCGATGTCGCGCCCCTCGCAATTTTAGGCATTTTCGAAGGCCTGCTGAAATATCGTACTGTTTTACATCTGGTGCGGCGCGCTACAGACGCCATCATTACATCCGGCGCGGATATGGTGATTTTGATTGATAGCTGGGGCTTCATGATGCGCGTGGCTGAGCGGCTGAAAGCTAAAGGTTATACAGGCCAAATCGTCAAATATGTCGCTCCGCAAGTCTGGGCTATGCGCGAGGGCCGCACAAAAGTTCTGGCGCGCAGCGTAGACCATCTTTTCACCATTCATAGCTTTGAAGCCCCATACTTCACGCGCGAAGGCCTGCCTGTGACTTATGTCGGAAATCCTGTGTTCGACGAAGATTACAGAATTGGAAATGGGGATAGTCTTCGGGATAAATTAGGAATTGGGGAACATGATCCTGTGATGTGCGTGCTGCTTGGCTCAAGACCTGCAGAAATTCAGCGTCTGTCCAAACCCTTCGGCGAGACCTTAGCGGCGCTACGCAAGGCCATGCCGGGTTTAAAAATCATCTCTCCACTGGCGCAGAGCACCGCGAAGTTAACGCGCAATGTCACGCAAGACATGCCGGGATATAAAACGGTGTCTTGGCTGACAGAGGATGATAAATTAAATGCCTTCGCGGCATCTGATGTCGCGCTGGCCTGTTCGGGCACAGTGACAACGCAGCTTGCCAGCGCGGGCCTGCCGACTGTGGTGGGATATAAGCTAAGCGGGATGTCCTATTTCGTGGCGTCGAGATTATTCAAGGCGGACTATGTGTCGATTGTGAACCTGGCCGCCAAAGAAGAGCTTATGCCTGAACTGCTGCAAAATGAATGCGAGGCGGATCAGCTTGCGCCTGCGGTCTTGGCATTTTTAAAAGACGATGAATTGCGCGCGGCGCGGCGCGATCAATTGCTGGCCCAAACGGATAAAATGAAAGCCGGGCAGGGCGCGGCGAGCGACAAAGCCGCTCGCGCTGTGTTGGAGTTGCTAACGCCCTAGCGTTTGCCCATTGGCACAAAATCGCGAGCCTGCGCGCCGGTATAAAGCTGACGCGGGCGGCCAATACGCTGACTTGGATCTTCGAGCATTTCGTTCCACTGCGAAATCCACCCGACCGTCCGCGCTAGCGCAAACAGGACTGTGAACATCGATGTCGGAAAACCGAGAGCGGAGAGAACGATGCCGGAATAGAAGTCGACATTCGGGTAAAGCTTCTTCTCGACGAAATACTCATCTTCAAGCGCGATCTTCTCAAGCTCTTTGGCAACGTCCAGAACAGGGTTTTTAATGCCGAGTTCGTCAAGGACTTCGTGAGCCACTTTTTGCATGACGCGAGAGCGCGGATCGAAGTTTTTATAGACGCGGTGACCAAAGCCCATCAGGCGGAAGGGATCGGATTTATCTTTGGCGCGGGCAATAAATTCCGGAATACGGTCAACCGTTCCGATTTCGCGTAGCATATTGAGGCAAGCTTCATTTGCGCCGCCATGTGACGGGCCCCATAAACAGGCAATACCAGCCGCGATACACGCATAAGGATTTGCCCCCGAAGAA